>Ga0209317_1001153_pt1 | contig 25063 bp, 22 predicted proteins | sample RifGroB2_FD_183994 | JGI IMG/M metagenome (GOLD analysis project Ga0209317, IMG submission 183994) | Soil microbial communities from Rifle, Colorado, USA - Groundwater B2 (SPAdes) (version 2) | ecosystem: Environmental > Terrestrial > Soil > Unclassified | place: Rifle, Colorado | collected...
ACTGTGCTACTATGGGCCATGGCTCGGATCTCCTTGTTTGTATTGGTGTTTTGGCGAACTCAATATATCACAAGTAGCTCTCCGAGCCTCCTTTTTTATGTATTAACTATGGGACAGCAGTGGGTTCTACCAAATGTATTTTGAGTAATATCAACGCTAAGATTTACGGCAAAGACACTAAAGCTGGCGATCCGATCAGAGCTTACTTTAGAAAAGAAAATCGCAGTTTTAAACCACGCTGTCGAAATAGCGTCGGCTGCGTCCATCAGCTCCTGCAACCAAGTGTAGTATTGTTTGACGTCTAGTGCGTTGGGGGTAACTTGTTTGTCTATGTCCATGAGTAGGTCATGCCAGTTCGTGATCTTTTCATATATCAAACATATTGCGTCTGATCGTTGCTGATCAAGGCGTGACCAACCCACATTCTGCTCATGTGCATGGATTGATAAGTCATTCTTCAGCTTTGCCGACTTCTGCTCCAATTCGTCTCGGAATCTTTCTGTGAGGCGGGAAACTTGAATGTCGAGAAGTTTGTTTGCGAGCACTTTGACGAAGGCTAGTCCTCCTATCGCACCTCCTATTGCACCTATGCCAAATTCTCTAAGAAAATTAAGAGCCACTTGTAAGTCAACCATCCGAACTCCTCTCGCTTATCCCATCTCTTTAATAACTAATAAAGTCGGTATGATAGGCATTGCGCCTACCATTGTCAACTAGGAGTTACCCCATCGCGTCCATACACTCAATTACTCCCGCCAAGAAACCCATAGTAGTAGCTACCACCTCACAGACCCAAAGAATCCTCAACTGGAACCTCAAGCTCATGCCCTCTATGCGTTCTTTGTGGACAGCTGATGAGGCTCTGGAACGTGAGCACATCGGGTACAACTGCGCCTACACCACCATCGACTCCATCAAATCCTTCACAGAGATAGATGACGCCCCTTATACGTTCGATGAGGTATGCCTAAAGCTGGAGTGTTTTGAGGCCGTCGTATTCACTTCATATAGCCACTCAGAACAGGCGCCGAAGTACAGGGTGTACTTGCCCTTACATTGGAATGTTGAAGCCGATCCTTGGGGGAATCGTTGATTATTTCGGTGAACGTATCGCATCTAGACCCATGTGTGAGAAAGCCGAATCAGCTTTATTACGCACCAGCTCACCCACCGGGGGCCGCTCACCTTTATCAATGTCGTCATATTTCTGGGCTGCTCTTAGACCCGGCAGATTTTCCAGAAGTGGCGCCAGTACCTGTATCGCGCTCACAGCAACCGACAGGACCCGAACGCACCACCACCGGCACCAAGCCCGGCGAAATTTACAACTACACCGCAAGTTGGGCGGACCTCCCGAGGGGGCACCCTTTCAGTGTGGGAAGTGCTACAGCCTATTTGGTGCCTATGCCAAGGGGATCGTTCAGTAGCAGCAAAGGAGTTGAGACAGCTCGCCACTCAATAAACAGAAGGAGCCCCCGAGAAACACTTACACCTGGACTTTGTCAGGCAAGGCAGGCACCACCATTAACCACCCGCAGCAATGCGGTACAAGCCGCAAGGAGAGCGGATGGCCACGGAGAAAGCCGAAACGTTGAAGGGAATGATCTGCCTCACCCCTATATTACTTGCGAACTACGCGCGCGCGTGCGAGCTACGTGATGACAGGCCTGCGGTGCCGTCTCCTAACAACTCCTAAAAACACCGAGGTTGTTGTGGTACTTAGCAAACACGCTTCGGGACATGCGGAGAGGAACACCATATTGCCCTAGCGATCAAAGCCTGCTACCACGGCTTCAAGGTGTACTTCACCACGATGCACACCTTGATCGCGAAGCTGAAGGAAAGCCAGTTCAAAGGAGAAAGCGTTCCTCAGCTCGAACCTGGTGATCGTGGACGAAGTGGGCTACCTCCCGGTAACCAGCCAGGAGGCGTACCTCTTCTTCCAGTTCGTGTCGTACCGCTACGAGAGAAGCTCGACCATCATCACGTCCAACAAGAGCTTCAGCGACTGGCAGGAACTCTTCGGCGATACGGTCATCGCGTCGGCCATCCTCGACCGCCTGCTGCACCATTGCAAGGTGGTGAACATCAAAGGGCACAGCTACCGACTGCAGGCTCACTCCTTCGGCCGGCAACTCTCCGACAAAGGAGGTGATTCTCTCACCGTAGAAGCCGACTGAGCGGTCCCACCCTAACCGGCCAGGGTGGTACACTTTTCAATTACCGAAACTGGTACACTTTTCATTGCCATTGACACCTCAACGCCTGCCAGTCATCCAAATCCCTCTTCAACTGATAATTACGATTGAATCCCTTCGTTCTACCGAGGTGTCGATGAGGCCCGCCTTGACATTTATCTTTTTTTAAGGGAGATTAGGACCCCCTGGTAACAGCAAAGTGTCCGAGCCCCCGTTAGATTTTCTGGAGTTTATCCTGCTCTGGCACGAATATGTTAACGAAACCCAAATAAAAGGTCCGGAATGTCAATAGAGCAAAGGATTACAGACTTTAAATCTGCCATTACCCCAGACCTGTATAATCCGAAGACATATATCGACTGGGGAACGATTGAAGCAACTATGTCGCAGTACCGCCATGCGATCAACCATCTTCAAGACCTTGTAGCATCGTGCAGTCTTAACTCACAAACCTGTGCCAACTCCATCGAGACGATCCCCTATTTCTACGAAGTAATCACGACCGTTCTCTCCGTACAAAGAGGGGTAGGTTTTAGCAATGGGAACGAGGTTCCTGTACCCAGCGAACGGCGGAGGGTTCCTGCGGTAAACATAGCCGAGACACTCGATGAAATCGGTATGCTGAACATGTTCCAGCAAGGTACTGACGTGGCATCTGCTGTACGCGCTTCTCTCGTAGCCCAAGATGCTTTAAAGCGTAGGTATCGAGTAGGAGCCACGATTAAGGAGAGGTTAAGGGCGATTTTGCATCAAATTGTATCCAGTGGTGAGAACACAGACTTTTCTGTCGAACTTCTACACGAAAGTAAATGGCCACAAGATGCAAAAGGGCGCGTCGATTTTTTACTAAGGGTTAACGAAACGTACCTGGTCGCAATTACCTCTGTTTTCCAAAGCGCTTCTGGAGGACGGCAACTACGTGACCTCTCAACGACTTACCCTTATTTGCAGATAAAGTTAGGGGAATCGGGAGTGAGTCTCATCTTGATTGCCGATGGACGCGGTGTCCGGGAAGCTCAGGCCAAGACTTTACGGTCTCTTTTCAATGGCGTAGCAAGCTGTATGACCCTGAAAGAGGCTGCCAATGGTCTGTTATTATCAGAGGTTCAAAGGCTCTCGATGCCGGAATCTCAATCACTGCAGGTTCGTTCAGTTAATACGCTCATAAAGACAGCACTTGACAGCACGGGAATGGTGAGAGCATCTGATCTACCGGTAGACTACGATAGAGCCCGGTTACTGCTTGCGTCCTTCGCAGAGGAGCAAAAATCCCTCGACCTTCGGCTAAGTGACTTCTCAAGTATGCTCTCTTGGGCAAAACGGGATGAAGTTGTGGAAACTACATTTGTTTCCCAGGCTTTCGACCCCAGTCGCGCCATTGACGGATTTTGTCACCTCATCAACGTAAACGTTGAGAAAAAATGGCTTGAGAGCGATGTATGGTACGCAGTAGTCGCTCAAGGTGATGACAAAGACGCAGTCCTCCCGCGTACTTTTTTGGTCGCATCTACGCTTGGTCAACCTACCGCAACAACGTACCGTGGGGTTTCGTCTAAGGCTTTGCACCACACTGTTGATTCCAGGCTTTGCTTCTTGGTCACTAACTCAAAGATCTCAGATAGTGAACTTCTGGCTCTGCGTAAGATTCAGGCTGTCCTCACTTCTAACGTCATTGTAATTGACGCCGAGGCCATTAAGCAGATCCCTCGGCTAAAAAAGCCATCACGCGATCAAGTTAAGGAGCTGATTTTAAAGCAATCTGACCTTATCAAGACCAGTCCATACATCCTCAACAGTGTTGCTCCTGAAAACATGTTTTTCGGGAGAGACACTGAAGAAGCATTCATGATCTCGGCATTGGCCACAAACAGTGTGGCACTTTTGGGTGGTCGAAGGATCGGGAAAACCTCACTACTCCGACATATGAACCGAAGTTTAGATTCTGCTGGGTATCATGTTTTCTACGGTGATTGCCAGACGGTAAGGGAGTGGGATGACTTCGCAAAACTGGCAAAGAGAGTTTGGGGTGTTGAGGTACCTCTTCCCTTTAGTCCGCTACACCTGCTCGACCTGGTAAAGACTCTCAAGGGAAGCAATGAAGGCAGTATTGTTTTCCTGCTGGATGAAATAGACCAACTATTGGACTGGGATAAGCATCACAGTGATAATGAGGTTCCTGAGGGGTTTTTCAGAGCCTGCAGGGCGATCTCCCAAGAGGCTATCGCACAATTCGTATTCACAGGAGAGCGGACCATTGCCCGCAAGCTTTGGGATCCTCAGTCACCTCACTGGAATTTCTGCCAACCTATGATGCTACGACAGCTTGACGAGTCTGCTGCCCGCCAGCTGATTATGTCACCGTTAAAGGGGCTGCAGATCGTTATTACGAGGGAGGAGGAGTTCAGACAGTTGGCGTGGAAACGGACAAGTGGACATCCCCAGCTTCTCCAATCTTTAGGGGACCGTTTGATGCGTTTGCTGAATGAGCGCCAGCCCGATGCGAGAAGCTCCGTTAGTCCAGACGATCTTGTTTTGATAGCTGATAATTATTCCTATGCTGAACAGTACCTCGAAACATATTGGGGACAGGCAACCAAAATCGAGAGACTGCTCAGTCTTCTCGTCGCCTCAGGTTTAGAGACTACGGCCAAGTTACAGCAGCAGTTACGAGAGTATGGGCTTCCGATTTCTTCTGACGAAATAAGGCCCGCATTGCGAATGCTTGATCTGTATGGTTTTCTTTTGCCAAGTGATGCTGGATATACGTTGAAGCTGGAATGGTTTTTTGAGGCAATTTCCTTCTACGGTGGGCTAGACACCGTTATTTCCACATCAATTGCTGAATGGAGGTAAAGTATGTTCCATACTCAAGGTGCTGTTCCACTGGCCTCAAATGCATATGTCGAAAGAGAATTTGAGAATGCAGTCTTGCGAGAGATTAGTGCCAGTCGATGGGTGCTCCTATTGGGTCCTCGACAGCACGGGAAGAGCACAGGACTGGTCCGAGTCAAAAAAACATTGGCAGAAGCTGGTCTTGTCGTAACTAACGCAGATTTTCAGGCGATGCCTCCGTGCGCGAGTTATCAAGACCTTCTACGCTGGTTTAGTACCGAGGTCGCGAGGCGCCTGGGAATAGTGTGTCCTTATCTGCCTGAAGATGGCGATGGCGAGTCCCTCCTATCATGGCTTAACACGATATTTACTACTATTGCCGGACCTATAGTCGTCATCGTAGACGAAGCAGCCAGCATCGACAACGCGGCGTATCGTAACTCTTTTTATGGGCAGATAAGAGAGATCTCAAGCTTACGTGCTGAAGGCGTAGCAGAGTTGTCCTCCAGGCTCAGATTCATCTTTGCAGGAACATTTAGGCCCGAAACGTTAGTCCAAGAGCAGAATTCCCCCTTTAACGTGTGCCAGACTATATACACAGAAGATCTCACAGCTGAAAAAGCAAGGCAACTGGTGGAGGCAATTGCTCCCAATCTTGCGGAGCTTTCTGATCAGGCGTTCGATTACGTAGGAGGGCAGCCGTTTTTGCTGCAGACAGTTTTTAAAAGACTTAATGATGCTGATGATGAAGATAAAAGACAAACGCTCACGGATATCCTTCAAGAATTGAAGTTTGACCTAGATGCACACATAGTGAGCATCTTCGGCAAAATAATTACTACACCGTCCTTGGCTCAGAAGGTGTCTTCTCTTGCAACACATAATGAGATTCCAGTTGTGCCCGGTGATACCGACTTTAACTACCTACAGGTATTGGGTGTTGCAAAAAGAAGCGGCGCGCGGCTTATCTTTAGGAACCAGCTTTATGCAGACATTGCGCGGAACTCCCCTCAGTTGCTGCCGGAAGCCGCGACTCGTCCTGTAACCACAGTCTATCCTCTGACGGCCGCAGATTTTGATTTCATGACCGATCAAGATCTTGCTGCAATTGCTCTTTCATCTTATGATGGAGCAGCAAATTGTCACAACGCAGGAAACTACCGGCTCGCATTGGTTGGCTTCGGCTCAGCTATGGAAGCAGTCCTCTTGGATTTTCTAAGGGCACTTAGACGTCAGGATTTACAGACGGCGATCACCGCCGCCAACAGGACACGAGAGCATCGGGCACACTTTCAGCAGCATGAGCATGCGAACAATCCTGCTACGTGGAGATTGGTGAACCTTATAAACGTGGCTCGATGTGCACAAGTTGGTGCTGCTGCACCGGAACCTACCCATGCATTACGTGAATGGCGAAATCTTGTCCATCCCGCACTCGCGGCTGCGATGTCGAGTGATGAGAGCCGTCTCGCTCCAGAAAGTGCAGCAGCTGCCGCCATACTAGCTATACTTAATCGTGACTTGGCAGAAATAGCCGGTGGCTCCTAGTTGCGGCAGATGGTACTTCTAGTGGAGACCGTAAAGCCTCCACTAACCCCTCACCCTCCAACCAAGCAGAACATTGCACTCGCCTTTCACCATCCGAAATGCCTCTGAGGCTCTGGATTCCAGGAGCATCCGAAATACCCCCCTTCCTTTTTATGGGCAGGGGAGAAATTACTCTCAGGCTGCAGCTCTATCAAGCGTGGTGGCGCCGCCAGCTGTAGCCCGCTATGAGCCGCAGAGCGTCCCTCTCTGGCCCAAAATAGGTTCCCCTTCCCTCAGTCAAGCGCAAGTTGCTTGTGACCGCTCGAACAAGTATGGCGGCAACGCTCCTTTGGACTCTTTCGTTCCCACTTTCGGCCAGCGAACCTACTACGGCTTGCCTGCAACACTTAGCTGATCGAACCGGAGTGCCAGCTGATAAGATTCTCGGACCAAGTCGTGGTCATGTTATCAGCAAGGCCCGACGTGAGTTCTACCTCTGTGCTCACGATGGAATCTGCGCGACACTAGCTGCTTTGCGGAGGCTAACTTGCAGCACCCACGTTGCTGTGCTTCTTGCGACTGAAGAGGCAAAGAAAAAGAGGAAGGGACGGTAACAACTTACAAGACATTCTGGTTGTTAATGAGAGAGAATAGGCTTAATTTGTTTGCCGCAACTATTATCCATAGGGGGTAGCTATGAGGACATCGCTATGAGGACATCGCTTTTAAGATCTGTAATGTTAGTAGCCCTAACAGCCTTGTTACCAGGATGTAAAGACAACACAAGCTACGGATCAACTAACAGCAAAGCTGCCTGCACTGAGCCGCAGAATCCTTATAGTGATGGCGGAGGGCATGACGCTGGGTTCAATTGGGCGAGAGATACCGGCGGTGCCTGCAATGGCAACTCGGACTCCTTCAACGAAGGGTGCGCGGAATATCACAGGCAACTCGCCGAGTATAATGGCTGTGTAGCTAAACAAAAATAACTCAGAGAGGAGGGGCTATGTCAGCATGGGCGGTGAGCAGAGGTATAACAACAGACATCGGAAAAAATAAGATTGTTATCTCTGCGTTAGTATTTTCTTTTGTGTTCTTTTTTGCCTTACTCGAACATAAACGGTATACGGACCTAAAATCATATATGGAGTCGAGTGTATCGGAACTTGAGTCCAGAATATCCCAGTTGGAATATCAGAAGCAGGAGTTGGAATCACAAATTGAAGACCTAGAAAACAAGATTGTTTATTTAGAGTAAAGATTTAAATCAATTACACAGGAGACTATAGTATGAAGGCTTATTTTAAGCAGCTTTGCAAGAGCTTCCCCCTCGCCATTGGCGTTGTGATGTCTCTTATTTGTATCGCATTTGTAGTCAAAATGGTTGACGGTGACGGTGAGGACATATTTGCTGCGCTTTTTTTTGGTTTAATAGGATTCCCTTTGCTAATAACAGGTCTTATCAGTCTGCCGAAAAGAGCGGAAGAAGGTGTTTGAACTCTATCGACCGGACCACGGACCGAAGAGGGAAGCGGAGGGATTCGGAGAACGGGAACCAACCCAAAAAAAACGGACACCAGCATATCCTTCAAAATGCTTTAGCGTATCTCAATATCACACCTGACAGCGTAAAGTTGATATTGGTCAAAGGGCACCAACGAGGCCGCGAATCGGCGTAGGGCACGCAGAGGCCACATGCAGAGATTCATTAGCCTTATTTGTCTGAGAAAGCAGACAGGAGTTTGTCCCTATCTAAAAATTTCGCAAATCTTTCAAATGCAGAATTAACTGCCGGATTAGCCAACAATTCCTGCATAGCTAACTGACCCATAGTACCAAAAGCAGTCTTAAGAGGAGCCTCCCCGCCTTCTTTCTCCATTGCAAGTTTTGCCTGCACTTGACAGTTTTCTGTCATTAGTCTTGTCACTATGGCAGCCATTGCCCTATCAAGCTGATCACGATTTGTCTCTGTCACATTGGAGAAACTCTTAATTTCTGGGTGAACCGACATGCCTACAAAGATCCACCGCGCCATATCCTTGCGATCTTTGCCTGTTGTATTATCAGACATGCAAGTGATTAATGCGTCTGTGGCTGGACCGGCTGTCGCGGATGAGGGAGTAATGGTTGAGCAAATTAAAAGAGCCGCCAAAGCCAATATGACTGTTTTCATAGATTTTCTCCCTTTTTTATTACCTATGTGGACGTATGAGCAAACACAGCACCTCAATAGCACATTAAATACCGCATATAAAGCTCATTCTTAATGTCATTAACCACCGCATTCAAGTACACGTTGGTGGCGCGTGCATGTCATGGGCATAGAGGGGGAACGAAGCATCACGGGTTGATCTTCCGGCTTTAGGGCAGTCACATTTCACCCATCTAAAGAAGGGCAAAAGGGGGTAAGCAAAACCTTTTGTGGATAGAAATAGGGATATGTCTGCTAAACCACTTTACTAAATACGATAAAATACAGATATATGGACGATAAATGTGATGCCGGCTCCGGCACCACGGTAAACAAGTAAATAATGAAGAAATGAGGGGCTTAGTCGTTGTTGACTGAGCCCTTTTTCTGTGCTGTGAGGTTGGGTCAAACGGTGGCATCGCCTGAGGCGGCATGAGTCGACCAGACCATCAAGCACCAGCCGAAAAATTCTGTCGGCACCATACGCGCAAGCGCTGTCGCGTCATGAGCACCAAGGGGAGTGCGCCGCATCAGAGAGGGGTATAACTTCACTTATAAGTCTCTTTTACTGGTCTCTTATAGGTCTGAAATGCAAAGTGTTTGAATCAGAGTATGCGGGGCGGTTTCCAGGCACAGCTTTTTGACTGATGCAGGAATGAGAGCCGTAAACAATCAGTCGTTCTCGTGATAAGCTTACTGCTGCAAATTAGAACAAGATACCCCTGCAAAGTGGGAGGCGTTATGCAAAAGTTAATTTTCTTCGTGATGCTGTTATTTGCCACCCCGTCTTTTGGAGTTGAACCTGACAAAGTAGCTCATTTTGGGACAAGTGTCGGTTACGGTTTGGTATCCGGAACCATCGTATATCACAATGTAGAGGATATGGAGCCGGCTGACCGTATGCTGACCTCTTTCGGTTTAGCCATGGTCCCTGGGCTTGCAGTTGAGATTGGCGATGAATTTTCCAAAAATGGTTATTTCAGCTGGAGTGATTTGGCGGCTGATGTCTTAGGTGCTGCTACCGGGTCTGTTGCAGCTGAATGGATTAATCGCAAATTTTGGATATCAGCCTCCGGCAGACGGATAAGCCTGGTAGGTAAATGGTAGGGGCAGTACTGGTGGCCAACTGAGCCTTAGCCTGGCGGATCCGAAGCGGCATGGCTGCCTGAAATCCGGCATTGTTAATCGTGGAAATGGAACTGGGGCGGAAGGCAGACCGGCGCTATACATTTTGACCTCTTGAAATTTCCAATGGAGGGGAACCGGCCCAAGAGGGGACGAAGAAACGAGGGGCTTAGTCGATGTTGACTAAGCCCCTTTTCCGTGTGCGCACGGCAGGGCGCTTCAAAGCTAACGTCTCCCCCCCGCCTGGGAAGTCAACGCTACAAAAAAGTTTTACAAGCAACACAAAACGGCGTATAGACAACTGGCATTGGCTGTTATTCAATACCCTGGAGGTGTTATGCAAAGGTTCACTGGTCTTATCGTTGCCTCGTTTTTGCTGTTACTGCTTTGGTCCCCTAACTGTTTCGCTGTCGGCTTTGGTGTTTTCGTGGACGCATCAGGTGGAGGGTCGGGTGAGATGGAAGTTGACAACAGCTTCACCATCGATAATGACGCGAAGACAGGTGCTTTTGGTTTCGTCCTTGACACAGCCCCGACCAACGAGAGGGTTTTCAACTATCGGCTGAATGTCGGCCTGGCTAGGCAAGAATTTGATTTGGAATTTAATCCCAAAATGAAAAGTGATGGAATTTACGTAGAAAATATTTTTGGATTTGCATTCGTCAAAAACGAAAGTTTCCGCTGGTGGGCCGGTCCGCTGGTCCGGGTAGGTTATTACGTAGGTGAGTTAAATGATGAAGATCTGGATTATGGCGAATTCGGAGTCGGCGCCGTGACTGGTCTCAACTTTAAAGTCGGAAACACTGTCCTATCCCCTTCTGTCGGTGTGAGATACAGCGGCTTTGGCGGGGAGTTTGATGATTTTGCCGGTGATGAATTCGAAGGTCATACTTCTAACATCTTTGCTAACCTTGCCGTTTTGTTTTGATGCGAAGCTATCACCGTGATGTGGCGCCGGTTTCGGCACCACGGTAAACCGAATACCTTGTTGAATCAAAGAGGGGGCCACTGAAAAGCGGCCTCTTTTTTTCATGAATCCGTCACCTCCCAGTTCCTACTTCAATTGTCGATACCGTTCCCCCTTCCAGGACTCCTCCGGACTCTCTAAAACTTCCTCGTTGAACTGTGTGGTACCGGGTTCCATCCTGCTTTCAGGCACCTACACCTTTGTTGACTTTCATAAAAGTCAGACATTATAATAATTTAACAACAAAGACTAAAGAGGGGGTGCCGAAATGCTAGAAAGAGAGAGCGATTTGCTGAGGGATAGGGAAAGGCAGCAAGGCCAGCAGGGAGTACAGCAACGGCAGCAGCAGGACCTTCAAGAGGGTAGATCTTCGTCTCCGTTTGCACAGATGGATCGCCTGTTCGACGAGGTTTTCAAGCGGCCGTTCTTTTCGCTCTGGTCGAACCGCATGGGCGGAGAGGAAACCGAGCAGCAGATTTTCCTGCCGGTAGATATTTTTGAGGACGGGGAAGCTGTCATTGTAAGGTGTGAGCTACCGGGCTGCAGGAAAGAGGAGGTAAGCGTGCAGCTCAACCTGGACAGCATCACCATCTCGGGGAAGAAATATAACGAGCAGAGAGTCCAGGAAAAAGATTTCTACAGGCTGGAATGCTCCTACGGAACATTCTCCAGGACCTGCCAACTGCCTGCCGAGACCATAGTCGACAAGGCGCGTGCGTCCTTTAAGGACGGTATCCTCGAGGTGAGGATTCCGAAGAGCCTGGAGTCTACCAAGCTGCACAGCAGGAAATTGACCATCGACTGATGGCTGCAGAGGTTTTTAAGGGAATGGCCCCTGATTTTTGATAGGGGCCATTTTTATTGTCTGAGAACCGGCAGTCTTCCGCTGTTAATGTCCGTCCCAGAGCAAGCGGGTAGAGAGGAAGGAGGGTACTTTAGTCGGCAGAACGACCCGGCAAGTAGCTTACGGCGTTCCAGCCAGCAGTTATGAGGTCGATGTCGCCAGGGGAGATCCCCCTGTAGAAGGCAATTGATGGGCTCCGGTTTCAAAAACCGGGGAGGTTTTATGGCTGTAGATCTCCACTTCTTCTGTCAATGGAAAGCAGTAGTAGGAAACTCTTCGCAGTTGACAGTGGGGTGGGGAAAGTGTATTCAAATGGCTGCTGCAGTTGGCTAATTATGCTTTGCTAATTTATATAAGTGAGTAGATTAATCGACCCGGGCCACCAATGCCGGCTGCGCTCGTGTTACGATTTGGACTGTTTTTTTTACAACTAAGAGGCGTACGTGCTCCTTCATGCTGTCTATTCTTTAATCTGCCAGTGGTTGGGACGCGCTGTTCCAATTTCTTGCGCCGCGCTTTTACTCCTGTTGGCTGCCGGTACGCTAACGTCCGCGAATCCCCTGCAGCCACTTGGCAATGGTCCTCTTCTCGCTGAAGCCACGCTCTCCAGTTTCCCTGCATCTGATGGAACCGTTGCTAAAGATATCTATATGTGCGCCGGCAACCCGGAGTTTCTACCGGGAAAGGCGACGTTCGCCGTTTATTCGTCCTGCCATGCCGACACTACTTCGACGCCTGCCCTTGAAACCGCTTCCGGCGAATCACAACGGGGCACAGCTTTTCAAGGGAAAGAGGCTCCGGACTGGGACGGTGTCTGGCGTGATACCGGTATCCTGTTTGGCTCACAGATCGGGGCTGCGGGTCTTATTTATCTTATGCCGGAGAGTTTTTCCGGATGGAGCGACGAGCAAAAAAAGGATATTTTTAAAAAGTACGGTAAGAATGTGGGTCATCCTTCCATGGATAAGGACAAGTTCTATGTCAATTACCTTTTGCATCCCTACTGGGGAGCCACCTACTACATCCGCGGCAGGGAACGTGGTCTGGATAAGGTTCCTTCCTTTGTTTACTCTGCGCTGATATCTGCCATGTACGAGTTTGGCGTTGAGTCCTTTTTCGAAAAGCCTTCCATCCAGGACCTGATCGTTACTCCTGTCGCAGGTTCGCTTTTGGGGGCATTTATCTTTGAGCCGGTGCGGGAGTCCATCAAGCGCAAGCAGGTGCTGCGCTGGTACGACGATGCGTTGCTCATTGTCACCGACCCGGTAGGGGTGCTTAGTTCGGCGATTGAAACGTTGTTCGGCATAAAGTCCACCGTCAGACTGCAATATTCGGCTCCGCAGTTGCAAAAGCTTTCCCCCGACTCTGCCATTGCCTCAAAAAATAACCGCATCGGGATATCCCTGCAAATTCCCTTGGACTAGCCCTCGCAGGTTCACGCTTGGGCGAGTTCTGGAAGTACCGTGTTGGGGACTATCGGATTATCGCTAGTATCGAGAATGACATTCTGACCATTCTTGTAGTGAGCGTTGGCCATCGCAGATTAGTCTATCGCAGGTAGTGGTCCTGGAACCACAGTAAAAAACTGAACCCTCTGGTTTGGCTACCCCCTTCTGTTCCTTCGATGTCGGTTGTTCCTAAACCCAAGCCCTCATCCCTAAGTCATTGCCTAATCCCCCTGCTCTATACCTAAACCCTGCCTATTTCCAGATGTGTAGCTGCGCATCCACCATGTACTAAGCAGGTACAGTACAAATTAGGGGAGTCTCCACAGGTGGATCTAGAGTCCTTCAGGGGGAGCAGTGCTGAAATACCATCAAAAACGGTGAAAGAAATGGGCATTGATATTTACCTCTCTGTGGTCGGCGTGTTATAAGGGGGAAGGTATACCCCTCGCGACTACTACAAAATAAAGGATCTTCCGATGAGCAAGCTTGACGATGCGCTGATTGAACTGCGCCAGGATATGGAAAACCCCAAGAGCCAGTCCAAGTATTACGACCTGTTCCTCAATTCCACCTTTTTCGTGCCGACTATGGAGGAGGAACTGACACCGGAGCAGGCTGCCGAGGTCGAAGCGTCGGGTCAGGTGGCGCCGCTTATCATTGAGTCGGAGGGGAATGACTACCTGGTGCTCTTTGACACCAAGGAGCGCCTCCATGCCTGGGCTAAGTCCGAGGTGAGCTACGTTGAGGTGCCGGGCTACGTCCTCGCCGCCACCAGCGCACCCCCGCTGCACTGGGCGCTCAACGTGGATACCGACTTCGCTAAACCTTTTATCCCTGAAGAGATCGCATGGCTCAAGGATGTGGTGGAAAAATGCAACGCCGAGGCGTCACCGGAGCAAAAGGAACCTCAGGAGTAGTGATTCCTGAGGGGGCGGATGTGCCGGCGGCTTCTTCGCCTACTTCTTCCAGGTTTCGAGCGATCTACGCCGTGGTCGCTTGTATCCCTTTGGGACGTGTGGCGACTTACGGTCAGATAGCTTTACTGGCCGGGTTGCCAGGAAGGGCGCGGATGGTCGGGCAGGCATTGAGTGCTCTTGCGGAGAACGGAATACCTTGGCATCGGGTTATCAATGCCCGTGGTGAGATCAGTTCCCGGGGCGACGGCGACCCGGGTGCTGACTTGCAGCGCCTCCGCCTGGAAAGCGAAGGGGTGATATTCGACCGGCACAGTCGTATCTCGTTGCAGCATTATCAGTGGCGGCCGATTGTGCTGGATTCCGCGCCTGATAGTCCTGGTTGAAAGACGGTACGCCGATTGACTAAGGACCTGAAAAGGGGGGACAAATGAGTCTCGATTTTAGCCCGCTTAAGAGCGCGATAAGCCAGCTTGAAAAAAGTCTGAGATACGCGCAATCCTCTATGGCGCAAAGCGACCCGGATCTGTTTGAGCAATTGCGCAACTCTGTAATTCAGTGTTTCGAGTTCACCTACGAACTGTCTCATAAAATGCTGAAGCGATACCTCGAAGAGACAGCGGCAAGTCCTGAGGAAAGCGATCTAAGTACCTTCCAGAATCTAATCAGAACTGGAAATGAGAAGGGTCTCTTGCGCTCAGATTGGTTAGGTTGGCGGATTTACCGCCAAGCCCGCACTGATAGTAGTCATACCTATGACGTTGGCAAGGCTGAGGCTGTCTACTCAATCGCCTCCGATTTTCTGGAAGAGGCCAAACACTTGTATGGGCAACTTGTGGAGAGAAGTAATCAGGAATGACTACTACGTCGCAACAGCCTAAGATTGACCTCAACTCAAATGACTGGGAAGAGGTGAGACGTGTCCTGAGGACCTTCATTCCCCGCTATGAAGTTTGGGCATTCGGATCTCGGGCGAAAGGGAGCGCCAAGACTTATTCAGATCTTGATCTGGCGATTATTACCGAACAGCCACTGTCCATCGCCACTATGGCCGAACTTAGGGAAGCCTTCGACGAGTCCGACCTGACCATCAAGGTGGATCTGGTGGACTGGTCGAGGACCAGCGAGCCATTCAGAAAGATAATTCAGGAGAGTAAGGTGGTAGTGCAGATGGGGGATCAGCCGGCGAGCGGGGTTGAATGAGATACCATCAGGATAAATGATATATAAGGGGCTGGCATTGTATGCTAGTCCCTTTTCTGTGTGCGAAGGTTTAGACGCTTCGGAATTTAATATCTGTATGGTAAACTCTGTTGTTTTTAAGGGTGTGGCCGAAGATTTACCCCTACCGAACGGGCGAACGAATTCGTCCGCAGGGAGACGCGCCGCGGGGCGCGTGAATGCTTGTTATAAAATTAATCGACTGCGAGGTAGCTATGAAAATCAACTTTAGTACGGATAGTGCTCTGGAATTTGCCACTTCTGCATTGGTTATCGGCTGCTTTGAGGATACCACGGAGGAGCTTTTCACTACTTGCGACTCAGTACTGGACGGCTGCCTGGAGCGGATCGCCGCGAGCAAGGAGTTTAACGGCAAGGCTAATACCACCCGCATGATTGATACGCTGGGGAAACTGCCTGCCGAACGGGTGCTGCTGGTGGGGCTCGGGAAGAAGGCGGAGCTGGACGACGAGCGCCTGCGCAAGGCGGCGGGCAACGCGGTGCAGGCACTGCGGGGGGCGCGGGTTGTTTCTTTCGCGTCAGCGCTGCATCTGGCCGGCACGGGTGAAAAAGCGCTGGAAGCGGCCTGCGAAGGCGCGTTACTGGGGAGTTACAGCTTCGAACAGTACAAGACCAAGAACAAGGACGAGCGTTTCTGCTTTGACACCATGACTCTGCTGCTGCCGGATGGGATTACGGTTGAGGATGCCGGCGCCAGGGTGGAACGGATTGAAACCGTATGCCAAGGTGTGAGCCTGGCACGTGATCTGGTCTCGCACCCGGGAAATGTGGTCACCCCTGGGTATCTGGCCGAGACTGCGCGCGAACTTGCGACTCGACGCGGGCTGACTTGCCGGGTGCTGGAGATGGACGAGTTGGAAAAGCTCGGCATGAACGCTCTCTTGGCTGTCGGCAAAGGTTCTGTCGAATCGCCACGGCTGATCGTGCTGGAGTATAACGGAGCCGGCGACAATGCCGCGCCTGTGGTGCTGATCGGTAAGGGGGTCACTTTCGATTCGGGCGGGATCTCTATCAAACCGGGAGCCGGCATGGAGGAGATGAAGACTGACATGGCGGGCGCGGCAGCGGTCTTCGGCACGCTGGATGCGGCGTCGAGCCTGAAACTGCCGATCAATCTGGTGGGGATCGTTCCAACTGCTGAGAACATGCCGAGTAGTAAGGCATTTAAGCCGGGCGACGTGCTGACGGCAATGTCCGGAACTACTATTGAGATCACCAATACGGATGCCGAGGGGCGGCTGATCCTGTGCGACGCGCTGCACTACGCGCTGACGAACTACAAGCCCGAGTCCATGATCGATCTGGCAACTCTGACAGGGGCGTGTGTGGTGGCGCTGGGACACGAGGCTAGCGGCATGATGGGTAATGACGCGGGATTGATCGATGAGTTGAAGCGGGCAGGGGAGCGTTGTGGGGAGCGGGTCTGGGAACTGCCGCTTTGGGAAGAGTATGGCGAAGGGATGAAGAGCGATATTGCTGACCTGAAGAATGCCGGTAGCCGCGATGGTGGCAGTATCCTCGCAGCCTGGTTCCTGAAGCAGTTCGTCGGCAGCACCCGTTGGGCTCATTTAGACATAGCAGGCACCGCCTGGCTCGGCAAAGCCCACCCGTATATTCCGAAAGGCGCCAGCGGCGTCGGGGTCAGGCTCTTGATCGAATGCCTGCAAGCGAAAATATAGTCTTAGCCACGAATGACACGAATGAACGCGAATAAAAAACGAGACTTTAATCTTGTTCTGCTTGTCGCCGATCCTGATTTATTCGTGGTTATTCGTGAAATTCGTGGCAAGGGTTTTAGGAATTAAGTATCAAGGAGTAACAGATGACTGAAGAACAGCCGAATGACCTGCTGCACGGGGTTACCTTGAAGATGATGTTGACTGAGCTGGTGCAACAGTATGGTTGGGAGGAGATGGGGAAACGCATCGACATCCGCTGCTTCACCCACACCCCAAGTATCGCGTCGAGTCTCAAATTCCTGAGAAGGACGCCGTGGGCCAGGGATAAAGTTGAGGAGATGTACATCAGGTTCAAGATGTAAGAAACAAGTAAAAGAGGCGGCAGGTCTTAAAGAGCAAGGGGCACACTGGATGGAAGCGACACGGGAAATCTACTGGAACGTCGGGCACGGGGTATTGTGGGGCATGTACTTTTTCGCCTTCCTGGCGATGGGAATCTGTGCCTGGGGTTTCTGGAAGCGGCTGCCGGTTTACCGGCAGGGTAAGCCGCTGAGCCGATTGGACCGGCTGCCCGAGCGGGTCGTGTTGCTGGTGAAAGGGGTGCTTGCCCAAAGCCAGGTGCTCAGGGTGCTTGATCCCGGCGCGCTGCACGCCTTGTTCTTCTGGAGTTTCGTGCTGCTCTTTATCGGTACGCTGCTGATCATGGTTCAGGCCGATTTCACTGCCCCGTTGTTCGGTGTCGTATTTCTCAAAGGTGTCTTCTACAAGCTCTACTCGGTAGTGCTCGATGTAGCCGGCGTGGTGGCGCTGCTCATGCTGGGCGGTTTGCTGGTGCGCCGCTTCGTTGTCAAGCCTGAGGGGTTGCAGACCATCCGCGACGACTATGTGGTACAGGCCCTGCTGTTCTCCATCATCCTGACCGGGTTCTTTGCCGAAGGTCTTCGCATGGCGGCCACGGAGATCGGCATTAACCCGGAACTGGCACGCTGGTCACCCGCCGGACTGCTGGTCGGCAAGCTCTTTATGGAAATGACCACGGCGGAACTCTCCCTGGCTCACAAGCTCCTTTGGTGGCTGCACTTTTTCCTGGCTATAGGGTTCATAGCCGCTATTCCTTTTACCAAACTGCGTCATATCTTCACCACCTCGGCGAATTATCTCTTTGCAGACCTTGGCCCCAAAGGCTCCATAGCTACCATCAATCTGGAAGACGAAAGCGCCGAACAGTTCGGTGCGGCGACCGTCAAAGAGTTGAGCTGGAAGGATATCTTCGACGCCGATGCCTGCACCGCCTGCAAGCGCTGTCAGGACCGCTGCCCGGCCTATGCTACCGATAAACCTCTCTCTCCCATGAAGCTCGTGCAGCAGATCGGCGATATCGCTCGGGACACACCGGATGCCAATCTGTGCCAATCGATCAGCGAAGACGTGCTCTGGGCCTGCACCACCTGCCGGGCTTGCCAGGAGATTTGCCCGGCCGGCATCGAGCACGTCAACAAGATCATCGAGATGCGCCGTAATCTTGCCCTCATGGAAGGTAGTTTCCCCGGTGACGAGGTGCGCAGTGCTATCGGAAACCTTGAGGTTAACGGCAACCCTTTCGGCCTGGCCTACGCCGGGCGCGGCGACTGGGCTGCCGGACTCGACGTCGCTGTCATGGAGAGCGGAGCCGAAGTCGACATCCTCTATTTCGTCGGCTGCTACGCCTCCTTCGATAGAAGGAATCAGGAAGTCGCCAAGAACTTCATAAAGATCTGCAATGCCGCAGGCGTTAAGGTCGGCATCCTCGGCAAAGAGGAAAAATGCTGCGGCGAGCCGTCCCGCAAACTGGGCAACGAATATCAGTACCAGATGACGGCAGCGGAGAACATCGAGAGTATCAAGGGGTACGGGGTCAAGAAGATTGTCACCACTTGCCCGCACTGCTTCAACACGCTCGCCAGAGATTATAAGGATATGGGACTGGATCTGCCGGTGGAGCACTACACCACTTTCATCAGCACTCTTTTAGGAAATGGCAGAGTGAAGCTCACGCCAGAGGCGTTCGAGTTCACCTATCACGATTCCTGCTACATCGGGCGCTACATGGATATCATCGAGGAGCCGCGCGGGATTCTCGCACAGGCAGGCGGGCAGATTACGGAGATGGTTAAGAGCGGGCTGGAGAGCTTCTGCTGCGGCGCTGGCGGCGGACGGATCTTTGCTGAGGAGAAAATCGGCAGCCGCATCAACGTTGCTCGTGTGCATATGGCTAAGGAAACCGGCGCGCCGCTGCTGGTATCGAACTGTCCTTTCTGTCTGACCATGTTTGAAGACGGGATCAAGACGGGCGGGGTGGAAGGGGAAATCCGGGTGAGGGATCTGGCGGAGATAGTTGCCGAGCGGATCAGGTGATAGAAACGAGATCGGTTGGGTGGGTGGCAGGGGGGATTTAGTCTGAGCCAGCTGGTTAAATCCCCCTTTGATAAAGGGGGAGGTTGGTTTGGTAGCAGATCGCAGCGGCACCTTTGTGTGTGATATAGTTCCGAAATCTAAGGCCTGGGCGAATGATGATCCGCCCCTACAGGATAAATCATTTGGCACGCGGAGTACCGCATGGAACAGCTCAGCCAGGAAGAAAGGGAGTTTGTCCGGTCGGCGGGGGGCTTGCCGACGGCGCTGCAGGAACTCGACGACGCCCTGCTGTCCCTCTCGCTCTCCGACCGGCCAACGGATGGAACCATGGCTGCTGATGCCGGTAAGGCGCAAGCGGTTTATCGGGCGGGAGAGGCGCTGCTCGCGGCTTGGCCCCCGAAGCCGGCAAGAGATGAATTTCAGTCCAAGGGGGCGGAGGCCGTAAAGGGAACCTTGCGCAGGGTCCGCAATTCGTTTGCCCGCAGCTACGCGAGGCTCATCTACCAGCGTGCTACAAATGGCTACCTGAGCTTTGTCAGAGCGGAGGAGCTGGTCTATGCGGTGGCAACTCTCTGCCCTGGCCTCTGTCCCACTCGGGAGCAGGTGGAGGCTGAACTCACTGTGCCGCTCTCCGACAAGGAGGGGGTGGAGATCGCGCAGACCGATTTCCTCTCTCACGTCTTCGCCTGCAGGGAAACGGGGAATCACCTGGTGCACGCGATGCTGCGACCGTTGCCGCAGTGGCAGGAACATCTGGAGAAGTTTCGGCGTGATGGCCGGCTGGACCTGGGGACGGCGCAGCTGGTGCGACAGGGGCCACTGGGCTGCGTCTACTTCAATAATCTGCCTCATCTGAATGCTGAGGATGCTACCACGGTTGGCCCGCTTGAGACTGCGGTCGATCTGGTGCTGCTCGATCCGGAGATCCAGATGGGGCTGTTGCGCGGTAACCAGGTGCAGCATCAGAAGTATCAGGGACACCGCATTTTTTCCAGCGGCCTCAATCTGAGCCACCTCTACCACGGGACTCTCCCGCTTATGTTCTACCTGACCAGGGATCTCGGATTCGTTAACAAGCTGTACCGTGGGGTGAGTGGCGAGATTTACCACCCCGATGGTCCCGAGGCCACCCTTGAGAAGCCTTGGATGGCAGTCGTGGAGGGATTTGCTATCGGTGGGGGATGCCAGTTGCTCCTGGTGCTCGACTATGTCATCGCGGAGCAGGGGGCGTACTGCAACCTGCCGGCCCGGAAAGAGGGAATCGTCCCCGGCGTCGCCCCCATGCGCCTGGCGCGATTCATCGGGGAGCGGCAGGCACAGGCTGGCATCTTGTTCGACAAGGCGTTTCCGGTGGATTCACCTGAAGGAAGGGCTTTGGTGAACGAAGTGTTGCCGGCAGGAGAAATTGATGCGGCAATCGAGCGGATCGCGCTCGGCGCGGCCGGGTCCGGGGTGGTCAGCGCCGGGGCCAACCGTAAGGCGATTCGCATCGGCGTGGAGCCTCCGGACCTCTTTCGGCAGTACATGGCCCTCTATTGCCGCGTGCAGGCCGACTGCCACTTCAGCCCCGCCCTAATCAGAAACCTGCAGCGATACTGGGTTTCCCGCAGCCGTCCCCATACCCCCGCATAGCCCGCAGCACGACCTATTGTCAGCTATCAGACTCTTTCGTCCTTTCAGGCGGCCGCCTGGGGGAGGTCTTATTTTGCGCTTTTGCGGATATGCACTTGTTCTTTCGCTGCCTGGAGGTGGTGGTCACGGAGCGGGCGACGGTCATGTAAACGTGTGTCGTTGACTTGTTTTATGGCTTCCTATATTGTCATACCCGTGCTTGGCTCCTCATTAGGGTGTCCCGGCTTGCAGCGTAGGAAAATTATCTCCGGAGCACCAGTGCTATCGCGGCAGGAATGCCGCTCCTACAGAAATTGCCGGAGCGGCACATTGACAGGCATTGGGCCGCCTACATGCTCTACGGTAGACTGAGTGTAAAAGCAAGGATTGCGCGTGTTTAATGGTTTCTTGACTGGCAAAACAAAAGCAATTCAAAAAGCGAAAACATGCAGTGCATGCTTCATTTCGCATTTTTCAGCCGCCGGCAAAATGCCTCGTCATCTCGGCACAATTCCCCTTATGCTGGTCCTTGTCTTGGTGGCCTTCTCGTTCCTCGCCATGACCGCACATGCCGAATACATCCCCGAGACTGCAGAGTATCTTGACTCCGCCCCCATCATCGTTGGTGGTGACCGGGCCTATCCTCCTTACGAGTTCATCGACAAGGACGGCAATCCTGCCGGATACAACGTCGACCTGACCAGGGCGATTGCCGAGGTGATGGGGATGAAGGTGGAGTTCCATTTCGGCAACTGGTCCGATATGCGTGCCGGATTGCTGAATGGCAGAATTGATATCCTGCAGGGGTTATCCTTTTCCAGTGACCGGACCACCTCGGTCGATTTCTCTCCGCCGCATACCATTGTGCACCACGCCATCTTCGCCAGGAAGGAGACCAGGCCGGTCAAGTCCCTGGAGGAGTTGCGAGGCAAAAAGGTCATCGTCTTTCGCGACGGCATCATGCACGAGCGCCTGAAGCAACTCGGCTTCGCCAGGGATCTCGTTCTTACGCCGACGCCGGCTGAGGCCATGCGCCTGCTGGCTTCGGGGCAGCATGATTACGCTGTCGTGGCGATGCTCCCCGGCATGTACCTGGTCCGCGAACTGCACCTCTCCAATGTCGTTCCGGTTGCAAAGGCGGTGGTCAGCGAACAGTACTGCTACGCTGTCCCCAAGGGAGAGATGGAGTTGCTGTCGCGCTTCAACGAAGGGTTGGCCATCCTGATCAAAACCGGGCAGTACAAGGAAATCTATAACAAATGGCTTGGGGTGAATGAGCCGCCGCGGGTGACCAAGGCGCTTGCGTTAAAGTACGGCGCCATGGTACTGGCGCCTTTGCTGGTAATCCTGGCGGTGACAGTACTTTGGTCCAAAACCCTGCAGAAGAGGGTGGCTGAGCGGACCACGGCGCTGGCCCAGGAGGTGGTGGAGCGCAACAAGGCGCTGGAGGAGTTGCGCCGTCATCAGGACAAGCTGATCCAGACCGACAAGATGGCCTCGCTCGGCACGCTGGTTTCGGGGGTGGCGCACGAGATCAACAACCCCAACGGCTTGCTGCTGCTCGACATCCCGGTGCTGAAACGGGTTCATGACGATGCGGAAGAGATTCTCGAGGCCCACTTCAGGGAGCACGGCGATTACGATCTGGGAGGAGTGCCTTATTCCGAGATGCGCGAAGAGATTCCCCGCATCCTGGAAGAGATGCTGGACGGCGCCCAGCGCATCAAGAGGATCGTTAATGATCTCAAGGATTTTGCCCGCCGCGACGATGCGGGGCACAAGGAGCTGATCGATATCAACGCCGCGGCTCAGAGGGCGCTCCGCCTGATCGACCCGGCAATACGCGCTTCCACCAACCATTTTGCTGCAACCTATGCGATGGGACTGCCACAACTGCTGGGCAACGCCCAGCGTATCGAGCAGGTGATCGTGAACCTGGTCCAGAACGCGTGTCAGGCTCTGCCGGACCCGGATAAGGGCGTCTCCATCAGCACCAGCTTCGACAAAAAACAGCATACCGTAGTGGTTCAGGTCAGGGACGAGGGGGTCGGGATTGCCGAGGAGCATCTCCCTTACCTGATGGATCCATTTTTTACCACCAAACGCGATACGGGCGGCACCGGGCTCGGGCTCTCGGTCTCGGCGGGGATTGTCAAAGAGCATGGCGGCACTCTGCTCTTCGATTCCGCGTTCGGATCGGGAACTACTGTGACCCTGTCGCTTCCTGTCCCAGAAAAGAGGTCAACGCATGAAATCCACACCCTATCCGGGCTTTAGCATTCTGATCGTCGACGACGAGCCGGCCTGGCTTAAGTCCTTCTCGTTGACGCTGAAAAGCTGCGCCGGGATCAACAATATAGTGATGTGCCAGGACAGCCGGCAGGTCATGGCGCTGCTCGACAAAGGGGGCATCGGCCTGGTGCTTCTCGACCTGACCATGCCGTATCTCTCAGGCGAAGCCCTGTTGCAGCAGATCGGTGAGAGTCATCCGGAGATAATGACCATCATCGTAAGCGGCATGAACCAACTGGAAACGGCGGTCCGCTGCATGAAGCTGGGCGGCTTCGACTACATCGTCAAGACCGACGAGGAGGACCGTCTGGTTGGCGGAGTGCTTCGGGCCATCGGGATTCTGGAACTGCGCCAGGAGTTCCGCACCATGTCCGATCGCATGCTGTCGCGTGAACTGCAGCATCCGGAAGCGTTTAGTCACATCGTGACCTGCGACCGCGGCATGCACGATATCTTCACCTATGTGGAAGCGGTAGCCCCCAGCCGTCAGCCGTTGCTCATCACCGGCGAGAGCGGGGTAGGCAAGGAGTTCATTGCCCGTGCCGTCCATGCCCTGAGCCGCTGTGAGGGGCCGCTGATAGCGGTCAACGTCGCCGGACTCGACGACACGGTATTTGCCGATACCCTTTTCGGCCATGTGCGGGGCGCCTACACCGGTGCAGATCAGGCGCGTCCCGGCATGATCGAGCAGGCAGGCAACGGCACGCTCTTTCTCGACGAGATCGGCGACCTCAGCATCGCTTCACAGGTTAAACTTCTGCGCCTGCTTCAGGAAGGTGAGTACTTTCCCTTGGGAAGCGATCGCCCCAAGCGGATGAATGCACGGATCGTGGTCGCCACCCATTGCGATCTGGCTGCCAAGGAGGCGGCCGGCAGTTTCCGCCGTGACCTGTACTATCGCCTCTGCACCCACCATCTACATATTCCGCCCTTGAGAGAGCGCAGCGGCGACGTCCCGCTGCTTTTGGACTATTTTCTGGGTGAGGCGGCCAAGTCGCTGGGAAAACGCAAGCCGACCCCTCCCAAAGAGTTGGCCCAGATCCTTGCCACCTATTTTTTCCCCGGCAACGTCCGCGAACTGCGCGGCATGGTCTATAACGCCGTCAGCCTGCATAAGGAGAGGATCCTTTCCATGGACAGTTTCCTGAAGGCGATCGGGCATTGCCGCAGCGAACAGCCGCTTCCCGCGCTGAATCAGAATCCCTTCAACGCGTTTGAGCGACTCCCCACCTTTGCCGAAGCGGCCGAATTGCTGGTCGAGGAGGCGATCTCCAGGGCGAACGGAGTGCAGGCCATCGCGGCTCGACTGCTCGGAATATCTGCGCCTGCGCTTAACAAACGGCTGAAAATGTCGCGTAAGTAGTCACTATTCCACGTTTTAAAATTAAAAAAACCTCTTCAAGAGCTGCCTTGAATACGAATGGGCTTAACCTAGGTTAATTGCTTAACCAACGGTTAAGCCCGTTCATGTATCTGAAAACTCTAGCTTTTCCTGCCGCTGGTCTGATTCCCGTTTCTTTTGGTTAATACCATTCGTTGACCCCTTTCGCTGTAAAACACCATTATTCTCTTATATAACGGCTGGTTGGCTCGTATACGTCGTGTTGGTATTTGTCTTGCTGATATAGCTTTGTATTGCGGAGGCGCCCCCTCTCCCTAACCCTCTCCCACGAGGGGAGAGGGGACTAGAAGTGCTTGACACTCATTCCTCCCTTTAAAAGCTCCCCCCTCCCTTTATGGGAGGGGCTGGGGGAGGGCGCATTTGATGATCGACGCTGACAATTCGGCTTTAGACGAAA
>Ga0209317_1001158_pt1 | contig 24941 bp, 17 predicted proteins | sample RifGroB2_FD_183994 | JGI IMG/M metagenome (GOLD analysis project Ga0209317, IMG submission 183994) | Soil microbial communities from Rifle, Colorado, USA - Groundwater B2 (SPAdes) (version 2) | ecosystem: Environmental > Terrestrial > Soil > Unclassified | place: Rifle, Colorado | collected...
GATTTGCCCGAGGCGAGCTCCATCGAGGCGAGGTGCAGGGCGCTCAGGGAGCTGGCGCAGGCGGCGTCCACCACGCAGTTGGTCCCCCCCAGGTCGAACTGCTTGCTGATCCTGCCGGCGACCACGTTGCCGAGCAGTCCCGGGAAGGAGTTCTCCTGCCACGGCACGTACGAGTCGGAGATCCGCTCCACCACGTCATTGGCTACGGCGTCGTCGACCCCGGCATCCTTCAGCGCGGAGCGCCAGATCGGGTGCCCCAGGCGCGCCCCTAGCGGGATGACCAGCTCCAGCGTGCCGGTGACCCCGAGTATGACGCTGGCGCGGCTCTTGTCGAAGGCTCGCTCCGGACCGTAGCCCGCGTCCTTGAGCGCCTGACCGGCCGCGACCAGGCCGAGCAGCTGCGAGGTGTCGATCGCCTCCAGTACGTTTGGGGGTATGTTGAATTCCATCGGGTTGAAGTCGACGGGCGAGATGAAACCGCCCCGGCGGCCGTAGGTGCGGTCCGGGCTCTTCTGGTCCTGGTCGTAGTACTCCTCAACCGGCCAGTGGGAGGCGGGGATGTCCGTGATGGAATCGACCCCCTCCACGATGTTCGCCCAGTAGGCGCTGCGGTCGTCGGCCTGCGGAAACAGGCAGCCGATGCCGACAATTGCAAGCTGAGTTCCGTTGCTGGAGATGGCGGGTTTTAGATCGTCAGTTTTCAACAAAGGTACTCCTTGATGTGTGCGATATCCAGAGGTTGCGGGGCGATGTCATCCTGGCGCAGTTCGATGCCCTGGCTGCGCAGGAAGTTGGCGCGGTTCAGGTGGGCCGCGCCGTGCAGGATGTTGAGCGCGACGCTTGCGACCTTGCGCTGCTCGGGGGGTTCCAGAAAGGATCCGGCGGCCCATTCGTTGAAGGCGCCCATGGAGGGGCCGCACCAGACCTGGTAGTCCATGCGGCGCTGCTCCGTGCCGTCCTTGGCCCAGTGGGCGGCTTGCCCCAGGTACCAGCGAAAGACCAGGGCCATCAGGTGCTTGGGGTCCCGCTCGCTGCGCTCCACCTGGGAGGGGTCGCGGACCAGGAAGTAGGCGCGGGTGTCGCGCCAGATATCCTCAAGCGGGGCCTGGAACATGGTCTTCTCCAGCTTGTCGCGCTCGGCTGCGGGGAGCTCGTCCAGGCTGTCGTAGCTCCGGTACAGCTCGTACAGCCTGGCGGCGCGCATGGGGAACATGGTGCCGCGCTTTAGCACCTGCACCGTGACGCCCATCTCGAACATGTCCGCGGCCGGTGCCATGATGACGTCGGCCTGGCGCGTGCCGGCCAGGATGGTGCGCACCGCGTCCGAGGTTCCGGATTCCACGCAGGACTGGTTCACCGAGCCGGTCATGATGTAGGCGGCGCCCATGGCGAAGGCGGCAGCGGCGGAGGCGGGGGTGGAGATGCCGCCGCCAAGGCCCACGCGCAGCTTGCAGTCGTAGCCGTATTGACGCTCCAGCCTTGCCGCGAGCGAGTTGATGGTCGGGAACAGGGCCATGGCGGGACGGTTGTCCGTGTGACCGCCGGAGTCGGCCTCGGCCGTCACTTCCTGGGCCAGGGGAACCAGGGCGGCCAGCTCGGCCTGCTCCGCCGTGATGGTGCCGTCCGCCACCAGTACCCGCAGCAGCTTCTCCGGCGCGGGCGCGAAGAACCGGGCAGCCAGTTCCTCGCGGGAGACCTTGGCGATGATGCGGTTCGGCGTCACGATGGCGCCGTCGGCACCGCGCCTGATGCCGTGCACCCGGTAGCGGACCAGGGGGAGCGTCAGGGCGAGGAAGGCGGAGGCCTCGATGATGCGGACCCCTTTCTTGATGTAGAGTTCGGCCAGCTCCCTCTCGAGGTCGGGCTCGTGCGGGGAGTGGATCAGGTTGAAGCCGTAGGGGATGTCGCCCAGCGAGGTTTTGAGGCGGTCAGCGCTCTCCGCGACCTGCGAGAGCGGCAGCCCGGCTGCGCCGAAAAAGCCGAGCATGCCGGCGCGCCCCAGCTCCTCGGCCATGGCGGCCGAACTGATACCTTTGGCCATCGAGCCGCCAAGGTAGGGGAAGCGGATGCCGAGCTCCCTGCAAAATGCGCGATCGCCGAGGTTTTCCGGCAGGCAGGGGGGAGCGAAACCCGCAACGGGGAGGGCATCTACGATTGCGGCGCCCAAGCGGCCGACGCCGCCCAGCCGCGGGACCAGCGCTCCGTCCTCTTGGACCAGGTACAGGGGCTGGCGCACGAAGCGAAGCGCCTCCTTGAGGCTCATGTTTTTTGCGTCGGGAACATCGGTGGCGGCGTGCCACGATCCCAGACCGTCGATATTTTCAGAGCGAGCGCTATGGTCACCCTGTAGTGAAAATAAGTCCAAACGGGCGTCTCCTGTTGCCGGCATATTTGCAGCGGAATTGCGATGGCCTATAGGTAATTAAAACGGCAGAAGGACAAGGCTTGGGCATGGAGGAGGCAGGTCCATGCACGGTATCGGTTGTTTCAGCAAAAGCGGATCTAGCGAGTTTGAGGTACTGCCCCATTTTAACAGAGTATGTGTACATTAAATCGGGCAAAAAGGCAAGACAAGACGCGGGTTCACGGTAATTTTTAGAACATGGCACTGTTGGATTATTCTAACTCATCTGCGGCCTTTCATCTTGATTGCCTGCAGCAGGTACGGGTAAACGTTCTCCGTGACAATGGCGTATCCTTTGCCAGTGGGATGAATGCCGTCGGACAGGTTGAGAGTGTCATCGCCTGCCACCTTGTCCAGAATGAAAGGAATCAGGATGAGATCTCGATCCTTCGCAACCTTTGGGTAGACGGCGGAGAACTTTTTGGTGTAGGAAGGTCCCATATTTGTCAGCATATGCATCCCGGCAAGGACGACAACGACACCTCTCTCCTGCAGCGCGCCGACGGTCTGGTCGATGTTTCTGCGGGTCAGGTCCGGGTCCAGGCCGCGCATGCCGTCGTTGGCCCCGGTTTCCAGGATGACGATGTCCGGCTTCAGTTTCAGTATCCAGTCGATGCGGGCCAGCGTGCCGGAGCTGGTCTCGCCGCTGATGCCGGCGTTAACCACGCGCCACCGGTATCCCGCCTGCTGCAGTTTTTTTTCCAGTTGGGCCGGATAGGCTTCCGACTCCGGCACCCCGTAGCCTGCGGTGAGGCTGTCGCCGACAGCGACGATGGTCCCCTGGGGAGCGGCCGCTTTGCTGGAGAGTAAAGCCGCCGGTTCCTTTTCCCTTTCGCAGCCGCCGAGAATCGTGCAGATGGTCAGGGCTATGCAGGCAAGGAGGTGCTTGGTGGTCATGGTTTTCTCCGCTTCTTACTGCATGGACTGTTCACTCATCCGCCTGCTCTCGCAGGAAGGCAACCGGCTTTTGCCGCAGGATCGGTACGGATACGGCCAGACCGACCAGAACGACGAGCAGGGTGGTCGCCAGCACGAGCAGCAGGCTTTCCACCAGATAAGGCCGGTAACTCATGCCGAGCGCCTTGCGGCAGATGATCAGACTCCCGACCTGGGATATTAGCAGGGCGATCACCCCGCTGACCACCCCCAATAACAGGTTCTCCGCTGCAAAAACCGCAAAAACGAAACGCCTGCGCGCGCCGAGCATGGTGAAATATACCGCCTCCTGGATCCTGGCATAACGCGTGGCGAAGACGGAACTGACCACGATCAGGACGCCGGCTACTATGCTGAAGGAGGTGAAGAATCGCACGATGGCGGAGAGCCGCGCCATGATGCGGCCGAAAACGGTGACGGTCTCTGTCAGATCGATCACGCTCACGTTGGGAAAAAGGGAGACGATCCTGTTCTGCAGGGCGCTGATGCGATCCTTGTCGACCCTGGCCGCGCCGAAGACGGTGTGCGGCGCGCCGGACAGGACCGTTTCGGGGAAGACGAAGTAAAAGAAGGGGGTGAGACCGCCGCTGGTCCGGGTGCGCACGCTGGAGATGCGCGCCGTCATGGGAATGCCCTGGACCCGGAAGGTGATGGTGTCGCCTACCTCCATTTTGTGCATCTTGACCACGGTGTCGAGCACCGAGACCTGCAGATCGGGCCAGTCTCTCCTGAACAGCGCGGACCCGGAGACGATGCGCTCGTCGGCCAGCAGATGACCGCGGTAGGTGAGGTTGAACTCGCGCCCCAGGTTGTCGCCGCGCGACCGGCGCTCCTTCTCCGGATCTATCAAGGTCTCGTTGACGGCGCTGACCGTGCCGCGCACTATCGGATAGTAGCTGGCGCCGGGGCCGAGGATGCGCGCCAAATCATCCTTTTGCCCGGGCTGGATGTCTATCAGGAAAACGTTGGGGGCTCCGGGCGGAAACGCTTCGATGAAGGAGGCGTCCAGGTTCTTCTCGACGAGGGTGATGGCGAAGATGACGGCTAGCGCCGCGGAGAGCGTGACGATGATGGACAGGGTGGCGTTGTGCGGACGGAACAGACCCTTGAGAGCCTGCCGCAACTGGAGGTTTTTCGGCTCCCTCCCTCTCAATAGGCGCAGGGTCAGGCCGGCCAGCAGATAGGAGACCAGGACCAGCAGTACCAGGGCGAGCATGAAATAGAGCCCGGTCTTCAGGTCGCGCAGCCGGATCAGCACCATGGTCAGGAAAAAAAGTGTGCCGGCGCCGGCGATGACCCAGGTGGAGCGGTTCCATAGGGTGCCGGTCTCCTCCTTGCCGAAGATGGCGCGGGGCTTGACCTCCTTCAGGCGGTAAAGGGGGAGGGCGGTGAAGAGCAGCACGACCAGTAAGCCGATCAGCATCCCTTGCGCGACCGCCGGGGCGGATACCTTCAGCGTCACCTGGGCGGGTATCAGTCCGCTGAACAGGGTAGGGAGAAAACGCTGCAGCGCGAAGCTGCCAAAAAGACCGGCCAGCGTGCCGGTAAAGCCGAGGATCAGGGTGACGCCAAGAAAATGGCCGATGATGAAGCGGCTCCTGGCACCGAGCGCCTTCATGACGGCTATGGTCCGCTCCTGCTCCTTGAGAAGGGCGAAGAGCGTGCTCTGGATGCCGAAGCCGGAAAGAAGCAGGGTGAAGATGCCGCTTAGGTTCAGGAAAAAGAGGAGGTTGTCGAAAAACCGCTTCACCCTGGAGCCGGCATTCTTGTAGGTCTCGACCCGCAGGCGGCTTTCGTTGCTGGCGGCGCGCAGCCTGGCCGCGGTTTTGTCGAGCTTTTCGGGATCCCGGACCTTGATCAGGGTGACATGGTCGACGCGGCTCCCGTGGCCGATCAGCCCGAGCGACCCCTGGTCGGCGGCGGCAACGAACATCCTCGGCCCCAGGGCGAAGAAGTTCACCGGACGGTCCGGCTCCTGAAGCAGCACGTCACGCACGGTGAGGGTGGCGTTGCCGACCTTCAGCGCGTCCCCGAGGGCGATCCGGAGACGGTCGAGCACCGTCTGGTCGACGATCAGGCTCCCTTGGGTCAGCACCTCTTGAAACGGGCGTCCCGAGGCGAGCAGCACCTTGCCGTAAAAGGGGTAGCCTGGCTCCACCACCTTCAGGTTGCAAAGCAGCGAGGCGTCCCCCTTCACTTTCTGCACCACCGAATAGAACTCCCAGAAGCGCGCGCTTTTGATTTCGCCGCGCCCCGCCAGGGAGGCGATCTCCGCCTGCAAGGCGGCCGGAATGGCGGCATGGGCGTGGACGATGATGTCCGCCGCGTGCAGCGACTGGGCGTCGCGCAGCAGCGAACTCTCGACACTCTCCCTGAAGCTTCCCAGGGAAACGAGGGTGATCATGGAGAGGGCGACGCTAAGGACGAAGACGGTGCACTGACGCTTGGCGCCGCTTATCTGGCGCCCGATGAAGCGCAGGTTAACCATGTCTTTGGCCCGTGACGATCCTGCCGTCTTTCAGCGTCACCACCCGGTCCGCGCTTTGCGCTATCTCCGGACTGTGGGTGACCAGGAGCAGCGTGGTACCCCGTTCGCGCTGCAGTTCAAGGAGCAGTTGCAGGATGGCGGCGCCGTTTACCGAGTCGAGATTGCCGGTAGGCTCGTCGGCGAAGATGATGCGCGGGTCGTTGATCAGGGCGCGACAGATGGCGCAGCGCTGTTTTTCTCCGCCGGAGAGCTGGTGCGGGAAATTCGACATCCTTTCCGAAAGGCCGACCCGGTCCAGCAGCGCTTCGGCCTTGGCGCGCGCGCCGGCATCCCCCTTCAACTCCGCCGGGAACATGACGTTCTCCAGCGCGTTAAGCGAAGGGACCAGGTGGAAGGATTGGAACACGAATCCGAAGGTGGCGTTTCGCAGCGGGGCGAGGGCATCCTCGTTCAGGTCGGTGATGTCCAGATCTTCTATGAACACCCGTCCCTCATCGGGACGATCGAGCCCGGAAAGGATGGTGAGCAGCGTCGACTTGCCGCTGCCGCTTTCCCCCTTCACGACCAGGAACTCCCCCTGGGCGACCTCCAGGGAGATGGAGTCGAGGACCTTGATCTCCCGGTTTCCGATACGGTAGTTTTTGGTGACGCCGCGCGTTTGCAGGATGGTCATCTGGCTCCGGTTGCAGGTGAGGCAGTAGGATGGTGAATGTTTTTTAACTCAATCGGTTTACAGTGAGAAATATTTTATTATACTGTCGTGCACTACGGAATTTGAGGAAGGTGCCATGCAAAAGTCCAGGTGTCGTCGTGGGAACATGGATCCGGAACTTGGTAAATGCAGAACCAGCAGGGTCGGGGCGGTTATCCCGGGGACCGCGCTGGAGATGTTCTATTGCGGCATCGAAAATGACGATTGCAGATACGCCATGCCGATAGGCTTTGACTATGTCTGCAAGCATAGCAACAACCATGCTTTTGCGATACCCGAAGTTTTGTGAACGGCTGAATTTCTTGAGTTGACTTTCCTCCCGCCTTTAACTTCCGGTTGCCAATTTCTACTTGGCTCAAAAAGAAAGAGAGCAGGTCAACTGACCTCTCCCGCAGGTGGATAGTCTTATGTGAGGAGCGTGCCAGTCGATCTGGCTGCTCACCCATTGATATGTTCATCGTGCCGCTATATTTATGACTACAGCGGCACGAAGAAGCCTTTGCCTGCCTTGCAGACCGGGCATTTCCAATCGATCAGCAGATCCTCGAACGGGACCTCGGGCGGGACCTCGTTGACTGGGTCTCCCTCGGCAGGATCGTAGACATACTGGCATACGGTGCAGATCCATTTCTGCATTGGTCGACTCTCCTGTCTTTAAGATGATCACCACTGAACCGGCTCAGGCTCCTTCTTGACCAGCAGGATGCTGCAGGGCATCCTGCGTACAACGGCGTCGTTGTCTCGACCAAAGAGCATGTGCTCCAGGCGTCCTTCCTCATGGGACAGCAACACCACCAGGTCTATCTTCTCCTCCTTTACCACCTGTACTATCTCATCGACCGGCTTCCCTTCTCTTATGATCTTCCTGATCGGCAACCCGGCACTTAACTCTTTGCCTATCATCTTGTCCAGTTCTTCCTTGGCCTCCTCCTGGACGCTGGCGTAGTTCCTGGTCTGGTCCGGAAAGGGTACCGGTGTGTTCAGCGCCGCCATGCTCACCGGGTTGGATATCAGGTGCAGGACCTGGAGGTCCGCGCCGAATTTCCTGGCGACGGAAATCCCGGTCTGGACCGCCTCCCGGCAGTACTCGCTCATCCTGCTGACCACTAGAACGCGCTTGAAATCTTCCATGGCCTTGCCTCCTGAGGGACCCTTGCCTGTTGTTGTTCCGGATGCCGACTCGAACGATTACGCGCGCCGCCGGCCTGCCAAACTTGACCGCGCCAGCCGATTTGGTACCCACCTCGGGAGGCGCTAATGATTGAACGTCCCTAGTATATACGATTGCCAAGTGGCGGCAACTTGGTATAAATGTTTCTGGTCTTTTTGCCTTGTCCATCCCGATCGGATCGGACCTTGACCGCCATATCAGCTACAGGAGGTAGAACAATGCGCCAGCTATTCGAGATACCGGTAACCTTGTGGCTTGCATCGATGCTTTGCTCCTGCGCTTCTGCGACCCTCGTCGATACCTGGCGCAACCCCGACCTGCGCGCGCCGCGGCTGCAAAAGGTGCTGGTGGTCAGCATCACCAAAAAGGACGCGAACCGCAGGGTGTACGAGGACATGCTCGCCAGCGAGCTGTCGCGGCGCGGAGTTCAGGCCGTGGCAGGCTACACCCTGATCGCCGGTGACTCGCTGCCGGACTGGAGCGTGCTGGACAGGTCCGTTAAAAAGGCAGGAGCCCAGGCGGTGCTCACGGTGCAGACCATCAAGGTGGAACAGCAGACCACCGTCCAGCCCGGCCATGTCATGACCTATCCCGGATACTGGTATCCGCAGGCCTTTCCCAGATGGGATCTCCCCGGTTATTACGGCTCCATGGCGCAATACTACGGTCCTTCCTACGTCACGACCTACGATGTGGCGACCATGCAGGTGAACCTGTTCGATGCCGGGTCCGGGAAGCTGCTCTGGGCCGGCACCGTCGAGTCTTCCGAGCCGGAAAACGTCACCGCCGTCGGGAGGGACCTGGCCCGCAAAGTGGTCAAGTCGCTCGCCAGGGAAGGGCTGATATAAAGGCAAAGGCCTCCTGCAACATGAGCGAAGATCTCTATTCCCAAAGACTGCCGCGCTCCTTTTACGACCGGGACACGGTCGCTGTAGCTCAGAAACTGCTCGGCGCCCGTCTGGTGCACCTGGTCGAAGGGGTGGAGAGGATCGGCCGGATCGTAGAAGTGGAGGCGTACCTTGGGGAGCACGACCTCGCTGCCCACTCCTCCAAGGGGCTCACGCCGCGCACCAGCATCCTCTTCGGCCCGCCAGGCCACGCGTACGTCTACCTCGTGTATGGCATCTACTGGTGCATGAACATCGTGACAGAGCGGGAAGGTAATGGTTGCGCGGTGCTCCTGCGCGCGGTCGAACCGGTGCAAAACTTGGAGGAACCGACCTCCGGGCCGGGACTCCTCTGCCGGGCCATGGCGATCGACCGCCGCCTGAACGGCCACGATATGGAAAGCCCCGACTTCTTCGTCGCGGCGTGACCCGCAGGCGAAGAGCCGCAGGTGGTCGTCAGGCCGAGGATCGGTGTGGCTTACTCCGGCAGTTGGGCTGAGAGGCCCTTGCGCTACTACATAGCCGGGAACCCGTTCGTCTCCAAGCGCTAGCACATCTTCCCGAAGACCAGCAGTTTCGACCCCTGATACATCCCACCAGCAGATCCTTTCTAGCTGATACCTGGCACAAGCCACAAGATAGATAAGAGCAACGTCATTAAGTCACCAAGACCAACCCTTGCCGTCGGCGCACACGATGATGACAAGCTCAAAAGCATCGGCGCCGTCGTGGTTTATCCAGAAAGGGGCGGGATGAATGTTGATGCAATTTAATTTTGCTTCGATATACTCTAGGGCATTTCCGAAAAAGGACTTGAGTCATGGACATCGAACAGGCCGAGCAGCTGTACCGATTGATGTTTACCAACATGAAGGAAGGTCTGGCGATCGTTCGTCTGGACCCCGAAGAGCGGGACGCGTCCCCGCTGGTCCTGGAAATGAATCCTGCTGCCGTGACGATCTGCCGAAGCGCTACCTGCCGTCCGGGCAACGGCCGCCTGGCCGACTGCTTTCCGGGATGGTTCGACGAGGCCGGCTTTCTGCAGAACTGCCGCCGCATCGCAGCCTACGGAGGGTCCCTGGATCTGGGGGAAGTGGCCCTGAACGGTTCCTACTACCGTATCCGCGTCTTCGCGCTATCGGAAAACCATCTCGGCGTCGTATTCAGCGATTGCACACAGCACAAGAAGGCGGAGGCCGAAATAACGCAGCTGGCGGAAAAGGTCGAAGCGGACGAGGCCGGCATGGAAGAGCGCGTGGCCGAGAGGACCGCGCAGCTTGAGGAGATCAATGCGGAACTCGATGCCTTTGCCTATTCCGTCTCCCATGACCTGCGCGCTCCGCTGCGTGCCATGCAGGCCTTCGCGGAGATATTGCTGGACGACGAGACTCAGAGCGCGGCGGAGCGGACCGCATACCTGAAGCGGATCCGGTCCTCGGCGCAGGGGATGGACCGGTTGATCCAGGATCTGTTGGCTTACAGCCGTCTGAGCCGGCAGGAGATCCTGCTGCAGGCCGTGAGCCTGGAAAAGGTGGTGCGCGACGCCGCTCAGCAACTGGAACTGACAAGCGGCGGCACCAGCTACCAGTTGGAAATCTCCGGCGACCTGCCGGAAGTAGTGGGGCACCACGCCGTGCTGGTGCAAGTGGTGCTGAACCTCATGAACAACGCCATCAAGTTCGTCCCCAAAGGAGCGGTTCCGATGCTGCGCATCTGGGCCGAGCAGTCTGAGGAGAGCTGCCGGCTCTTTCTGGAGGATAACGGCATCGGTATCCCGCCGCAGCATCAGGAGCGCATCTTCAAGATCTTCGAGCGCCTGCACGGCATAGAGAGCTACCCGGGAACCGGGATCGGGCTCGCCATCGTGCGTAAGGCGGTGACGCGCCTGGGCGGCCGGATCGGGGTCGAATCCAGGGAAGGAGAGGGGAGCAGGTTCTGGATAGAGCTGCGGAAAGGGGACGGGTGGTTCGTGCCGTAACTTTCCGCGCTCAGGCTTCGGAGGGAAAAATGAGCTATGTCCACCACACCGTTTTGGTTGTAGATAACGACCCCGATCAGGCTCATTTCAACATACTTGCCCTGCAGAGGGTCGGGGTGATCAGCCCGGTGCAGATGGCAAGCGATGGCGAGGAGGCGATCAGCTATCTGAGCGGGAAGGGGGCGTACCGGGACAGGGAGAGTTTCCCCCTGCCGGTCCTGATGCTGCTCGACCTGAAGCTCCCCCGCATCTCGGGACTGGAACTCTTGTCCTGGTTGCGCCAACAGCCGGTGCTAAGGCGCCTGCCGGTGATCGCCCTGACCCGGCCGGAGACGGCCGGCGAGCTGAACCGGGCCTACGAGCTTGGCTGCAACTCCTGTCTCATCAAGCCGACTTCCTTCAACACCCTGCTGGTGATGATGCAGGGGGTGGTCCAGTACTGGTTGACCCTCAACTCGGCTCCGGAGCTTTGCGCTGGAGCCGACTCGGAGCGCCTTGGGACAGCCGGCAAAAGTGAAGGATTGACTGCAGCCGACCTGGTTCCGCCGGCTGACATGGCAGCCGGAGCCGACCCTGATGCAAAGCCATAACTCCGACTTCCATAAGAGCGGTTCAGCGGCAGTGCGCTCCAGCTCCGCTGCGCGACCGACTGCCCGTTTCAATGCAAGGACCCTGAGACACCCGTGAGGCTGAAATGGGAGACGCCTTAAAGCCACTTCAAATCGTCCCTGCCGACACCTCGGAAAGCGCCCCGGATGCCGGCAAGGGTGTCAGCAGGAGCCACCTGGTAAACAGGTTGAATTACATCAATTTCCAGGACCAGACCATCCTGGTGAGCCTGCGGCACTTAAGTTACGACGACGCCATCTTCCTGAAGGCTCGACCGCTTCCCTGCGCCGGCGAGCGGCTTGACTGTCTCTGGGCCGAGATCCCGAGCCTGAAGCAGCTGCTGAAGACCTATCGCTTCGATTGCCTGCTTATCGCCGACGGCAAGAAGTACCTCGTGGTGAACTCCGAAATAGTATCTCTCAACGAAGAAGGGCTGACCCTGATGCTGCCGGTGGCCTGCCGCGAGTTCCACGCCAGGAGGATAAGACGGCACCCGGCCCAGGAGGTCTCGGTGCAACTGATCCAGCACGGGGCGCTCTTCGACTGCGAGCTGGAAGATTTCACCCCCGTCTCGTTGCGGGCCGCCGGCCACTGCGAGCAGCCGGTGTCGCTGCACTGGATCAACCCGGAAGCGCCGGTGAACCTGACGCTGGCCAAGGGGGGGACCATCCTGTACTCGGGCGCCTATCAGATAGTCTCGCAGCTTCAGAACGGGAAGCGCTGCTCCTTCGTGCTGAGACAGCTGCACGGCAACATCCAGAGGTTCAAGGGCAAAAGGTACCGCAACGCGAGGCAGCAGCTGGTTCCCTCGCCCAACATCGTCTTCGAGCACCCCCTGATCGGCAAAAGGGTCAACCTGAAGCTCGCCGACCTGTCCGGCACCGGTTTCTCGGTGGAGGAGAGCGAGGGTGACTGCGTGCTGATGGCCGGGATGATCATACCGGAGCTTAAGATAAGCTTTGCCCAGGGTTTCAGCCTCACCTGCCTGGCGCAGGTGGTCTCCCGCAACGTCGTCGATCCGGGCGCCGCTGAGAAGACGGTCCGGTGCGGGGTGGCGATACTGGACATGGAGATCCACGACCACGTGAAGCTGCTATCCATACTGCACCAGGTGGTGAACAGGAGGTCCTACGTCTGCACCGAGGTGGACCTCGATGACCTCTGGGACTTCTTCTTCGAGACCGGCTTCATCTATCCCGGCAAGTACGCGCACTTCCAGGGAAACAAGGAGCGCATCAAGCTGACTTACGCGAAACTCTACACGCAAAACCCCCAGATCGCGCGGCACTTCATCTACCTGGACCGGGGCGCCATCCTGGGTCACCTCGCCATGGTGCGCTTTTTCCAGAACTCATGGCTGATCCATCACCATGCGGCGAGAAAGGCGGTAACCATCAAGGCGGGGCTCGCCGTGCTGGACCAGGTAAGCCACTACCTGAACGAACTGGAGAGCTTCGCCTTCGCGCACCTGCGCTTCGTCTACTGCTACTACCGCCCGGACAACAAGTTCCCCAGCCGCGTCTTCGGCGGGTTCGCCAGGCAGCAACATGACCCGCGCATCTGTTCCCTGGACCAGTTCGCCTACTCGCACTACCGGGGCGAGAAGCCGGGGGGGGCTTTCCCGGAGCCGTGGGAGCTTGCCCCCAGCAGCCAGTTCGATGTAGCGGAGCTGGGAAGCTTCTATCGGCACGTCTCCGGCGGCCTGATGGCGCAGGCCTTCGACCTGTACCCGGGAGCCGCCGACCGTGAGGAACTGTCGCAGCAGTATCGTAAGCTGGGGTTCAAAAAGCAGGCGTACCTGTATTCGCTGCGCAGGAGCGGGAGCCTCAAGGCGCTGTTCCTGGCGAACTGTACCGACGCCGGCTTCAACATGGCCGAGCTCACCAACTGCGTGACGCTGGTGGTTCTTGACGAGACAGTGCCGCGCGCCTTGCTGGACCTCTCCCTGGAGCAGGTAAGCAGGCACTACGAAGGGCAGGAAATGCCCGTGCTGACCTACCCCGTTTCCTATCTGGAAAAGGAGTCGATGCCGTACGACAAGATCTACCTGCTCTGGATATTGGACCTGCAGTACAGCGACCCGTATCTCCAGTATTGCGAGGGCCTCTTCAGAAGCGTCAAGAAAGCGTCTTGAAGCACCGGAGCTGAAAATGGAACCGTCCCGAATCGCCGACATGCCGCTTTACAACAGCAGGATCATAAATTCCTTCCTCCTGCTGATCAAACAGAAATACAGCTATGTCGACATCTCGGAGCTCCTGAGTTACGCGGGGATGAAGGAGTACGAAGTCGCCGACCAGGCGCATTGGTTCACGCAGGACCAGGTGGACCGCTTCTACGAGAAACTGCTCCAGCTGACCGGCAACCCGAAGATCGCCCGCGAGGCGGGACGCTACGCGGCTTCGCCCGATGTGCTCGGCGCCATGAGGCAGTACATCCTCGGCCTGGTCGACGCGGCCAGCACCTTCGAGATCATCAGCAAGACCACGGCGAACTTCACCAGGTCCGCCAGCTACCAGTCGCGCTCCCTCTCCTCCAACATGGTCGAGATCACCGTCACCCCGCTCGAAGAGGGGATGGAGAAGCAGTACCAGTGCGAGAACAGGATCGGCTTCTTCGAGGCGATCGTTCTCATCTTCGACCACAAGATGACGGACCTTCAATACTTCCCGGAGATCCAGCACCTCCCCACCATACAGCACCCCGAATGCGTGTTCAGGGGGGGGAAGGTGTGCCGCTACATCATCACCTGGGAGAAAACGTTCTTCATTTTCCTGAAGAAGATGCGCTATGTCCTGGCGCTGGTGCTCGCGGCGCTGAACCTCACCCTCCTGATCGCCGGGCAGACCGGCATCCTCCCCTGGGCTCTCCCCGTCTCGCTTTGCGCCTTCCTGCTGGTCGCACTTGCCACCGATAGAAGCGAAAGGCAGGCCATCAAGGCGAGCCTCGACAGCACCAAGGACTCGATCGACAACCTGCTGGAGCAGATCAACCTGAACTACAACAACGCCATGCTGACCCATGAAATCGGTCAGAGGCTCGGCAACTACACGCGCATCGAGGAGATGCTCCCCGACGTGGCCGGCATCATGCGGCGGCGCCTCGAGTACGACCGGGGCCTCATACTGCTCGCGGACCCCGACAAGAGCAGGCTGGAGCTGCGCACCAGCTACGGCTACGCCGAAAACGAGCTGCTCTGCCTGAACGCGCTGACCTTTCGGCTCGACCTTGTCGGCGGGGACAACGACGTCTACGTCGACTCCTTCCGCGAGCAGAGGCCCTTTCTCATCAACGACCTGGACAGGGACCGGGACATCCTCGGGCAGCGCACGCTGGCCTGCGCCAAGACGACCGGCACCAGGGCCTTCATCTGCTGCCCCATCATCTGCGAGGGGGCCTCGATCGGGGTGCTGGCCGTCGAGAACGTGAACGCGAAGAGGCCGCTTGTGGAAAGGGACATCAGCCTGATCATGGGGACCGCCTCGGTGATCGGCATCAGCATCCGCAACTGCGAGCTGATAGGGGCGCTGGAAAAGGCCAACGAGGAGCTGGAGTTGCGGGTCGCGAAACGGACGGAGGACCTGGAGAAAAGCCGCAAGAAGATGGAACTGCAGCATGAGGAGCTGGTCAGGACCTATTTCGAGCTGGAAGAGGAGACAGCCCAAAGGCTCAGCGCGCTTGAGGAGCTGAGTCAAAAGGAGCGCATGCTGCTGCAGCAAAACCGCCTGGCGGCGCTTGGGGAATTGATCAGCAACATCGCACACCAGTGGCGCCAGCCCCTGAACGAACTGGGGCTCATCGTCCAGGAGTTGCCCATGATGTACGACCAGGGGAACTTCAGCCGGGATTACCTAGGGGCAAGCGTGGCCAGGTTCATGACGGTGCTGTCGCGCACCTCGAGGACCATCGAGGATTTCCGGGACTTCTTCAGGCCGGACAAGGAGATGGTTCCCTTCCGTGTCAAGGAGGCTGTCGACAGGACCCTTTCCCTGGTAGGGGAGAGCTTCAAGCATCTGCAGATAACGGTGACGGTCAACGCCGCCGAGGACCCGGTGATCAAGGGGCATCCCAAGGAGTTCTCGCAGGCGGTCCTAAACATACTCTTCAACGCGCGTGACGCCTTCCAGGAAAGAAAGATCGAGCACCGGGAGGTCGTGATCGACATCTTCAGGGATGGGGAGGCGGCCGTGGTGACCATATCCGACAACGCGGGGGGGATCGAGGAGTCGATCATGGAGAGGATTTTCGATCCCTACTTCAGCACCCGCGGGCCGGAACAGGGGACGGGAATCGGTCTCTACATGTCGAAGATGATCATCGAAAAGAACATCCCGGGGAGATTGAGCGTGCGCAACAGGGACAAGGGGGCGGAATTCCGGATCGAGGTATGAGGTTCGAATATCCGGCATGTTATTAGGCTTTGCCAATATTGACAAGGGGGTGCCGCGAGTTAGAATAAGTGAAAATTAATGTGCCTGCTGTTGTCATAGCAGACAGTCAATCGATGCAAACGGCCGAGCTGCCGAAGAAAATACTTTGGCAGGCTCGGCCGATGTTTTTGCCGGTGAAGTCACCCTGGACCAGACGATGTTTCCACGGAGAAGCGCAAATGGCAGAGTCGTACATCTTGCTCATAGAGGACAATCCGGATGACGCCTTTTTGGCCAGCCGCATCATAGGTAAGGTATGCCCGGAGAAGATCCTGCTGGCAAGGGACGGGGAAGAAGCGAGCGAACTGCTGCAGCGCATGGCGCTTGATGAAAGCTACAAACAGATAAGGCTGGTGCTTCTCGATCTGAAGCTCCCGAAGATAAGCGGCCTGGACATCCTGCAGGCGATAAGGAGCAGCGCAGAGCTGCGCACCCTTTCCGTGGTGGTGCTCACCTCGTCGGACAACGATCTGGACCAGGAAAGATGCAGGGAGCTTGGTGTGCTGGACTACATCTTCAAACCGATGACCGCGGACCGGTTGAAGAGCGTGCTGGTGCGGAAAAAGGGTGACTGAATGCAAGAGTATCCGGCTGACAGACGCGACATGGGCCGCTTGCCGTGCGATATCAGCGGGCTGTCACTGCTGTATGTGGAGGACGAGGCGGACGCCAGGGTCATGGTGAGCAAGATGCTCGCCATGAACTACCCGAAACTGACCATCTACAGCGCCGAGAACGGGGCCGCCGGGCTGGAGTCGTACAGGGAGCACAGCCCCGACGTGGTCATGACCGACATAAACATGCCGGTCATGGACGGCATCCGCATGTCGAGAGAGATAAAGGCGATCAACTCCGAGGCGCGCATCATCGCGGTAACGGCGCACAGCGACACCTCCTACCTGTTGAGCGCGATAGAGATCGGCATCCATCACTACGTGCTGAAGCCGTTGAATTACGAGGAGCTTTTCGCGCTCACCGACAAGGTGCTGGAACAGATCGTGCTGAAGCGCCTGGTGGGAGAGCAGAACCGGCGCCTGGTCGAAAGCGAGAGGCAGCTCTCGGGCGCGCAGCGCATCGCGCATCTCGGCAGCTGGCAGAAAAATCTCGCCACCGGCGCCATGAGCTGGTCCGACGAGCTGTACCGCATCTGCGGCCTGGAGCCCCGCTCCATCCAGGCCACCCACCAGGCCTTTCTCGACAGGTTCCTTCCCGAAGACCGACCAATCATCGCTACGGCCATAAACGACGCTCTGGAGGTGAGCAAGACGCCGGCCCACCATTTCTGCCGCATCGTGCGCCCCGACGGCACCATCCGCACGGTGCGCGTCGAGGCGGAGAAGCTTCTGGACGGAGGCGGTCTGCCGGAAGCGCTGATCGGCACCTGCCATGACGTCACCGAGCTGAAGCAGGCCGAGGAGCAGGTACGCTCGCTGACCGAGGAACTGGAGCGGCGGGTTATCCAGCGCACCTCGCTCTTGCAGGCAAGCGTCAGCGAACTTGAGAGCTTCAGCTATTTCGTATCCCACGATCTGCGCGCCCCTGTGGCACGGCTGGAAGGTTTCTGCCGGGCGCTCCTTGAGGACTGCGCCCTCTGCGGCAACGCGGGGTGCACGCAGTACGCGGAGCGCGCCGAGCGCGTCGTGCGGCAGATAAAACAGATCATCGACGCCTTCAACAACCTGACCCATTACGCCAGGTGCCCGCTCGTCATCACGACCATAGATCTAAGCGCCGTCGTCAGGGGGATAGCTGCCGGCTTCCAGCAGACAGAGCCGGAGCGCGTGGTCGACTTCCTGATCGCCGATGGAGTGCGGGTGAAGGGGGATGCGACGCTCCTGCATACAGCGATGGAGCACCTGATCGGAAACGCCTGGAAGTTCACCTCCAAAAGGGAAAAGGCGGTGATCGAGTTCGGGTGCACCTATGAGGGGGGCACCGCCGTTTATTTCGTCCGGGACAACGGGGCGGGCTTCAACATGAAGTATGTGGAAAAACTTTTCAAACCGTTCCAAACCATTCACTCCCCCGGCGAGTTCACCTGGCACGGCACGGCGATCGGGCTCGCCACCGTGCACAGCGTCATCCTTCGCCACGGAGGCCGGATCTGGGCTGAAGGGGAGGTGGACAGGGGGGCGACCTTCCACTTCACGCTGGAGGAGAATCCCGAGTCGGGAAGCTACCTGAAACGGGCCTGACCCCCCCCGCATGACCGTGGATCTGCCCCGCCGCGGACACGGGAGTGCGCGACAGCCGGCCGGAGGCAGGCTGTCCCATGGTGGTGGTTCCTTGTGAGGCGTCATGACAGAAGAAGCAGGCGCGATAAAAGCGACGAGCGAGGGGGAGGCGATGGCCCATCTGGCGGCCATCGTCGACTCTTCGGACGATGCCATCATCAGTAAGACCCCCGATGGCATCGTCACCAGCTGGAACAGGGCCGCCGAGAGGCTTTACGGCTACCGTGCCGAGGAAGCGGTAGGGCGGCACGTCTCGTTCATGGTGCCGGCCGGGCGCATGGACGAGTTGAAGCAGGTGACGGAAGCGATCCTGCGGGGAGTACGGGTCAAAAATCTGGAGACGGCGCGCATCTCCAGGGAGGGGAGGGAAATTCAGGTCTCCCTCACCTTGTCCCCCATTCTCGGGGGGGACGGCACGATAACCGGGGTCTCCACCATCGCTCGCGACAACACGCAACGGATCGAGATGGAGCGGCTGCTCAGGGAAAGCGAGCAGCGCTACCGCACCCTGGTCGAGATGGCTCCCGATGCCGTTTTCGTGCATCACCCCGACGGCCGTTTTGTCTATGCCAACTGCGCCGCGCTTGGCATCTACGGCATGACCACCCTGGAACAGATGCAGCAGAGCAACCTTCTCGACCTGGTGCACCATGACGATCTGGAATCCATGAAGGGCCGCATCCGGCGGCTTCTGGACGGCGAGGAGTCCTCGCCCGTTGAATTCAGGGTGATCCGGCTAAACGGCTCTGAAGTTACCGTCGAGAGTTCCGCCGCTTTGATCGACTACCAGGGTAGGCCATCGATCCAGATGATTGCCCGTGACATGACCGAACGCAAGCGGGCCGAGCGCGAGCGCGAAACCATGCTCAAGGAGCTGGCGTACCAGCATACCCGGTTCGAAACGGTGCTGAGACAGCTGCCGGTCGGGGTCGTGATCGCCGAGGCCCCCTCCGGCAGGCTGGTGTATCAAAACGAGCTCTCCGTGGAGATCCTCGGCAGGCAGGTGGGCGAGGTGGCAAGCCTGGCCGATTACCAGCGCTGGAGGTTTTACCGCCTGGACGGCGCGCCGTTGCCGACCACGGAGTACCCGCTGGCGCGCGCAGTGCTAAGGGGGGAAAACGTCATCGGCGAGCAGTTAAGCATCAGGCGGGAGGACGGCTCGCATGCCTATGTCAGTGTCAATGCCTCCCCCATCAGGGACCTCTCCGGTGAGACGGTCTCGGGCGTTGCGGCATTGAGCGACATCACGCAGAGCATGGCTGCCGCCAAGGCGCTGTCGGAGAGCGAAGAGCGCCTGAACCTCGCCCTTGACGCGGCGGAGATGGGTTCCTGCGACATGGACGTGCAGACCGGCACGGGCATCTGGTCCAGGCTGCATTTCCTGCTTTTGGGATATCCGCCTCCCCCAGACGATGCCGGCACTGCCTCGATCGGCATGTGGCAGGGGCGGATCCATCCGGACGATCTGGAACGGGTGACCCGGACATTCGAACAGGCCCGACTCGAACACGCCTTGTTCCGCTCGGAACACCGCATCGTCAGGGCCGACAACGAGCAGACGGTATGGGTAAATGTGCTGGGGCGCTTCATCGGCGACGCCGACACCTCCAGGTTCATAGGGGTCATCTTCGACGTCACCGAGCGCAAGGGCGCCGAGGAAGCGCTGCGCCGCAGCGAGCTGCGCTTTCGCCTGATGGCCGATTCGATGCCGCAGATCGTCTGGACCGCCGACCCTGAAGGCTCGATCGACTACTTAAACGCCCATTTCGAAAGCTACACCGGCATCGATCGCGGTGCAGAGGGCGCCAATCTGAGACGCGCGGAAACAATCGTCCCGACCGTGATCCATCCCGACGAAGCCGAGGAAACCATGCATGCCTGGCTGCAGGCGGTCGCTTCAGGGGAGCTGTACCAGCATGAAACCCGCGTACGCCGGTGGGACGGCGCCTACCGATGGCATCTGAGCCGCGCCACGGCCGAGCGTGACGACCAGGGGCGGGTCGTCAAGTGGTACGGCACCGCGACCGACATACACGATCTTCGCGAAACCCAGGAAAAACTGCGAGCCAGCGAGAACAGGTTCCGCTGGCTGTACGAATCGAACCTGGTCGCGATCTTCTTCTGGAACAAGAACGGAAGGATAGTCGAGGCCAACCAGGCCTATTGCGATCTGGTGGGGTACTCCGCCGAGGAGTGCCGTAAGGGGGACCTGGACTGGCAGGAGGTCACCTCACCGGAATTCTTGGACCGCGACATGGCCGCCATAGAAGAGATCATGTCGCGCGGCATCTGCAACTCGTACGAAAAGGTGTTCCTGAACCGCCAGAGCGGGGAGAGGGTTTCCGTGCTCACCGCAATGGCGGGGATGGTCGACGCGCAAGCCGAGGGGATAGGTTTCGCCGTGGACCTGACGGAGCTGAAACGTGCTGAGGAAGCGCTCAAAAAGAGCGAGGCCACCTTGAAGCTCGCCATTGAAACCACCGGCCTCGGCATATTCGACCTGGATCTGACCACCGGCAAGGGGGAGTGGTCCGATATCGCCAAGCAGCACTACGGCATGCCGCCGGAAGCCGAAGCCGATCTGGCCGTAGTTACGGCAGGTGTGCATCCGGAGGATCGGGACATCATAGAGCAGATCGCCAGGGAGGCAGCCACCCCGGGGGGGGCGGGGGTGTACGGCGCGCAATACCGGACCATCGGGCTCGGCGACGGCAAGCTGCGCTGGCTGAGCATGCGCGGCCGGGTCTCCTACAATGGGGAAGGGAAACCGGCTCGCCTGGTCGGCGCCTGTCTCAATATCACCGACATGGTCGAGGCGCAAAATGCGCTCAAGGAGGAGATGGCGGAGCGGTTGCGGACCGTGGAAGAGCTGCGCAGGCAGGAGCAGCTGCTGATCAGGCAGGGGCGGCTCGCCGCCATGGGAGAGATGATCGGCAACATCGCGCACCAGTGGCGTCAGCCCCTGAACACCCTGGGGCTTATCGTCCAGGAACTCCCCACCTACTACGAGCGAAACCTGCTCACCCGGGAGTACCTGGAGGCCAGCGTGGTCCGGGCCATGCAGGTGATCAACTACATGTCGAAGACCATCGACGGCTTCAGGAACTTCTTCGGGCCGGACAAGGAAAAGCAAACCTTCCTGGCGAGCGAGGTGCTGGTTAAAACCGTGTCCATCCTGGATGCCGCTTTTGAGGAGCTTAAATTGAAGATCGAGGTGACGGCGGACCCGGAGGTTGTCATCTACGGTTACCCCAACGAGTATTCCCAGGTCGTCCTCAACATCCTGGTGAACGCGAAGGACGCCATCCTGGAGCGAAAGGTGGCGAACCCGAAGATCGTCGTGCGGCTTTTCAGTGAAGTGGGGAGGTCGGTGCTCACCATAACCGACAACGCCCGCGGGATACCGGACGCCATCATCGACAGGATCTTCGACCCCTATTTCACCACCAAGGGTTCGGACAAGGGGACCGGCATCGGCCTCTTCATGTCGAAGACCATCATCGAGAAGAACATGAACGGCACGCTGACCGTGTGCAATACGGATGACGGAGCGCAGTTCCGCATCGAGGTCTGAAACCATGGAACCCAATCCCTACCGACTCCAGGACGTAACGCTTCTCCTCGTGGAGGATGAAATAGAGGCGCGCGACATGCTGAGCCGGATGCTTGGCATGAACTACCGGGGGCTGAAAATCTACGTCGCCGAGAACGGGGTGTCGGGGCTCGCACTGTTCAACGAGTTCAGGCCGGAGATAGTGGTAACCGATATCAACATGCCGCAGATGAACGGCATCGCCATGGCGCGCGAGATCAAGCAGGTCGAGCCGGAGACCACCATCGTGGCGGTCACCGCCCACAGCGAAACCAGCTACCTGCTGAACGCCATAGAGATCGGCATGGACCACTACGTGCTGAAGCCGGTGAACTACCCGGAACTGTTCCGCGTGCTGGACCGGATCGGCGAGAAGATCATGCTGAGGCGCCTGGTAGCCGAACAGGTCGAGAGGATCCGCAGACGCGAGCAGCAGCTCTCGCAAGCGGAGAAAATCACCCACCTGGGGAGTTGGGAGTGGCACGTCGCCAGCGGTGACATGGTCTGGTCGGACGAGTTTTACCGTATCCTCGGCCTGGAGCCGGAGAGCGCGCCGGCCGGCTTGGAGGCGTTGCTGGACATGGTGCATCCGGCGGACCGCGAAGCATTGAAAAAAGCGGTGCAGCAGGCCCGCGACACCCTGCAGGGGATGGGCAGCCACTACTACCGCGTGGTGCGCCCGGACGGCTTGACCAGGATCGTGCGGGGGCAGCTCGAGGTGATCTCGGACAGCTCCGGTGCACTCTTCCTGGTCGGCACCTGCCATGACGTGACGGAGCTGAAATGGGCGGAAGCCTCGCTGCGTGCCTCGGAGCGGCGCTTCTCCAAGATCTTTCAGGCCACCCCGGACCTGCTGAGCATCACGAGCCTCAAGGACGGGACCATCCTCGAGGTGAACGACGCCTTTTTGAGGGCTCTTGGTTACCAGCGGCAGGAGGTGGTAGGGCGCTCGGCGGCGGATCTCGCTCTCTGGGCCGATGCCGGCCAGCCCGGCGTCCTGCTGCAAACGCTTGCGGAGCAGGGGGAGGTGCGCGATGTCGAGGTGCGCCTCAAGGCGAAGGAGGGGCGCGAGCTGGAAGGTCTCATCTCGGCAGAGTCCATCGAGATAAACGGCAACCCGTTCCTCTTGACACTGTTCAAGGACATAAGCGAACGAAAGAGGCTGGAGGCGGACCGGGCCCGGCTGGCCGCCATCGTCGAGTCCTCCGACGACGCCATCATGGCTGTCGGACTCGATGGCACCATTGCCAGCTGGAATGCCGGGGCGGAGAAGATGTTCGGCTTTTCGGCGCGCGACATGAAGGGGGTGCACCTCTCGTTCCTGGTGGCGCCGGACAGCAAGGACGAAATCTCCCGGCTGCACGAGGGGATCCGCAGCGACGGCCAGGTGACCCATTGCGAGGTGGTGCACGTCAGAAAGGGGGGGAAGCAGATCTACGTCTCGCTCACCATGTCGCCCATCCGAAGCGCTGACGGCACGGTGGTCGGCACTTCCTGCATTGCGCGCGACGTCACCGAGCGGACCCGCATGGAGGAGATCATCAAGCACCAGGCCCAACACGACACCCTGACGGACCTCCCCAACCGTAAGCTCTTCCTCGATTTTCTCGTTCTGGAGCTGGCGCAGGCCCGCCGCAACAGGAAAATCCTCGCCGTCCTGTACCTGGACCTGGACCATTTCAAGCAGATAAACGACACCATGGGGCACGCCTCGGGCGACCTTCTGCTGCAGGCGGTGGCGCAAAGGCTCAAGCGCTGCGTCCGGGAATCGGACACCGTGGCCAGGATCGGGGGGGACGAGTTCAACGTGCTGATGCCCGATCTTGCCCAAAGTGACGACGTGGGAACCGTGGTCGGCAAGATCATGGGGGTGTTCGAGACCCCGTTCGTGCTGGAGGGGGTCGAGGTGAAAGCGACCACCAGCGTCGGCGTCAGCATGTTCCCGGAGGATGGCGACAGCAGCGACGAGCTGCTGCAAAAGGCCGACGGCGCCATGTACGTGGCCAAGCAGTCGCCGGGGAACAGCTACCAGTTCTACAACGGCGAGATCAACACCCGCACCGTGAACCGCCAGAAGATGGAGCGCCGTTTGCGCGAGGCGGTCCCCAAGGGGGAACTGGAGCTGGTCTACCAGCCGCTGCTGCGCCTCGACACCGGCGGGATCGTCGGAGCCGAGGCGCTTTTGCGTTGGCACCACCCGGAACACGGACTGCTTTTGCCGTCGCAATTTCTCGGGGTCGCCGAAGAGACGGGGGCCATCATCCCGATAGGGGAGTGGGTGATCTTCAACGCCTGCGCCCAGATGAAGGGGTGGCAGGAAAAAGGGCACGATCTGGCGGTGGCGGTCAACCTGTCCAACCGCGAGTTCCACCAACCGAACCTGATCGACCTGACGGCGCGGGCGCTCTCCGAAACGGGCCTCGACCCCTGGTCGCTGGAGCTTGACATCACCGAGAAGGCGATCATGGACAACCCCGACTTCTCCGTCAGGAACATGCGCCGGCTGACCGAGCTCGGCGTCGCTTTTTCCGTCGACGATTTCGGGATCGGCTCCTCCTCGCTGCAGCGGATCAAGCAGCTCCCCATCGGCAAACTGAAGATCGACAGAAGTTTCATAAAGGACATCCTCACCGAACCGAACGACCGGGACGTGGTCACGGCGGTCATCTGCATGTCCCACAGTCTAAAGATGCGGGTGAACGCGGTCGGCGTGGAATCGGAGGAGCAGTTGGCGCTGATCCGCAGCTACGGCTGCGACGAGGTGCAGGGCGACCTGATCAGCAGGCCGCTTCCCGCCCCTGAGTTCGAGCGGCTGCTGGCTCAAGGAGGGGTCCATGCCCCCGACTGACCCCTTGTGCCTGGTCATCATGCCGTTTGACAAGGCAAAGGACGCGACCGGCCGCGTGGTCGATTTCGAGACCGTGTACCAAAGGCTGGTGGCGCCTGCGGTAGTGGCGGCAGGTCTGCAGCCGGTCCGGGCCGACGAGGAGAGGACGGGGTGCGTCATGCAGCGGGAGGCGCTGGAACGGTTGAAGCTGTGCGATTACGCGGTGGCCGACCTGACTACCGCGGACGCCAAGGTCTTTTACGAGCTTGGGGTGAGGCATGCGGTACACCCGAGCGAAACGGTGCTGCTCTACGCCACGGGAGGCGCGCAGCTCCCCTTTGACGTACAGCAGCTGGAGGCTGTGGCCTACCGGGTTTCGCCGCACGGTCAGCCGGTGCACGAGGCGAAGTATCGGGCGGTCCTTACGGAGCGGTTACTCGGTGTGCGGGCGGCCTCGGCCACAAACCGGGTGTACCGGATGATGCAGAGCTATCCGAAAGAGGACAGCGGAGCCCGTGAGGCGATCGGCGCCGGGCAGCAGCATGCCTTGGAAATGAAGCGGCGCCTGCATAAGGCCAGGGTGCACGGGGTGGCTGCCGTCAGGGAGGTCGAGGCGCTTCTCGGTGAGATCGAGGAGGCGGATGCGGGGATAGTGATCGAGCTCTTTCTTGGC
>Ga0209317_1001159_pt1 | contig 24914 bp, 20 predicted proteins | sample RifGroB2_FD_183994 | JGI IMG/M metagenome (GOLD analysis project Ga0209317, IMG submission 183994) | Soil microbial communities from Rifle, Colorado, USA - Groundwater B2 (SPAdes) (version 2) | ecosystem: Environmental > Terrestrial > Soil > Unclassified | place: Rifle, Colorado | collected...
ATCCGGCTGCTAATCCGGCTGCTAATCCGGCTGCTAATCCGGCTGCTAATCCGGCTGCTAATCCGGCTGCTAATCCGGCTGCCGCCACACTGCCTGCTGCAAATGGTCCTGTCGCAGGCGACGAGCTGGAACGCCTGGTCCGCAGCAAGCTGTCCGGCGCACCCGAGCGATTGGTGGAATACCGGGGTAGGGACGGGTTTTTCGGTATGGCTGTCCCGGTTCCGAAGGAAGTCGAGCAGGAGATGCGACTGAAGAAGAGTTGGCGTGAGGGTTGCCCGGTGCCGATCGACAAGCTGAGCTATCTCGTCCTCGGTTACTGGGGATTTGACGGCAAACCGCAGGTCGGAGAATTGGTGCTGCACAGGAAGTTGGCACTTTCGACTATCAGGGCGTTTGGCGAGCTTTATGCCCTGCGTTTCCCGATCGAGAGGATGGAGTTGATCGAACGCTACGATGCCGATGATGATCGCTCCATGGCAGCCAACAACACCTCGGCTTTCAACTGCCGAGACGTGGCCGGCAAACCGGGCGTTTTCTCCAATCACAGCTTTGGAACTGCCATCGATATCAACCCGGTCCAAAATCCCTACCTGGTGCCGAGAAGTGACGCACTAAAGGGATTGGGATGGAACGGTGTCGAGGGAAAGGGCGATTTTCTTGAGAAGCTGGGATATCCAAAGGTCGGGACGGTGGCGAGTTTCTGTGCCAGGGCAATTGACAACTGCCTGGTGCTTCCTCCCAATGGCGTTCCTTTTATGGATAGGAGCAAGCCGGCGGCCGGACTTATCGTAGCCGGGCCGGTGCTTCAGGCATTTACCGACCGGGGGTTCGAATGGGGCGGTCTGTGGCGCAACACTCCCGACTACCAGCATTTTCAGGTGCTACCGGCGAAGCTGCAGAGATAGCTGCTGTGGGGATAGCTGATCAGCACCAAGACGGCTGGTTTAGAGAGATTGACGGCAGGTGTCCGGCTCCTGTGATGCGTTATAGATAACGCTAACCAGGTCATATTCTTTGTCTTTTAGCAGGTCTTTTGACATTGTCTGTCTCCTCAGCGTTTGACTAATTCCGGGTTATGGACGCGGTCCAATGAAAGTAACTCCTTCGTGCCGTCATGCCCGTACCCCATCCCCACCCTGGCCCTCACTGCCATTAAGTTAGCGGATATCTGTAGGGGCGAACCTTGTGTTCGCCCAGATTTGTTGCTCGCCCGGTTCATCAGAACCTCGCTGGGCCCGGGCGAACACGAGGTTCGCCCCTACGTTAGAAGGAAGAAGTTCCGGAAAAACGCGCCGATGACTAACGCTGACCTGGTAACTTAATGGCATTGACCCTGGCCCTCCCCTTGAAGGGGAGGGGATGTTGGGGCTCCTCCCCCTTCAAGGGGAGGTGTTAAGTTCGTTAAGTTACTCCGTTCGCGGCAGGGCAGGGGACAATGGACAAAAAAAGGGTTACAGCTCCGGCTGTAACCCTTTTTACTTCAGCGGCCTTTCTGGCGTCGGCTCAAGTTCCCACGCAGTGGTAGTTCACGTTCCCGGCAAAGCTGCCAAACAGCACGAAGGAACTGCCGCTTAGATTCTGCACGCCGACCGCGAACACCGCGGGCGAACTGGCCTGCATGGTAGCGGTGCAGCTGTAACTGGTCGAGCTGCTGAATGCCGCTGCCCCGGCCAAAGATACTGTGCCGCTCCCGTTTACCGCGACTGTTCCAGTCACCATGTGCGGAGCTGACTGGGACGCGCCGGTGCTGTCGTACACAGGCATGGTGCCGGTGCCGCTGGCGCTAACGTTGCCGCTGATCTGCGCGTTCCCCTGGACGGTGAGCGCCTGCGACGGGAATGGCGTGCCGATGCCGACGTTGGAGGCGAAGTAGTTGTACTGGGCGTTGGCGCCGTCTCCCTGGTAGATCCCGTACTTGCCGTTGCAAAGGCCGGTCTGCTGGTTGGGGACGCTGATGCCGAAACCGACGCTGCACTCAAGCCCGCCGGTAGGCTGGCCGTTAATATGATAGCCGACCACCGAATGCGCCACGTTCGTCCCCGTTACCTGTCCAAGGTGAGTATCGACCCCCATCAGGTAATTGGCATATCCTTCGCTCAGGTCGAAAGTCGGATAGATGCTGACCCCTCTCAGGTAGGCCTGGCCAACGTTGGGGTTGGACTTGACGGTGCCGTCCACCTGAAGCAGGTGTCCGGTGGTGTCCGGAGCGGTTAAGGATCCGGCGATGTTGAACAGGGCCTGGGGATTAGGCGCAGCTCCATAGCCGAACCTGCCGCCGGACATCACGATCTGGTTGCCGGCCATCTGCAGTCCGTTTGCCGGCAAGCTGAGGGGGCCGGTGCTATTCAGGCTCCCGGTGGTCAGGCTGTCTGCGGTCAGGCTCCCGGCGGTCAGGCTCCCGGCGGTCAGGCTCCCGCTGATCTGGGCGTTTCCCTGGACGGTGAGTGCCTGCGACGGGAACGGGGTGCCAATGCCGACGTTGGAGGCGAAATAGTTGTACTGTGCGTTGGCGCCGTCTCCCTGGTAGATCCCGTACCTGCCGTTGCAAAGGCCGGCCTGCTGGTTGGGGACGCTGATGCCGAAACCGACGCTGCACCCAATCCCGCCGGTAGGCTGGCCGTTCAGGTGATAGCCGACCACCGAGTGCGCCACGTTCGCACCCACTCTCAGTCCCAGGTGGGTATCGACCCCCATCAGGTAGTTGGCATATCCGGCGCTCAGGTCGAAGGTCGGATAGATGCTGACCCCTCTCAGGTAGGCCTGGCCAACGTTGGGGTTGGACTTGACGGTGCCGTCCACCTGAAGCAGGTGTGCAGTGGTGGTCTGAGCGGTTAAGGAACCGGCGATGTTGAACAGCGCCAGGGGACTAGGGGCAGCTCCGTAGCCCAGCCTGCCGCCGGACATCACGATCTGGTTGCCGGCCATCTGCAGACCGTTGGCGGGCAAGCTGAGGGCGCCGGTCATGGTGTCGCCGCTTTTGTCAACGTAACTCGGTGAACCCGCAGCCGGCGCATAATTCGGTGATCCCGCTGCCGGAGCATAATTTGGCGAATCGCTCACGGGCGCGTAGAAGGAGTCGGTCAGGGTGAAGTTGAGCCTAGCCGTCGGTGCGGTAGAACTGCCTCCGACCAGAATGGAGCTGTCCGGGGAGGTAAGGGTGACTCCGCCGCCGGCGCCTCCGGAATACGCTGTGGTCTGAGTGGTGCCATCGGCGAAGGTAAACCCTCCCGTCGTGTTTTCTACCGAGTTCCCCACTCTCAGTGCCCCGGCTGCGCAGGGAGTGGCGGAGACGGACAGGGCGGCACCCACACAAGCTGCGGCTAGAAGGATCGATTTAGATTGCATAGCAAGTTCCTTTACGTTGTTGATAAGTTGGCAATAAACGAGAGTCACCTTCTCTGACTGCATGTTCTGCATACAAACAGATTTTTGATCTGCAGCATTTATGACAAATGCTCCGCTCAGGCATAGGCAAAATTGTTGACCATGTAATACTTTGGTTGATCTGGGCAAACTACTGAATTAAGGTCATTTTATTGGTCGGTATATTCTGCGTTAGGCGATAATCTGTCCACATAAAATTTTATAACGTTTTTTGTATTGAGTGAAAAATATCAGCTGATAGGTAAATTGTGCGGCACAGTGAGGGAGATATTCGTAATTGTGCCTTTCCTTTTTATCCCAACTGTAGAAGAAACCGGGAGAGGCAGACCTGCACCTTTTTACAATCTGTAATTGATGCAACTCTGAGGGAAGGGACTCGACTCGAAAGGAAAGTGCATGCAACTCAAAGGGAAAGGAAAACTCGAAGGGAAAGGGTGCAACTAGTGTGGCATAAGGGGGGGCGTAGCTGACTTGTTGACTTTGGCTGTCTAAAACAATTTGAAACCTTAACGTAGGGGCGAACCTTGTGTTCGCCCCGGTCCAGCGAGATTCCGATAGAAATGGCGAGCAACAAATCTGGGCGAACACAAGGTTCGCCCCTACGAATATCCGCTAATCTACATGGCAGTGAGGGGTGGGATGGGGTTTGTTCTGGCGCCAAAACGACCCATCCCACTCCCGCCTTCGGGCCAAAGCGCTTCGGCACGCAAGCCTGACCTCCCCCTTCAGCCATAGCCTTGGCGAAGGCTGAAGGGGGAGGAACGTGAATAGCGGAAGATCGACGCTAATCGGATATGTAAGTGGCTGACTTATCGCTGGGGGACCGGGTTCGACGGAGTGACCCGGTGGGGGAAACTATCGGCGTCCACCATGCCATCCACCATGCCCACCACGCCCACCGTGGTGGTGCCCACCACCATAGCCATCGTCCCAGTACGGCGGAATAATGCAACCAGCCAGCATGGCCGGTACCAGAATCATCAACATCAAAAACCGAACTCTATCTCTTTTTCTCATCTCCATTCTCCTTTGACCCGAATGTTCTTGTTCGATGTATAACGGGTTGCCGTTGAGATTACGGTAGAAGGAAAATGAGGAAGAAATGTGGAGTAAATGTGGATACCCCTCCGACTGATGCAGCATCAAATAAAAAGCGGAACTGGCACACAGACGTCATCGCCTGAATCTGCCGTCTCACCGCAGATAGCGCAGGCAAAATTGGGATTTTGGATCAATTGATTAATCTCATGGGTCTGCCCTTTTGCTCGTGACTCGCAGATGTGGCGTTTGTGTCTCCTCTTGCAGCGGCAGGCCATGTCCTTTCCGACGATTTTTGAAGGTGATCTTGTGAGCTTGTTCAGTCTCATGATTCAGGCCTCGTTTAGTTGAAAGCACGCAGTGCTAGACCTGGTTCAGCAACTAGAGTGCCAGATGCACAAATGCTGATGTAGGCACGTTGGGAGATATGCAAAAAGGGATGGCGTGCAGACAATACGTCCAGCTACATAAGAGGTCTTTGGGAAATCTCTTGGTATTAAGATGTTAGCGAAGTTCATAGCTTAGGGCCAACGCCTGCCTCCAACCAGAACCTGATTACTGCCATGCCGCTCGCACCAGACGTCATGAGACTTAACGAGCGCATTGGCTTCAATCGGCATAAGAATAAACCTGAGATGCGCCACAACCACCCTCAACATGTTGAGGTTTTCACCAAATACTGCGGTGACACCTTCTGCGTATTAAGTGCGAGGTGGTGCAGAACTGCGTTCTGGCTCTACATTTCTGTCTGGGGCGGCAGGGCTAGCGTTACCCGATAGCCGCTTAGCTGAATCTTGTCCCGTCGCCTTAAGGACGAGGGGCACGTTCAATTTGTTGTAATAGGCTGGTATCCCGGGGGCGCTTGGCACTGGCGCGGTCTGTTCGATGGCTACTACGGCCAGCTTTCCCTGCGACACGTTGCCTGCCGTGTCCTTGGCCCAGGCCAGAGCGTGACTGATAATGGTGGTCTCGGTAAGGTAGTCGAAGTTTTGTCCGCAATCGGGATGGTCGTCGGCCACGGTCACGCTGACAATTCCGGGATGGCTCCCGCCGGTAAAGGCGGGTGTGACAGAGAGCTTGCCGAAGGAGTTTTCCCGGTAAAAATTCGCTACCGACTTCACGCCCGGCGTGGTATTGAACACGGTGGGATACCAGCTGTCGGCTGTGGTGCAAGGATAGTTGAGGCTATTTAGCTGTGATCGTTTTGGATTTAAGAGCTGGGTTGGGAAATATCAAATGAGGAGAGTGATTCATGAAGACAGTGCTCGTTACCTACTATTCGCGTAGCGGCAATACCAAAAAAATGGCGGAACTGGTCTGTCAAGGGCTGACAGCCCGAGGCATCAAAGCTGATCTGATTCCGGTGCAGGAAGTGCAGATAGATAGCTTGCCGGGGTATGACGGATTCATCGTCGGGTCGCCCAACTATTTCGGTACCATGGCCTGGCCGATCAAAAAGTTCATCGACGAGAGCATCAAGTACTACAAAAAGCTGGAGGGGAAGGCTGCTGCGGCCTTCACTTCTGAGGGAATCATCGGGGGAGGGGGCGACACGGTGCTGCTGGATATCCTGAAAAGCTTCCTGATCCATGGTTGCGTAGTGCAGGGACTCACAGGCATAGGGCACTTCGGGCCGGTCGCCATCGGTGCACCAGACGACAGAATCGAGAAGGAAGTGAAAATTTTTACCGATCGTTTCAGCACACTGCTGGAGAAATTGTAAGCAGTAACAGCTTGCCAGGAATTATAGAAACGGAGAAATAATAATGCCCTCAATTTTATCATGGCCGAGCTTCCCTACCCTGGAGAGTGAGCGACTTGTCCTGCGCGAGATTGTTCCCGCGGACGCCGAAGATATCTACCGTATTTTTTCCGATCAAGAGACCATGGAGTATTGGAGCTGCCGTCCCTTCACCTCGCTTGATCAAGCCAGCGCGCTCATTGACCAGATGGCGCAGCAGGTTCAGGACGGAAGTGGCATCCACTGGGCGATCACCATGCGCGGTGAGGGTCGGCTGATAGGCAAGTGTGGTTTCAATGAGTGGCGCAAGGCGCATAGGCGCGGCGACATCAGTTACATCGTGGCACGCGAACAGTGGGGTAAAGGAGTGGTAAGCGAGGCGCTCTGCGCGGTTCTCGATTACGGTTTTGACCAGATGAACCTGCATAGCATCGAGGCGGGAGTCACGCCGGGCAACGATGCGTCAACGAAGATGTTGGAGAGACTCGGTTTCCAGCTTGAAGGCCATCTGAAAGAGAGCTTTCTCGTGGAGGATCTGTTCGTCGACTCGCTGATTTACTCACTACTGAAAAGGGACTGGATAGCCTCTCGGAGCTGAGACTCGGTCGGCTGGGAACTTATCGGGCCATTGGGGGTAGTAGTGATGAGGCGCCGGAATGGAAAAATACTGAATTGAATGAGGTTAGCATGTCCATTGAGAACAAAAGTGATGCAGAGATCCTCGAAATCGTCAATCCCATCATGGACAATCTGATGGAAGCATCCGCCGGGATTGATCACGCTGGGCATACCCGGGATTTCACTGATAGATTAAAGGCGATCGTAACCAGGGAATATCTGGAGCAAGTTTGTCAAAAGTATCAGGAAGAAAGGGGCTTTTTCACAAAGCGGGAGTTTGTCGCCATCTTCAGGAGACCCGGGGCTGTCGCAGTCGTCTGGAAGCAGGGATTCACAAAGCAACAGGGAGAGTTCGTAGCAGAGATTTTGATCGTTGAGCAGGATTCCCGTTTTCTGGTTGATCATGTCATGGTCTGGTAGAGGAGAGATATGAAAGCGAAATACGTTCATACCAATATCATCGCTGAGGATTGGGAGAAGCTGGCAGCATTCTACACCCAGGTATTTGGTTGTGTGCTGGTGCCGCCAGAGCGCGATTACGCAGGCGAAGCGCTGGACGCAGGTACCGGTCTAGTCGATGCTCATTTGCGGGGGGTGCACTTGCGCCTGCCGGGTTGGGGGGATGATGGTCCTACCGTGGAAATTTACAGCTACGACGCTCTCGAATCGCGACCGCAACTGGCGGTGAACCGTCCGGGTATCGGCCATCTCGCTTTCGAGGTCGACGACGTTGATGCCGCCAGCAAGGAAGTCATTGTTCATGGTGGGGAGACTGTAGGTGAGATCATTACTCTTACCACAAAGGTAGGCAGCAAGGTTACCTGGTGCTATATGACAGATCCCGAGGAGAACATTATCGAGCTACAGTCCTGGTCCTGACTTTTAACCTTTTGACCTTTCCCGCTAAATTACACCGATGCCAGTATCCCGCCTTTGAAGTTAAGCTCCCCTCCCTTGACCTGTCGGCCGTAGCCTTGGCGAAGGCTGAACTTGTCGGCCGTAGCCTTGGCGAAGGCTGATGGGAGGGGCCGGGGGAGGGTGACAAGCTCCGATTGGCTTAACCGGCCCGCTGCTTCTTACCTTATTCTGCTCATTCTTTTGCGGATGTTCTGCATGTCGACAAACTCACCGAATTTCGCATCGGTCTCGCGTATATGGTGGGTGACCCAGTTACATAGAAACCAAAGCAATTCGACGGAGATATTGGCCTTTTGCTGGTAGGTGCTTTTAAACTCCATGATTCTGCAGGTGAATAACTGATGCTCCTCTCTATGCTCAGCGAGTTTCGGGTAACAACTCTCTGTCATCCATCCTTCTTCACAAGCAAAGTGCTCGCTAGCATGGGCAACCAGCTCATCGATAACTGATGGTTCAATGTCAGCGCCGCTACGAAACCCATCGTAGGTTCTATTTATCAACTGGACAAGTTGCTGATGCTGTTGATCTATCTCCGGTATGCCAACCAGGAAGCTAACATTCCACTCGATAATAGGCATAAATGCTCCGACAATTGGTATGGCTTGCTGACCTGGAAGGGGCAGATCGCCGTGGTAAAGCGCTTCCGGGGGAATTTCAGGCACAAAAAAGCCGGGGCCTGAATATCGAATGATATTTCGGCGACCCGGCTGTCTCAGTGAGACCCTTAGGCTTTCCGTCCCATCCTCGCGGATGGTTTAGTATTGTCGGTTATCTATGAGTATATAAATTTGGCGGTACGATAACGCAAGGTAGCTTCAATGTCAATGCTACTTTTGCTGCTCGTCTCTATGACTGCTCGATATAGCTCCAGCCTCCATTTTTATACAATGCAGATGGCATCCACCTCTCGATCCGGGGTTCGGTAGCAACGTTCAAAGCGTATATTTTTGACTATTTTCCGTGTTATAACAGCAAGGAACCGTAGGGGCGAACCTTGTGTTCGCCCCGATTTGTTGTCACCATTTGCATCGGGTTTTGCTGAACCCGGGCGAACACAAGGTTCGCCCCTACGCGGAAGGAAAGGTATTGATAACGGGCTGGTGATTACCATTGGAGCGACGCTGAAATTGAATCTAGATAAGCAAAACATAGGCAGCATCAGTAGGACCATGCGTAGCGTCCTCGCAGCTACCGTATTCTCCCTTTTGTCGATCATCTCCGCCGGTGCGGTGTATGGAGCGGCGGAGGAGAGAACATCGGTTGTTGTCGGCGGTGATCGAAGCTACCCGCCCTACGAGTTTCTCAATAAGGGCGGTAAGCCTGACGGTTACAACGTCGAGTTGACCAGGGCCGTTGCCAGGGTGATGGGGCTGGATGTGGAGATCCGTCTGGGCGCCTGGTCGGAAATGCGCCAGGCGCTGCAATCCGGTAAGATCGATCTGCTGGAAGGGATGTCCTATTCGGAGGAACGGGCCGTACTGGCTGATTTCTCCCCGCCGCACACCATCGTTCATCACTCTATTTTCGCTCGCAAAGGCGGAGCAAAGACCCCGACCTTGGCGGATCTACGCGGTAAGGAGATCCTGGTTCTCAATGACGGGATCATGCAGGAGTTCCTGGTTACCAAGAAAATCGGGGCCAAGATCATCCCGGCTGAGACCCATGCCGATGTGCTGCGCGGCCTGGCTTCCGGTAAACACGACTTCGCTTTGATGGCCAAGTTGCCCGGCCTGTACCTGATCCGTGAGCTGGGACTTGCCAACCTGGAGGCGGTGGGCGATCCGGTGTCGGCCCAGAATTACTGCTTTGCCGTGAAAAAGGGGAACGCGCCCCTGCTGGCGCGCTTCAATGAAGGTCTGGCCATCCTAAAGAACACCGGGGAATACCAGCAGATCTACAACAAATGGCTTGGTGTATTGGAGCCTCCAGGCCTGAGCTGGCGCCAGGCATTCAGGTACGGCGCGATCATCGTGATTCCCTTGATCCTGCTCATGGGTGGGACGGTGCTCTGGTCGCGGACCTTGCAGCGGGAGGTTGCCGCGCGGACTGCCGACCTGACCCGCGAGATTGAGGAGCGCCGCCTGGCCGAAGAGGAACTCCGCAACCGTCAACAGCAACTGGTCCAGGCCGACAAGATGGCAGCTTTGGGGATTCTGGTTTCCGGGGTCGCCCATGAGATTAACAATCCAAACGGCCTCATTCTGCTCAACATGCCGGTGATGATGGAGGCGTTTCGGGACGCGGAGCCCATCCTTGAGGAGCATTTCCAGAGCCACGGCGATTTCGAGTTTGCCGGATTACCTTATTCCAGGATGCGGGAAGTCTTGCCCCGCTTGATGCTCCAGATGCAGGAGGGATCGCGCCGGGTAAAGCTGATCGTCGAGGATCTGAAGGATTTCGCGCGTCAGCAGGAACCTGGGCTGACTACCGATGTCGATCTGAACGAGACGGTGCGGGCCGCTTTGCGCCTTTTGACCAATCTGATCGAGAGGAGCACGGAGCATTTCAGCGTAAGCTATGGCGCTGGGATCCCGTTGATCCGTGGCAGTGCCCAGCGCATCGAGCAGGTCATCGTGAACCTGCTGGTGAACGCCTGCCAGGCGCTCCCTGATCCGGACCGGGCCATCAGCCTGGTAACCTTTATCGATCCCGAACGTAGCGTGGTGGTGCTTGAGGTGCGCGACCAGGGGACCGGCATCAGTCTGGAACACCTGGCGCACCTGACCGACCCGTTTTTCACCACCAAAAGAGAAAGCGGCGGCACCGGGCTTGGGCTCTCGGTATCCTCGGGCATCGTCAAGGAGCATGGCGGCGCGCTCGAATTTACCTCCACACCGGGTGCCGGCACCACCGCGCGCCTGACCCTGCCTATTCATTTAAAGGAGCTTTTGTCATGACCGCGACACTGTACCCGGCGTTCAGTATTCTTCTGGTCGACGACGAGCCGGACTGGCTCTACTCGATGGGCATCAGCCTGGAGCGTGCCGGCCTGACCAACATCCTGACCTGCGGCGACAGTCGGCAGGTCCTGCAGATGCTGACCGACAATACGGTGGGGGTCGTGCTCCTCGATCTCACCATGCCCCATCTATCCGGCGAGGAACTGCTGGACCGGATTGCCGAAGAGCATCCCGAGGTGACGGTTATCATCGTGAGCGGCATGAACCAGTTGGAAACCGCGGTCGCCTGCATGCGGGCCGGCGCCTTCGATTACTACGTGAAGACCTCGGAAGAGGGGCGCATAGTCAAGGGTGTCAAACGCGCGGTGCGCGAGATGGAACTGCAGCAGGAAAACGGCGAGATGCGCCGGCGTTTCCTGTACGACCGGCTGGAACACCCCGAGGCGTTCAGCGCCATCGTGACCGGTGACAAGGGTATGCGCTCCATCTTCCAGTACATCGAGGCCGTGGCGGTCAGCTCCCAGCCGATCCTGGTCACCGGGGAAAGCGGGGTGGGGAAGGAACTCGTGGTGGCTGCTCTGCACAGGCTGAGTCGTCGCAAGGGTGATCTGGTGGCTGTTAACGTGGCCGGGCTGGACGACACCATGGTAGCCGACACGCTCTTCGGGCACCTGAAGGGGGCATTCACCGGCGCCGGCGAGCTCCGCAACGGCATGGTCGAGCAGGCGAGGGAGGGGACGCTTTTCCTTGACGAGATCGGCGACCTGAGCCTGATCTCCCAGGTGAAGCTGCTCCGCCTGCTGCAGGAAGGCGAATACTACCAGATAGGCTCCGACCGCCCGCGGCGCACCAGGGCCAGGATCGTGGTCGCCACGCACCAGGATCTGGCGGCTCGTCAGGCTGCCGGACAGTTTCGCAAGGATCTCTATTACCGGTTGCGAGCGCACCACATACACATCCCGCCGCTGCGGCTGCGCAAGAACGACATCCCGCTGTTGCTGGATCATTTTCTGGTTCAGGCCTGCCGGGAGTTCGGCAAAAAGAAGCCGACCCTTCCCAAAGAGCTGCCGGTGCTGCTATCGACCTACGCTTTTCCAGGTAACGTGCGTGAGTTGAAGGCGATGGTCTTTGATGCGGTCAGCCTGCACCAAGGGGGGGTGCTCTCGATGGAGGCCTTTATCCGGGCCATCGGCGAGCGCCCTGGAGATCTGACGGCGGAAGTGGCCGCAGACCCTGCTGGAAACCCTTTTTTCAGCCAGGAGCGGCTGCCGGGTTTTACCGAAGCGATCGACCTGCTGGTTGCCGAAGCGGTGCGGCGTGCCGAGGGGAACCAGTCCATTGCGGCGCGGCTTTTGGGGGTATCCCAGCCGACGCTCAGTAAGCGGCTGAAACATCTGCGGTCCTGATGGCGGGGTAGGCAAGGCAGGGGGAGCTCATAGCCTGGCAAACCCTGACTTGACGGCAGTCGTCCTTCAAAAGGGGTATGCCCAGGGGAATAGTATTCCCTGGAGCATACCCGTATCTAACTTGCCGTAATTTCGAATCTATTCTCTTCGCCACTGCCACCTCCTTTCCCATTGGCATACCCCCTCATTAAACCCAGAACCCCTCCTTATTGCAATATCACCCGTTAAATCAACCCCTTACCCGTTTGCTCCTCATTGGCACCGTCGATGCTATGTATTTCCCCTGAGTCTCGCAGCTTACAAGACAGAGGAAAAGGGAGGATGCATATGTTCTGGCTTCAATTCGCGGTGGTATTGGCAGCAATCTTCATCGGCGCCCGGTTGGGCGGCATCGGGCTCGGCGTGCTGGGCGGGCTGGGACTGGCGGTCCTTACTTTCGTCTTTAACCTGCAACCTACCGCCCCTCCTATCGACGTGATGCTGATGATCACGGCGGTGGTAACGGCGGCCGGCGTGCTTCAGGCTGCTGGCGGACTGGATTACCTGGTGAGCCTCGCGGAAAAGATCCTGCGCAACAATCCGGAACGCATCACCTTCCTGGGGCCGATGGTCACTTATTTCTTCACCCTTTTTGCCGGTACCGGTCATGTGGCCTATTCGGTGCTCCCGGTAATCGCCGAGGTCGCCAGGGAGACCGGGGTTCGCCCGGAGCGCCCGATGTCCATCTCGGTCATCGCTTCGCAGCAGGCCATCACCGCCAGTCCGATTGCGGCGGCTACCGTCGCGCTGCTCGGGCTTTTGGGAGGCTCCGCGGCCAAGTTTGGCTATAACATCGAGCTGATCGATATCCTCAAGATTTGTATCCCCTCCACTTTCATCGGGGTTTTGCTGGCTGCCTTCGTCTCCAATAAACTGGGCAAGGACCTCGACAAGGACCCGGAATATCAGCAGCGCCTCAAAGACGGACTGGTACCTGCGCCGCATCAGAGTGGTTCAGCCAAGGCCGGTGAGGCTCTAAAAAACACCCCGGTCACTGCAAAGTTCGCCGTTGCCCTGTTCCTGCTGGGAACGGTTCTGGTCGTCCTCTTCGGCTCCTTCCCGCAGATGCGTCCTGAATGGAGCGTGGGAAGCGATATCAAGATCAGCCACATCGTGGTGAGGAGCGAGGTCGAGGCCAAGCAGGCTCTGGCGGCGCTTAAATCCGGCGCCAGCTTCGCCGAGGTCGCAAAGCTGCGCTCCATTGACGCTACGGCAGCGACCGGCGGCGCTCTGGGGTGGCAGGCGAAAGGGAAGATGCTCCCCGAGTTCGAGAAGGCAGCCGCTAAGCTCAAAGTGGCAGGCGATCTGACCGACGTGATCAAGAGTCCGTTCGGCTACCACATCGTTCAGTTCGATGAGAAAAGGCCTGCTGAAAACAAAGAAAAGATGGGCATGCCGCACGTGATCGAGATCGTGATGCTGACCATGGCCGCACTCATGCTGCTGGTCTGCAAGGTGAAGGTTTCCAAAGTGACAGAGGGGAGCGTCTTCATCGCCGGCATTCAGGCCGTCATCGCCATCTTCGGCATCGCCTGGATGGGCGATACCTTCTTCCAGGGCAATATGGCGCTGTTGAGCGGATCCATCCAGGGGATGGTGACCCAGGCTCCCTGGCTCTTCGCCTTCGCCCTCTTCGTGCTCTCGATCCTGCTCTACAGCCAGGCCGCCACCGTGCGGGCCCTCATGCCGCTCGGCATCAGCCTCGGCATCCCGGCGCCTTTCCTGATCGCCATGTTCCCCGCGGTAAACGGCTATTTCTTCATCCCCAACTATCCGACAGTCGTGGCAGCCATCAACTTTGACCGCACCGGCACGACCGGCATAGGTAAATACGTGCTGAACCACAGCTTCATGATTCCGGGTCTGGTGGCGACCTTCTCGTCCATCGGCATCGGGTTCCTGCTGGTCAAGCTGATGTTCTGATGCCACTGGCCGCTGAGGCTGAGGGCTGAAGCTGCGGGCATTGGCGCTGATTTAAAATCGAATGCGCAGAAATGATTAAACGCCTGTTCCTTTGACCTTAGCCCCCCTCCCTTGATGGGAGGGGCTGGGGGAGGGTGAAGCTTTTACCAGCTTTTCACCCTCTCCCCGACCCTCCCCCATCAAGGGGGAGGGGGTGCTGACGCGGGTTGGTGGAGCAGACGAAGGGGGAGGGGGAGCTGGCGCGGGTTGGTGGAGCCGACGGAAGCAGCGAATTTATTTAAGTCAGGAAAAGGTTCTTCATTTGTGGGTGGGCCTGGCGGCGCACCCGGCACCTAGCAAAGGAGTGGCATAGCCATGACAACTACAAATGCAAAGCTGATGACGAGAAGCAGTGCAACGCTTGAAAACAGACGCTGGCTAACGGAGCAGATGAATCCCTACTTCTTTGTCGCCATGAACGACGAGCCGGAGGCAATTGCCCTTCTGGAACGGGAAATGGGGACCTTGCGCAACAATCGCCGGCTGGTGCTGGCTGATCGCGACAGAGCAATCATACAGGCGATGCCCAATGTTGCCGGCTCTCTATATGACACTCTGCGCCGCATTCCCGAGCGCGAGATATCTTATGCCCTGATCGCTCACTCGGAAGAGCCGCTCCCCGGTTCAGACAGGACTCTGGAGATCCAGAGGTTCGAATTCAACCGGAAGAGTAATCGCGAGATCCAGGAAGGAAAGGATGTTGTGGTACCGTCGGCCATCAGGGGGAAAATCGCCACGGCTTTGCGTAAGAGTTACCCGGATTTCAGGATGCAGGAACTCGACCGGTTGCTCCGGATCATCTGGCTCAATAACGAAAATTACGTGCGGGTCGCCTGGCCGGATAGGGTGGCCCAGGTCCTGAACCTCTTCCAGAAGGGAAGCGAGGCGGGGGGGCTCTACCTGGACGTAGAAGAGATCCCGGGCCGCAAGGAGTCGCGCATCCACTTTGCCGTGGCCAATCCGCCGCAGCATGACTTTCTGCTTCAGGTGATGGAGGTCTTCAATCGCCTCGACCTCGGCGTCATGCGCGCCTACTGCCTGACGGTCTCAAACGGCATCCATCCCTACTTCCTCGGGACCTTCTATGTCCGGCGCCGTGACGGAGAGGGACTGGGCCGCGGGAGTGAGCTCTTTAGCCGGCTGCAGGACGAACTCTGCAACACCCAGATCCTCGCCACCACCTCGCTGACCTACCGCGATTTCGTGACCAAGGGTGTGATGAGCGGCAGGGAAGGGTCGCTGATCAACGCCTTCATCGCCTTTTGCCATACCAATCTAGCGCATAACCAGCCGGACCGTTTCGGCCTGGACGACGTCAGGAGTGCCTTTCTCTCCCATCCCGAGATCGCCCTGCAACTTGCCAAACTGTTCTCGGTACGTTTCGATCCGGCCATGCCGGAACGCGCCCAGGTTTTCGAAAAGACCCTGGCCGAAACGGCGAAGATCGTGGCAGGCTACAACACGGGTCACCGCTACCTGGACGAGGTGCGCCGCTCCATCTTCCACTGCTGCCTGATCTTCATCAAACACACCCTGAAGACCAATTTCTTCGTCCTCGAGAAGCAGGCGCTCGCCTTCAGACTCGACCCGGCCTACCTTGCCGAACTGGGCCCGGAATTCACCTCGGATCTGCCGCAGGCAACGCCTTTCAGGGTGACCTTTTTCTTCAGCCGCTTTGGTTCCGGCTACCACATAGGGTTCTCCGATATCGCCCGCGGCGGCTGGCGCACCGTTATCGCGCGTAACTCAGACGATTTCATCACCAACGCCAACACGATCTTCCGTGAGAACTTCGTGCTGGCCCACACCCAGCACCTGAAGAACAAGGATATCTACGAGGGGGGCTCCAAGCTGGTGCTGCTTCTGGACGCGGCCGACCTGCAGCGAAGCGGGGAGCGCGAGCTGGAAAACTGGCGCCTCTACAAGCTGCAGTACGGCGTCACCAACGCCTTTCTCGACATCTTCGTCACCTCCGGCGGCGTCGCCAAGCTGCCTACCGTGGTCGATTACTACCGCGAGGACGAGCCGATCGAGCTCGGCCCGGACGAAAACATGCACGACTCCATGATTGAGAGCATCGCACGCATCTCCAAAAAGCGCGGCTACATCCTGGGAATAGGGATCATGTCCAGCAAGGAGGTGGGAATCAACCACAAGGAGTTCGGCGTCACCTCAACAGGGGTAGTCAGGTTTGCCGAGATCACCATGCAGGAGCTGGGGGTCGATATGCGCAGCGATCAGTTCAGCGTCAAATTCACCGGTGGACCCAATGGCGACGTGGCCGGCAACGCGATGCGGATCATGCTGGAGCGCTATCCTAAAATGCAGATCCGGCTGATACTGGACGGCAGCGCCGCCTTGTGCGATCAGGCGGGGGCCAGGCATCAGGAACTGAGCCGCATCCTGCTCAAAGAGGATCTGGACGCCTTCAACCCGCAGGAGCTCCACCCGGGGGGCTTCATGCTTTTCCGCAGCGGCAGCCGCACCGAGGGGCTGCGTACCCTGTACCGGAAGGTGACCATGGGGGAGGGGGGGCTGGTTGAGGAGTGGATCTCCATCGACGACTTCTCCCGTGAGTTCGGCGACCTGATCTTCACCACCCGGGCCGATCTCTTCATCCCGGGAGGAGGACGCCCCGAGACCATCGACATGAGCAACTGGGAACGCTTCTTCCTGGAAGACGGCACTCCTTCTGCGCGGGCCATCATCGAAGGGGCCAACTCCTACATCACGCCCGAGGCCCGAGTCCAGCTCCAGAAGCACGGGGTCATCATCATGCGCGACGCCTCTGCCAACAAATGCGGCGTCATCTCTTCGTCCTACGAGATCATCGCCAACCTGCTCATGGCCGACGCCGAATTTCTCGCGGACAAGGCGCGCTACGTGGGAGATGTGCTGGCCATCCTGGAGAAGCGGGCCGCGGACGAGGCGCGCCTGATCCTCAAGCGTCGTCGCGATAATCCGGCGCTGCTTTGCACCGAGATATCCGACGCGATCAGTACCGAGATCAACGGTCATTACGCGCGCCTGTTCAAGTTTTTCCAGGGACGCCCCGAGCTGCTCAAGCAACCCCTGTTCAGGCGTGTCATCCTGGCGCACCTGCCCAGGATGGTGGGGGAGGAGGCACGTTATCGCCGCCGCATCGGGAACCTGCCGCAGAAATACCTCTCCGCCATCCTGGCAGCCGAACTTGGTTCTTCCATGGTCTGCGGCGACCGGGAGACGGAATACGAGGATACTTTGAGATTGCACATAGCGCGGAACTTCGCCGCGGCGTAAGCGGGAGCTGCTGTCATCACATCGGGCAAAAGGACTACATGCACGGCCGGCACTTGGTCCGGGAGGAGGGAAGGGAAGGGAAGGGAAGGGGAGGGGAGAGACACTTTGCCCTTGGCCGAGGGTATCCTCTCCGTCCAGCAGTTACCAACTCTCCTCCCCCCAGCGGGGGGAGGTCGGGAGGGGGGAAGGTCTTTGCTTCTGGCGAAGAACTGGCAGGGGTCCCCCTCCCTATCCCTCCCCCTCCGGGGGAGGGGACTTGTCGATTACCACACTGCTTAGTTAAAGCGCACCATCCAGAAATAATGACGAAAGCCCATCGATCTTACGATGGGCTTTCGTTTTGTTGGCGCTACCACCGGGTCACTCTCTATTAGTATCAGGTTAAACTCCAGCAGTTCCAGATAATGCTCCATCTTGACTGTTTCCTGTTGCAGCTGATAGAAAGTTCCCAGCGTCTTGATCCAGTGCCTCACTCGCTTGAGGCTTTTCTTTATTTTGTGTTAATATTTCTGGCGTTGCCATATTGGTTGACACTCTAAGATGACTGAAGAAAAGCCGGAGGTTTCCTCGCATGTCCTCGCACGAGCGAACTGACAACGACACGAATGAGCGCCACCTCGCCGGTGAGGAGGCGGGTGCAGGCGGCGCTCAGCTCGGCAGGATTGACGCTGTGGCCGTGGTTAAGGCTTCTCAGGCGATGTCCCGGGAGATCGTCCTGGAGCAGTTGCTTGATACCCTTATCCGTATTGTGATGGAGAATGCAGGTGCCCAGAGGGGGTGCCTGCTGCTGTTTCATGATGACGAACTGACCGTCGAAATGGAGGCTGTTTTGGAGCAGGGTGAGATCCGAACCACTCCCGCTCCGGCGCCGCGTGCGGAGATGATCCCGGAGTCGATCATAAAACATGTACAGCAAACGCGTGCCAGTGTGATTTTACAGGATGCCCTGAGCGAACCAGCATTTTCCGGGGATCACTACTTGGAACGAAACCGGCCACTGTCGGTGCTTTGCCTCCCGATCGTACGCCAACCTGACCTGGTTGGGCTCTTGTACCTTGAGAACAAATCAGTCAAGGGTGCTTTCACCGGGGACCGGGTACTGGTGCTGGAGATTCTTGCCGGCCAGATGGCGATATCCATCGAGAACGCGCTGCTTTACCAAGCTCTGCAGCAGGAAAACCGGGAGCGCAGCCGCGCCGAGGAGAGATTCCGAGCCCTTCTGGAAACAGCTCCTGATGCCCTGGTAGTGGTCAATGAAGCAGGTGAAATCCGCCTGATCAACTCGCAGACGGAGCGTCTCTTCGGTTATGAAAGGGGAGAGCTTTACGGCCAGAAGGTCGAGATGCTCATGGCGCCGAAGTACCGGGAACGGCATGTCGGTCACCGCGCGGGGTTCGTGAAACATCCGCGGCTGCGGCCCATGGGAGTTGGGCTGGAACTGTTCGGGCAGCACAAGGATGGGTCGCAATTCCCGATTGATATCAGCCTGAGCCCGCTGCACACCGAGACTGGCTTGTTGGTGATCGCCACCATTCGGGATATGACGGAATCGAAGCTGGCAGAAAGAGCGCTTAGGGAGAGCGAGCAAAGATACCGGCAGTTGACCTCTACCCTTGCGGAGCGCATCAATCAGGCAGTGGAGGAGCTGAACCAGAAGAACCGACTCCTCATCGTGCAGAGCAGGCAGGCGATCATGGGAGAGATGATAAGTAACATCGCCCACCAGTGGCGGCAGCCGCTCAACACACTCGGGCTGCTCGCCCAGGAGTTGCAGGTTATGTATCGGCTGGGCAAGATGAACAGTGACTACATCCATACCAACGTGAAAAAGACCATGGAAACAGTGCGGTACATGTCCAAAACCATCGACGATTTCAGGTTCTTCTTCCGGCCGGCCAAGGAAAAAGAGCCATTCCGTGTGCTGGAGGTGGTCGAAAAAACCATATCGCTGCTGCAGGGAAGCTTTGAGGCCCTTCGAATCCAAACGATGATCGAGCCGTTAGATGATCTTCAGGTCTTTGGCTACCCGAACGAGTTCTCGCAGGTGCTGCTCAATATCCTCATCAACGCGAAGGATGCCATCGTGGCGCGCGAGATAGCTGAGCCACTGGTTACCATTACTCTTCAGCGTGAAGCTGAGATGGCTGTCCTTACCGTGACCGACAATGCAGGCGGCATCCCTGACACGATCATGGACAAGATATTTGAGCCTTACTTCACCACCAAGGGACCGGAGCAGGGGACTGGCGTGGGGCTTTTCATGTGCAAGACCATCATAGAGAAGAACATGAACGGCACGCTGAGCGCGAACAACGTAGTTCACGGCGCCCTGTTTCGCATCGAGTTGCCGGAGTGGACCGGGAACGGTTCGTGAAGCAGAGGCACCCTCCCCCAGCCCCTCCCATAAAGGGAGGGGAGCTTAAAGCCCCTATAAAGTCCCCTCTCCCCTTCGTGAGACCCCTCTCCCCTTGTGGGAGAGGGTTAGGGAGAGGGGGGGAGTTGACCGCAGGACTGACTGGATAAAGACAGAGGAGTGAGTGATAACGCTTCCTCTTGAAAACGAAAAAAGGCCGGCTCCCATCTCCTGGGGCCGGCCTTTTGTATTTTTATCGGCACTTTGACTTGCTACCTACTTACAACCAGCCTTTGCGTTTGAAGTACCAGTAGGGCGCGATACCGGAAATAACCATCAGGACCAGGGCCAACGGGTAACCCAGCGTCATCGTCAGTTCCGGCATAACCTGGAAGTTCATGCCGTAAATGCTGGCAACCAGCGTAGGCGGCAGAAAGACCACGGCGGCAATGGAGAAAATTTTGATGATCTGATTCTGCTCGATGTTGATGAAACCCTGGGTGGAGTCCATCAGGAAGTTGATCTTGTCGAACAGAAAGGTGGTGTGAGACATCAGGGTTTCCACGTCGCGCATGATCTCCCGCAAGGTTTCAGCGTGGTCGGGCTGATTGCGCAGATGACGCAGCAAGAAGGAAATGTTGCGCTGCGTATCCATCAGGCAGAGCCGGATCTTTCCATTGCTGTCTTCCAGTTTGGCGAGTTTGCTGATGGCGTCTTCCAACTCAGATTCTTCATCTTCCAGCACCAGATGACTGACGCTCTCCAGTTGGCGATGGATGTCCTCCAGGGTGTCGGCGTGGTTCTCCACTTTCTGTTCCAGTATGGTGATCAACAACTCGGACGGGGAGCGGCATTCGACCTGGCCCCGCCTGGCGCGCATGCGCAGCAGACGGAAATCCGCCAGATCTCCTTCGCGGATGGTGATCAGGTGCTGGGGTTGCAGTATGCATGCTACCGAAACTGTGAGATGCCTTCCTTCCGTCTGTGACAAAAATAAGGAGTGAACATGGATCCCGACCTGATCCACAAAGCAGCGGGCGGATGTCTCGATTTCATCGACTTCCTCGAATTCAGGCACGTCGGTGTGCAACAGCAACTGCAGCAATTCCCTTTCACTGTCGTCGGGTTCATGGGCATCGATCCAGTCGGCGTACTGGAGCTGGTTTTCCAGGTCGGCAGCTTCGCACTCAACCTCTTTGATCAGCCCGCTTTCGATTCTAAAAAGTCTAAGCATTGTTCATCCTCACATCTTGCAGCCCCGGGCAGATACCCCTGATGACTGTTTATGGCCTGAAGAAAAGCCTAAGCCGGCCGGCACCAGGTGACCCGAGGTGCGCAGCACGGCTTACAGCAGATTGTTCCCTAATGTTCGATAATTCTCCTTAAATGGACAGGAGCGCAACTGCTATACCTGAGGGGCCTTGGTCGTTTTAGCTGGAATAAGGTGTACCTCTAGCTTACAGCCCACCGCCTGGGCGTATTTTTTCAAAGTGGCAATGGTCGGTGAATGGCGCTGGTCCGAAAGGGCAGTCTCCAAACGGGTTACAGCTGGCGGCTTTGTCCCCATCTTTTCGGCAACTTCGGCCTGGGTCAAACCTGAACGCTGCCGGGCCTGCAAGAGTTCTCGCAGCAACACACCTTCAGTGTCCGTATCCCCATCGCATTCCGGCATAAGTTCGCTCTCCTGCTTCCAAGCCTCCACCATCTGTTGCTGCGCTTTCGTGGGCGCCTTTTTGTCCATGATCCTGATACCTCTCTTTGCCATCGGCAGGCGATGCCGATGCGGCTGGCAAGGTCGTTTTTGAGTCGTATCTTTCACTGTAATAGCGTCTACCCAAGAGTTATAGCTCATAACATATTTGTTATCTATATTCAAGGTGCAAAACAGCTGAGAGCTGTCTACATCATCTAGATACTGCACCTGTTTATCATTGTGCGGGAACTGTAAGCTTTCAACTGCAGTTGCATGCTATTAAGATTGGTTTAATCTGTACCGGTTGTGTTTTTTTTGGCAGATCGACCAGCGGGCAAGGGAGGTAACATGAAATATCCAGGACGCATCATAAAGGCGGGTGAACGGGATGCCGCTATAGTAAAAGCCTTGAAGAAGCGGTTGAATGAGGTTCTGGCGCTAGAGAGCGATCCCGCGCTGCGACTTGATCCCAATGATCCTGTTTTCGGCGTCAAGATGACGCAGGCAGTGAAGCTGTTCCAGACTCGCCATGTGGACGACGAGGGTAGACCTCTGAAACAGGACGGCAAGGTCGGTTCGCTTACTTGGGGCGCCTTGTTCGGAAGCGCCACCATGCCGATCAGCGATGAACCGAAAGATCCCTACCTTGCCAAGGTGGTGCGGGTTGCCTCCGGGGAAGAAGCCAAGCACGTGCGCGAGGTGCCGGCGAATTCCAACCGAGGCCCTGAAGTTGAGGCATACCTGTCTCGCACCGGCACCCCTGCCGGGAACCCTTGGTGCTGCGCTTTCGTGTATTGGTGTTTTGATGAGGCGGCCAAGGCCGTGGGGCGAGCCAATCCTATGGTCAAGACGGCAGGATGCATGGATCACTGGAGACGGGCAGCTGCCAAAGGGGCCAAACGCGTCCTGGCATCGGATGCTGCCGAAGATGCCGGATTGGTAAAGGCAGGCATGGTGCTCATCGTGGATCACGGCGCTGGCAAGGGGCATACCGGATTGGTGGAAACGGTGGCCGGAGGCTTGATCACCACGATAGAAGGGAATACCGACGCCAGCAAAACCCGCGAAGGTGGTGGTGTCTATCGGTTGGTGCGGAAAATTGTCGATATCAACAAAGGGTTCATTGACTACTCGGGATAGCAGGTGACTGATGACTGGTATGGCTCCACTGCCATTAAGTCGCTGACATCCCGTAGGAGCGGCATTCCTGCCGCGATGTTCGGTAACTCATCGCGGCAGGAATGCCGCTCCTACAGAGGCCGTGTCAGCACGTGCAGCCGCAGCAAATCAGCGCTGTGGATACCTGAATTCGTAATAATACTCATAGCAAATCTGGCAGAAGGTATGACTGGTATTTTCAGGCATTCGCTTGATCCATGCCGGCACCCAATCCCAGACATCTTGCTGTGGCGCGCGTTGCACGCGTCGGCAATTGCTGCACTGGGTTATGAAACCGGATTCCTGGGTGTAGAGCTCCGGTATCGGTGGGCATGATTTTCTTGAAATCTCGTCATGAGGTTGCTGCTGCACCAGGCTGTTGACAATAATAAGCCCGCTCTTGTTATAAAACGGATATACACCCTGGTGATAGAGCCGGAATACTTCCGGGCTGGAACACTCATAATCGTGGTGCCAAACTTCTCCTGTTCGTAGAATCCTTTCAAAGGTTTCGAGGTAATATTCCCTGGCGGTTCCTGCCATAGCATCGCCTATATGGGTCCCTAAAAGATACTTCTCAGAAATACCGGGCTCGCCTTCATTTTGCCGGGCGAACTCGAACCAGGCCGGATTTAGATAGATCAAGGCGAGTTCGCTGGAAAGGGCATAAATGGCATTCCTATCGCTTTCCAAGGTAGTCAGATTAAAGCTGTTGAGCAAGGATGGGAAATCTTCCCGGAACCGTCTCATATCACTACCTCTTTTAGTCCAATACTCACGTAATGGCTTTGAGATGAATGTTTTCTGCAGGCTAGGACCGCGCAGGAACAAACAGCAATGGTACCCCTGCGTGGCGAGCTACCTCGTTGGCCGTGCTCCCCAGGAAGAGCTCCTGCATGAATCCCTTACCCTGTCCGCCCATTACCACGATAGAGAATGCGCCGTTTTTACTGCGACTTATGATCTCCTCTGCCGGTTTCCCGTGCACCAGATCGATGGTCACCTCTGCTGCACCCAAAGTTTTCAAGCGCCGCTGTTTGGCCTCGAGCAGATAGAGCGCTTCTTCTTCGTGACTTCGGGCCGTAGGATCATCTTCCTTTCCGGCGACCACGTGCATTAGCGTTATCGGACACCCGGTCTCAAGTGCTATCTTGCCCAGATAGTCCAGAGCCCTCTCCGCAGTCTCGGAAAAGTCAGTCGGGAACAGGACCTTTTCAAACATCCTTTGGCAGATGACCTCACTGTTTCCTTCTTTCAGGAGATCCATACGGGCGAGGAACAGGGGGCGCTTGGTTTGGTGCAGCAGTTTGCCCGAGACGCTTCCCAGCGTCGCCGCTTGAATGATTCCCTTGCCTTGGGATCCGATCAGGATGGCGGATACATCATGCTTTTCGGCGATCTCCGCCAGCGTTTCGGCAGGCAGGCCGTTTGGCATCTCCGTGGTGACCTTCATCCCCTGTTCCTCAAGGGTCTTTTTCTGCCGTTCCAGAACCGGCTTGCCATCTTGGGCGAGTATATCCTCAAGGCCGGGGGTGTTTGCTACGTGGATGACGTGGGTGAGGATAACCTCCTCGGTGCCTATGCTCTTTAGTACCGCTACGCAATGAATCAACGCCTCAGAACCAGGTGTGAGATCCGTACAGACCAGTATTTTTCTGAACATGACATTCCTCCTGTTAAATTCTGCCTATTCCATTCTCCATACCGGCAGAACAAAATCAAGCCTTTGTTTTACCGTTTACTCAATCTGAACATCGATGTTCACCTCTTCGCTTGTATATTAATATGCTATCATCAAGGAAAAAGACGGAGGGTGGTTGTGCTTTGTTGACTTCCTGTCATGGATTGATACTGTGTTGCATTGAAAGATGAACCGAAGAAAATAGCTGCGCAGAGAGTGTGGAATTTTACTGTTTCTCACATTTCTTTCTGCGCTGTTCTTTTATGACAGATGTTTCGGTTCTCGTGGAGGAGGAATGGCTGAGCGAAGCGATAAAAGCGATCAGTCTCCTCAGGCTGATCGGAGTATGGCTGCGGTTGTCAACCGCAACATTGAGGCGCTGTTGGAAAGACGGCAGGCAGCAGAGCGTTCCAAGCTAGTGCAGGATCGGATTGCCGAAGGTGAAAGAGGTAGGGTGGGCAGCCCCCTGCCCACCTCCATTGGCGTGATCCGGATGACGTAGCTGGTGTCCGGGGGGCTGTAGGGGCCACTGCCGTTGAGTTAAGGGTTGCCGGCGATTCGCTCCCCCTCCCTTTATGGGTGGGGGTGAGGGTGAGGCTAATACCGGCTTTTCACTCTCTCCCCATCCCTCTCCCAACAAGGGCGAGGGGGCTTGTGCACCAGGATTAGCATTATCGTTAACTTAAAGGCTGTGGCTGTGGCTGTGGCTGTGGCTGTGGCTGTGGCTGTGGCTGTGGCTGTGGC
>Ga0209317_1001160_pt1 | contig 24908 bp, 24 predicted proteins | sample RifGroB2_FD_183994 | JGI IMG/M metagenome (GOLD analysis project Ga0209317, IMG submission 183994) | Soil microbial communities from Rifle, Colorado, USA - Groundwater B2 (SPAdes) (version 2) | ecosystem: Environmental > Terrestrial > Soil > Unclassified | place: Rifle, Colorado | collected...
AACATTGGCGTGGTATATGTCTTATTTGGCATGCGCCATTATGCCATAACCATGCTAAATACTTAACATAAATATCTAATTAGAAGATTATAAGATGCTCACTTGAAACCTTAAACTAGCGCCATTCAATCCTGACCCCATAGACACACGCTACGGAGTGCCTGGTCAGTGCATGCCTCGTCAAGATCACCGAGGACAGTGATCCCCTGTTTATCGGTCGAACAGGAGCGGATAAAAGGTAGGACGAGGAAGGTGAGGAGTTCCGAAGCGGCAGTCTGGGCTTGTTTGTACCGGAAAGAGTCAGCATCCGCCTCCTGCGAGAGCTCACGCAAGCTTTTCAGGACAGTATCCCCGTAACCGTAAAGCGCCGAAGTCAGGATCAGGGATTTCTCTTCCGGTGACTTTGCCGAGGCAAGTTCTTTGACAACGCAGGCGTCGATTGATTTGCAAAGTAATCGAAAACTCATTGTGCAATTCTATGGACTATTCCGCTCAGGATCAATTGATTAAAGGAAGCGTCCACTACTAGATGCGAAAACGCCAGAGTCGGCTGAATTAAGTAAGCTGTCCCCGGAACTCCGGCTAATTTCATGGAGGACCTTCGCTCCGGTCAGGCGCTCACTCAGCTCATGGAAGTGCACACCGCGTTTAGACATTCAATAAACACCCAGATCCTGTATAGGAATACCGATGGTTTCACATGACACGCGCATGAATTTTCGAGCATCCTTTGACAGGCGATACTCCTTGAGTATTTTAAGGACCTCTTCAGTGCGTACGACTTCCGCAAGAACCGAGCATTGCTGAAGGTCCTTCTCTTTTTTTGCTTCTTTGTCACGCCCCGTGCGTCTTTGAGCGATAATGAGCTTGTGCAGCATGAGGGCTTCCGGTGACGGAATGCGGATACTGAAGTCTTCGATGTTCACCGCAGTCGGCCGGATAAACAGAAGATCGATGAATGGGAGCGGGCGGAAACCTTCCAGGGGGGAATGACTATCGACGGCGGGGCCTTCCCTCCCCGGCGATGGGTGATGAATTCGACCTCGAAAGTTCCCTGGAGGAATGTCTCGATCCCCGAATAGTCATGGACCGCGGTATACCCTAACCGCTCCATCACCTCGGGAATTGTCTCGCCCACTGTTGCCGGGATTTTCACCGCATTGTCGACGGCGAAATCAATGTCGTTTGTTGTCAGGCCGTAGGGAAGAGTGAAATGCAAGGTATAGATAACCATAGGCCAGCTGCCGATGAGGAGGCCAGGGGAGAAAAATCCGACCCGGGCCATTTCTCGCAGGAGAACCGTGACCGGTTGGAAAAAAGGACTTCGTTCGAAAGCAATATCCAAAATCTAGCCTTTTGGGAGCAGAGAGTTCAGGGTTGCCACCCGGATCTTGTTGGCCTTCAAGTCAGCTTGCAGCTTTTTTCGCCTTTCCAGCGCCGGTTTGAGTTCTGCTGCCTTCTCAGGTGCGAGATGCTCAAATTTCACTTCTGATCCGTCCCGATATCGCAAACAGGGGTAGATGTATTCCTTGCCGTGGCTTTTCACTTTCCTTTGGCCAAGAGATCCTTTCGGCAACCGGTTGATTTCGATGCTTATTTTTTCAATAACGAGGGCGCATCGGTCCCGCTCTGATTGCAGCATCCTGAAAACGCTATCGTCTTTTATTTTTCCGCGCATGCCCCTCACCTCTTTTGTACCAACACAGTATCATAAGAATGAGACACGTGGTACAATTTTGTCGCAACATAAATCGTAGCTGCAATGTAGCGTCCCAAAGTCTCTGCATCAATGATTGTGCAGGGGAGGAATTAGACAGGATTACTCGCGCACGGTTTCGCAGCCGTCAAAAGACGTTTCATGAACTTGCTTTTCCTGACGAAAGGATTTTCAGCTGATATCTCGCGCGGGTAAGGTCGACCTAGGCCAGGCTGTCGATCTGCTCCTAGGCCCCGCGCTCGCCCGGATCCACGGCATCGAGCCCGATCAGGAACACAGAGGCGAAGTCCAGCCCCTTGGCGCTGTGGATGGTGGTGATGGTCACTGTTGTCGCAGATCATCCCAAGGTGCAGGGGGTGATTCTCGCCGACCAGGTGAAGAGCCTTGACTGGCAGGTGCGGAAAGCGGAAAAGAAGGGGAACGTTTGCAAAGCGGTCCTGGAGGAAGTTGTCTATAAGATCAGGACAATTTTAGAGGCTTAAACACCCCTGCCAAGGTTCTTAGATCCTGCCAAAAAAGATTTTCAGCCTTCCTTTGCGTCTTTGCGACTCTGCGTGAGCCGATTTAGTCACTATTGGCGGTGATATCGTTTATAGGTCGAACAGGAGCGGATAAACGGCAGGACGAGGAAGGTGAGTAGTTCCGAAGCGGCAGTCTGGGCTTGCTTGTACCGTGCAGAGTCAGCACCCACCCCCTGCGAGAGCTCACGCAGGCTTTTCAATACGGTGTCTCCCTACCCGTAAAGCGCTGAAGTCAGGATCAGGGCTTTCTCTTCCTGCGACTTTGCCGAGGCAAGTTCTTTGACAACTCAGGCGTCGATGGATTTGCAAAGTAGCTGAAAACTCATTGTGCTCTCTCTATGGACTATTTTGTTACCGCTTGGAATGTTATCAAGTGGGTCGGGAAGAAATCGGAATTTACGGAGTACCGGGTGGCCGAGGTGGAACACATATTTCTTGGCCCTCCCTTGTTTCCATCCGACTTCCCAGTATCTGACGCCAGCTTATCTCAATTGGTTGAACTATGTTGTTTTGATGCCATAGGTTCGATTGCGAACCTTCGGCCTGATCGTATGCCCAAAAAGCTATTCTCTCAGTAGCGGTGATATTGTGAAGAATCCCATGTGCATCGAATTCTCGGCCCAGAAAGGCACCACAGTCCTGGTTCCTTCTTTGCCAGCGTTCAAGGTGGTGTTGAGCGGCAAGGAAGTCGCGCTTGCTCCTGTTACAAGTAGCATGAGCAAGTACAAAATTATGTCCGAGATCGATGGGATAACGTGCCCACGGAACAAAATGATCAATTTCAACGGCTTCTCTCAGTTGCCTATCGCAATAAAAACAGTTGTCAGACTGAATATCTCTCAGCAAAGTCCGCAACCCTGGCTGCAACGTTCGCTCGGCGCCAAAAAGGAAATCGGCAAGATCCGCCTCACCTAGAATATTCCTGTTGATGCGCCGGACGTGGCCGGTCCAGGCCCCCTGAACCAGATTCCTTATAAGGTCGTAAAAACGCCTGAAGTTGTAGACAACTCCGGGAAGCAGGTCGATGTGGTTTCCAGCACCATGTTGCTGGTACAGAAAGGACAAGGGTGATCGGCCGACAACTTGCAATTTCCAGAGCGGCATTTTGGCTATTGTTGAGGCAACATCCTTTATCAGAGTGTCCCACAGCAGGAGATTACGTCTCGCAGTGGAGAGTGAGCCGTTGAAAGCAAGGTGCAGCTCGCCGATCCGTCTGAAAACGAAAGGCTGGCTGCCGGTGCTATGTTTAAGGTCGGAACAGGCATCACCATGTGCGAATGGGATGGCTTGTCGCCAGTAATACTGGATGAAACCCTCTGCTATGTCGCGACTGGTCAGATGTAATGGCTCTCCATCATCGTCCCCATATTTAACGGCATAATCAGCAAGAGACAGGATCAAGGCGAACTTGTAGGTCGCAACGAAAGAGCCTTCGTCAAGTATTCGTTGAATGTTGGATAGGAATTTCAGTTGTTCTTCAGCGGACGGTATCGCCATGGTTTTTTCCAATAGGCAGCCTTGTCAGGGAAGATCCAGCGCACCCCGCCACGCGGATCGGGCATATCTCCAACATAGCGCGGGATCAGGTGTATATGCAGGTGCATGACCGTCTGCCCAGCAGCCTCGCCATCGTTGATGCCGATGTTGAAACCATCGGGATTTCGCTCTAGAAGCAACCTTTCGCGCATGACTCCCAGCAGATCGAACAGCGCCGCTCGTTCTTCCTCGGTTGCCTCAAATAGAGAGGCAATGTGCCGTTTGGGAATGATAAGCGTATGGCCGGGGGATATAGGGAAACCATCAGGAAAAGCGACCGCGTGCTCGTTGGCCACTGCTCCCTGATAAGGCAAAAGTGCACAGAAAGGACAATTCATAGCATTAACGCCTCTTACACTTATTTAATTTATTGTCTGTATCCGTGGCCAAGGCTGAGAACTTTCTTTACACGGACGCTATAGTCAAAACAGACACCTTGCATGAACTCATTTGGACCGAAGTTGTACAACCACATTTCTCTGCAATCCCTGCTGTTGTTGAACTGCTGCTTGACAGGCTGTTCGCATTTCTGCAGCACGTCTTGTTTCTGATCACCTTTTGTTGCCAATCCGTTTTTGCATCGCAGGATTCGAACTCGTTCATACCTGCAGATGCATTCGCCGCCAGTATACAAAAGAACAAGCAGGCTATGGTAGAAATTCTATCCATTTACACCTCAATACCTTCTGACTATTTTGGAAATTGACTCTACTACTTAGGAACTCCCCCCAGGTGCGACGGCCATCTCAAATACTGGTGGAACAGCAGCGATAACAACTGCCAACTTGAAACAATCAAAGTCTCCATGGAAACCCCCAAAAACAAAAAACTGCCTACCAACAAACCTCTGCCACATTACCCACCTTTGCGGTTGTCTTCAAACATATCGACCGGCATGAGATGACGTAATCGCCATACCATCTTGATGGGTCGCTCGTTCTCGAAGCTGACACGATCTGCCGGGCCAAGGAACGTGAATGGTACAGTGACTTGATTCCGCTTTTTCAGATCTCGGGCAAATATAAGTATCGTGTACCCGCGCTGCTCGTGGTTAATAATGTTCTGGCCGGACTCAGACAGTTGCGCGGTATTGGACTGTGACTCCCAGTGCAGAAGCTCTCTGCTAATAGGGTAGTCGGCATACATGGTACTCGGAGAGAATTCGCGCTCAGTCTTCTGGTAGGTGACCAGTAGGACATAGGCTTTTATGGTTGGGAAGTGCAATACGCCGACTCCTCTTTGGCCAGCTGATTCCAGAGTGGCCTGGCCTAATCCAGCCAGTATGTCGACACTTCCGTATGTCGCATGAAGTTCGAACTGGCACTTGAATGGCAGTTCCGGGATCAGGCCGCTAACCTCGGTTACATCCTGAGACCAGGCTAGAATCTCTTGGAGATCAAATAGAATCGATGGGTTTTTCGAAAGCTTGTGAAAAGCATCGGCAAGAGATGTAATCCCAAGGTTACTGCCTTTGTCTCCCCAGATCCGGTAGTAGATTGACATGACAGTATCTCCAGCAAGTTTCAGAGCATCGTCAATAGCTCCCAGAGAAACCTTGTCAAAAACCTCTCGTAGCAGAGCTACTTCTTTTGGACCATTGATGAACGCAGCTCGCACCAGCGTCTTCTTGAGCCATGACAGGTCCGGATCGATAGGAATCTGACCAAGTTGCGCCTTTGCCTTCCAACCGGACCAGGTCTCCTTGGCAAGCAGCAACTCCGGATCATAATCGTGGTAGCGGATGAAATTGCCAAAGGTCAACTCCTGCTTAGCCTCGCTGGTGAAGGTCTGGAGCCGTTCAGGCACCTGAACTGCCAACCTGCCAAGGTTTTCTCGAATATTCGCTAAAACGTACTGACGAGAGAGACGGTCGAGTTGAATGGAGCAACCGGCCGGGAGATGGGGGAAATCTAGCTCAACTTCCTTGTCGATAGAGAAGCGGTGCCGCGGTAGCAGTGCCTTGAATTTGGTGTCGACTCGATAGCGGTGGTGTGTCTGCCCGACGAAATCTAGGACAGTAAGACAATCCTTTCCAGGTGCATGGCGAAGCCCCCGGCCCAACTGCTGGAGGAAAACGGTCAAGCTCTCTGTTGGACGGAGAAAGAGGACAATGTTTACCTCTGGCACGTCCACGCCTTCGCTCAACTTGTCGACGGTGAAGAGAAAGGTAAGTCGTCCTTCCTTCAGATCGTCCAGCAGTTCCCGGCAGCGGTCATTGTCTACGCCTGAGACAAAGGCAGCTGAAGGAATCCCAAGCTTGCTGAAAATATCTGCCATGTAGGAGGCATGCTTGATGGTGACACAAAAACCTATCCCCTTAAGTGTGCTGAGATCAGGTTCGTAACGATGAAGGGCCGTGATAATGGCATCAACACGCTGTCTGGCACGTGCAGGATCCATCACAAAGACGTTTTCCAGTGCAACAGCGTCATACCTACCATTGCGCCAGAACTGGTCATGGTTGAGAGCAATTGGGTCGGCGACGCCAAAATACTGGAACGGACAGAGGAGCTTTTCCTCCAAAGCCTCGGGGAGACGGATTTCGGCGGCGAAGCGGTTGCCGAAATCCGCCGCGACGTTTTCACCGTCCATACGCTCCGGGGTGGCAGTCAGGCCGAGCAGAATTTTCGGGGCGAAGTTTTCGAATATCGGACGATAGCTGGCCGCAGTCCCGTGATGGGCCTCGTCGACCACGATGTAATCGTAGAAGCCTTGGCCCACCTGTTCCCAGAGGCGCCGACTTGTCAGCATACTGACCGAACAGAACAGGTGATCCAACTTGTTGGCTTGAAACTGGCCGACCAGCAATTCGCCGAAGTTCTGATCACGAAGGATATTGCAGAAAGTCGTTCTCGCCTGCTGGAGAATCTCCTGACGGTGCGCTACGTACAGGAGCCGAGCCTGTCTCTTTTCCTGCTCAAAGAACAGCTTAAAGTCAAAGGCTGCGACCACCGTCTTGCCGGTTCCGGTGGCTGCTATCACCAAATTACGCCAGCGGTCATGAGTGCTGCGCTCCCGTTCCAGTGCTTCCAGGATGCGCTGTTGGAAAGGGTGCGGTCGCAGATCGAAGAAGACAGCGGGGCCGTTTGGACGAGGATTACGGGCATGATCAATGGCCATCCGGAATGCCGTCGGGTTATCTGGATCGAAGTCCACGAATTCGTGGCTGTTCCAGTAAGTCTCGAACTCAACGGTAAACTTTTCCAGAATATGCCCCATGTCCTGGGCCGTCACCTTCAGATTCCATTCTAGACCACTAGTAATTGCCGCATGGGACATGTTGGCAGAGCCGATGTAGGCCGTAGAAAATCCGGATGAACGTTTGAAGTGGTACGCCTTGGCATGGAGTCGGGTCCGCTCGGTGTCGTATGACACGCAAACTTTAACATTCGGCATATTGGCCAGCCATTCAACAGCCGGCGCATCAGATGCACCCATATAGGAGGTCGTTATAAGTCGAACCGGAACATGACGATCACGCAGGTCCTCAAATGCCGGCATCAAGAGTCGCAATCCGGACCATTTTATGAAAGAGACCAGTATGTCCACTGAATCAGCAGAACGCATCTCTTCGTTTAATTCATGGGCAAGCTGTGGCTCTTGAGGAGATCCAGTAAACAAGCTACTTTCTGCTATTGGGGTATGAGGACGGGGAATACCTGAGACACCATAATATGGAGGGGTGATTTCGAGGAGTAACGGCTTTGGTACAGGAACGAGCCTATGTTTGCCATCGGCGAACTGCCCAAGAATGCGATTGCATAGAATAAGTCGTTTTTCAGGATCAGTTTCTTCGCGAAGAGCCTGTTCCAAAACCTTAGCCACGAAGGAAGCATAGCGGGCGGGCTGTTCCTCCAAATCGATCTTGCCAAAAACCGTCCTTAGTTCAGGATGCTGTGCCAATACATCGCGGAGGTATTCATCGATGAGTGCGTCATATATGCCGTGGGCAACATGATTCATCTTGCGGCAACCTCATTTCATGTTTCATTAAAAATTAAATTTTGCCAAACATACTCCCAATCGACTGGGACGTCAAATAAGCAATTGGTTTAGCCAAAGAAATCCAATCCACTCTAAACACTGCAATAGCGCCTGCTCAGTTACAGAAAAATCCTGATCCCAATCGCTACAACAAATGCAGGCCTGCTTAGTTACTCGCGAGAGTCTCCTGCATGACAGCCTGCATCTCCATGCGGCGATAGTTTCCTTTTCGGTACTTCCGAAAATTTATTTAATGATTTTCTCATATTAGCAATACGGACCATTCATAGCACTACACCTCACCGTGCTTGTAATCCAGTCACTGTTCACGTCAGGATCCCCTTCAAATTAGAATGGTCTTCTTCAAACAGGGATAAAGTGCCGCCTCGCTAAGCGAGCATCAGGCGGATCCGCTGAACGACAAATGATTTACTTGATCGGGCAGAGGGTCGCTGATAACCTGTTCCAGCACAGTTGACACGGTCGGTAAGATCAGCAGGGGCAAGGGCAGAGAAGCAGCAGGTCGAAAAGGCCGGCTGGATGGAACCGAGACAGGAAAAGTTCACGAACAAGGTAAGGCAGGCAGGCGGGGGACTCTTTCGCGCGCTCTCCTACAGAAACTACCGGCTCTTCTTCGGGCAGGGCGTATCGCTCGTCGGCACCTGGATGCAGCAGGTCGCCATGAGCTGGCTCGTCTACCTGATGACTGGCTCGGAGCTTCTCCTGGGGACGGTCGGCTTCTGCAGCCAGATTCCCACCTTTCGGGTTGCGCCCTTCGCCGGAGTCCTCGCCGACCGGTGGAACCGCCGCCGACTGCTCATGGCCACCCAAACCCTCGCCATGGCCCAGGCTCCAGCTTAATCTAATTTCCGTCCAGAAATGGTGCTTTTCCGCCCTGGCGGCGTCAACCTTCAGGCTTGCTTGTGCGGCGTACCGATGTAGGCCTCCGCCCAACCCTTCGGTTTCCTTGCCAGGACGAAAAATCCCCGCTTTCCGAATCGGAAACCAACAGTTTCACATCCGGAGTTTACAGATGAAAACTAGCTACTTTGTGCTGGCCGGCTCCATCCAGGTCTGGCAGATCATCGCCTTGAGCCTGCTGCTCGGCATCGTGAACGGCCTCGACATAGGTCCGACAGTCTTTCGTGGTCGACATTGTCGAGGAGAGGCAGGGGCTTTAAGGGCCTTGAAACCCTTCTGAAGTGTTAAATCAAGCCTCAGAAACGTGGGCCAAAACCAAAAAATCCCGCCTGAATTAAGTATGGTGTCCGGGGCAAGAATGCCCACAGGAACCGGATCAAAAGGCTTCTGGAAACACGGAGCAACGGAGAAATTCACAACCCTTAGATCTGAAACTTGCCACCAAACCGGCAAGAGCCCCTGCCTTTTTGTTTTTACTCCGTTGCTCCGTTGGGCCGTCTCCATTTCCTCCTTGTCATCACCCGCCTGTTGCATTACAATCTTACCAGTAAGAAATTGCAAATCTCAGGAGTCAAATCATGGCAAATTTAGCGACAACAAAGATGTCTTCTAAGGGTCAGGTCGTCATTCCGGAGGATATTCGGAAGCGGCTCAAGTTAAGTGCCGGTTCTCAATTCGTCGTCGTGGCCGAGAATGACGTAGTTATCCTCAAAGCGATATACCCACCATCCATCGATGAGTTTGACACCTTGATTGCAGAAGCCCGCAGGCAAGGTAATGAAGTCGGCCTGAAGCAATCTGACATCACCGCGGCCATTGCCGAAGCAAGGGGCCGTAAATGAGGTAATCCTCAGGTTTCAGGGAGATACGAGTGCTGAAACCGCGTAAATTTACAGACGAATATTTACCCGACCTACAAGACATGCCCGCAGAGAATTGACAGACCGCTCCTGATCGCGTTCACCTTCCAGCATTTGCCTGCCTGCAGCATCCAGCGTCTACCACAGTAACCGGATCAAAGCCTATTGGAAACACGGAGCAACGGAGCAACGGAGAAATTCACCACCTTTTGATCTTAAATCTGCCACCAAAAAGATAAGAGATCCTGGCCTTTTTGATTTTACTCCGTTGCTCCGTGTTTCAAATCTGCATCAGCGAGTCACCCTGGTAAAGGAGATCGAACGTCATGGACAGAGAATTATTCGCCGACTTGATGCACAGCATGAATGAAGCAGTTACCATCTCCAAAGGAGAACTGGCCCCCTCGCGCGTGTTCACCGTAGCTCCGCCGGACGTGAAACAGGTACGGGAAAAAACGGGGCTCTCACAGTCCGCATTTGCGCAGATGATAGGCGTGAAGGTGAAAACCCTTCAGAATTGGGAGCAGCACAGGAGACAGCCGACCGGCGCGGCGGCTGCACTGCTGACTATTTTTGACCGCGTGCCGGATATTGCGGTGAAGGCACTTCACTCAGTGCGGTAAACCAGGAAATCGGGCAAAGGTCCCCTGCCCTTCATGCTTCCTTCCATCGCGCTCCTTCCGACAGCGGGTTGGCCAACGCTTACCTGCCCGCCTGCTCACCCGCCTGCTCACCCGCCTGCTCACCTGCCTGCCTCTCGCCTCCTGGTCGACAGCCTGTTACACTATTGTCTGGCGAAGCAGACATCATGTCTGCCCGGAACAAGACCGTACTACCAGCAAAAACATCCCTGACCGCAGGCACGCTGTCGCCAAGAGAGAGGGAACATGAAACGAGTGGTGATAGTGGGAATGGGATTCGGGGGGTTACAGGCGGCCCGGGCCCTCGCGGGCAAAGGGATGGAGGTCGTCGTAGTCGACCGGCAGAACTACCATCTCTTTCAGCCCCTGCTCTACCAGGTCGCGACCGCGGCCCTTGAGCAGGAGACCATCGCCTATCCGATCAGGGCCATAGTACAGCGCTGGGAAGGGGTTCACTTCCGTCTCGCAGAGGTGTGCGGGGCCGACCTGGCGGGGCGCCGCCTATTCCTCTCCGGCGACGAAGTATTAACATACGACTACCTGATTCTGGCAGCCGGCTCCGTCACCAACTTTTTCGGCATGGAGAGCATCGAGCGCCAGGCCTTCGACCTCAAGAGGCTGAACCATGCGGTGGAACTGCGCAACCAGATCCTCAGTTCCTTCGAGCGGGCCGCCACGGAACCCGACCCCGCCAGGCGGCAGGGACTGCTGACTTTCGTCATCGTCGGCGGCGGGCCGACCGGTGTGGAATTCGCCGGGGCGCTGGCGGAACTGTCCCGTTTCGTGCTTAGCAAGGATTATCCCGAGCTGCATGCCACGGTGCCCCGCATCATACTTGTCGAGGCGACCGGCCGGCTGCTGGCGGCCTTCCCCGAGGAACTGCAGCTCTACGCCCTGGAAAAGCTGAGGCGGATGGGGGTGGAGGTTCTGCTGGACGACCAGGTGACCGATGCCGAGCCGGAGCGGGTTCTTCTGCAGCACGACCTGGTGATTCCGGCCCATACCATCTTCTGGTCGGCAGGGGTCTGCGCCGCCCCTCTGGCTGCCCGCCTTGACGTCCCCAAAGCAACCGCTGGCCGCATCCCGGTGCAGCCCGACCTGACTCTGGCCGGCCACCCGGAGGTGTTCGTGATCGGGGACCTGGCCTATCTGGTCCAGGATGACCAACCGCTGCCGATGGTGGCACCGGTGGCGATGCAGCAGGGCGAGTATACAGGCGAGGCCATCGTTGCCCGCAATCTGGGAAAGAGCCTGCCCCCCTTTCGCTACCGGGACAAGGGGACCATGGCGACAATCGGCCGCAGCGCCGCCGTGGCGATCGTTTCAGGTGAGAACTACTCCGGCTACGCCGCCTGGGTCGTCTGGCTCGGGCTCCACCTCTACTACCTGATAGGCTTTCGCAACCGGATACTGGTCCTTCTCAACTGGGCCTACTATTATTTTTTCTACGAACGGCAGGTGCGGCTGATCACCAGGGAGGAGAAAGAGGAAGAGAACTGCGACTAGATTGCCAGCCCTGATGCGTCAGGGCAAAAAGCCCATAGAAAGAACCGGATTAAAGGCTATTGGAAACACGGAGCAACGGAGCAACGGAGAAATTCATCACCCTTAGATCTGAAACCTGCCCCAACCGGTTAAGGCTGAAGGCGCCCGACTTTGACCGCAGTCGTCCCCCTTCGTACTGATTCTGAGTAAGTACCGGTTTTTTCAAGATAATGGCTTTTACTGCAAAAGCATGCCCTTGAGTGACAGTAGTATCAAAGTCATCGGTTGTGTGGGGGATGCGAGGAAACCGTGATATTCATAGAAGGCTTTAGCCTCCGCAGAAATGGCATGCACAAGCAGGCCGCGGATACCGATGATCCCGCCTGCTTGCGCCGTTCGGATAACAGCATCCTGAAGCAGGGCAACGCCTAGCCCCTTGCCGTGAAAGGCACGATCAACAGCCAACCGCCCAAGAATGCCCATAGGCACCAGATCAGGCATGTTGCGCCGTAGAGGGCCGGGCGTGTCGCTTAAAGCCAGGGCACCGGAGGCAAGACTGTAATACCCTACCACCCCTTGCCCTTCGGTTACTACGTATGTGCGGGAAGCTCCGCTCACCTGGTTTGGGTATGCTCTACGCTTCAGCCAGTCGTCCAGGCTGGCAACACCGCTGGAAAAATCAGCAAGGACGTGTTCTTTCGAAAGCAGAACCGGGGGTGACAGCATCATTTAGCCCACGGCTTAGGGGCTTGCATCAAACGGTCAAAGCCAGTACCGCCAGGCGGTTGATCGAGAGCACTAAGAAAAAGATTATAAGTTTCCTGGTCGACGCGCACGAGAGTTTGATCCAGTAAGGCATCCTCGGCTGCCCGTCTCGAAGCGTCAATCATAAATTCTGAACGTGTTTTCCCGTTCGCCTGGGCCGCCCTGTCAATCAAGGAACGGATTTCACGACGGACACGCAGGTTGACCGCGCAGGTAGTGACTTCTGTTTTTGTATCGGTTTTTGTATCGGGCGAAGGCATGGCAGCGTCTCCTTGTTTTTGCTACTATACCACGAGCTAGATACACGATGTGTATCTTTTCTTTGACATACTTCCGGAAGTTTTCTACCGATGCCCTATTAAAACTGGATAAAAAGACTTTTGAAATATGGAGCAACAGAGAAATTCACCCCCTTAAATCGGAAATCGGTCACCCAAAATGGTAAGAGGCTTATGATTTTGCTCCGTTGCTCCGTTGCTCCGTGTTTCAAATCTGCATTTGTCGGCCTCACCTTTATCTGCCGTTATCCGTATGATCAGTCAAATCCGTGTGCGAGATGGGGCCGTTAATCAGCTGTCTGTTTTGCTGACCTCCTTCTTTGCCAGTGCTGAAAAAGCTGGGCCTTCAATCACTTCTCCTTCAGTATCAAAGCGGCTGCCGTGGCAGGGGCAATCCCAGCTTTTCTCCAGCCGGTTCCAGTGGACTATGCACCCGAGATGGGTACAGACGGGAGAAACACCCTTCAGCCGGTCATCTTCATCAAGATAGACCGCGGTTTTCTCCCCTTTCACCTTGACCATCATGCCCTCGCCCGGCTTTATATCCTGCAGCTTTTCCGAGCGACCGGGAATCAGGTAATCCTTTACATACTGGGTAGCCACGTTCAGGTTTTCCTCTATAAAAGTGGCACCACCTTTGAGCGGGTTGAAACGTCCGGCCTGATAGATCCTGGCCCAGCGGTTCTCCACCCCGAGCAGCTCGTCCGAGATGATGGCGGCCGCCAGCGGGCCATAGAGCAGGCCGTTGGTGCCGAAACCGGTGGCCAGATAGACAGACTCTGACGTCAGCGTCTTGCCGATATAGGGAAGGCCATCGGCCGGCCGGTAATTCTGCGCCGACCAGCGGTATTCGATGGCATCTATCTCGAAATGGGAGCGGGTGTAGGCTTCCACCTTCTGGAAATAATCGACACCCGCTTCCTGCTGTCCGGTCTTGTGTTCTTCGCCGATCACGACCAGGTATTTCCGCCCGTCTATCTCATAAGATCTTATCGAGTGACTCGGCTCTTCCAGACTCCAGCAGATTGCCTCCGGGTACCGGTCGTTGGCAAGCCGCGCAGCCAGGCCGTATTCGCGGTAAGGTCCAAGCTCCGTCTGCAGGACATTGAAACCCTTCGGGGTGTGGGTGGCCATGATTATCTTCCCGGCATGCACCGTTCCCTGTGCGGTCTTCACCATCATTTTGCCGTCGTCTATCTCGGTCACTTTGGAGTGTTCCAAAATCCGGCAGCGGTCGGAACTGATTTTTTCCGCCAGCTCGCCGACGAAATTCAAGGGGTGAAACTGCGCCTGCTGCTCGATTCTCAGCACCTGGCCCGTGGCAAAGGGGAGCGGCGCCTCGGCGACCAGCTCTGCAGTCAGTCCTGCCTCCAGAGCTGCAGCACGTTCCTGTTCAAGCTGATGCGCCTGCTTTTCATCCAGGGCAAAAATGTAGTGCGGCCGCCGGGAAAATCCGCAGGAAAGCTGATAGCTCGCAACCACGGCTTCAATTATATCAATCATGGCGCTTCGTGAGGCAACCACGTCGGCCGCTGTTTTCTTTCCCCACTTGTCGCTGATCGCGTGGAGACCCTGATCCGGTATGACGTGCAGGTTGCCTGTAGAACAGCCGGTGGTCCCGCGACCGACCCTTTTCGCCTCAAGTACCACAACCTTTTTCCCGGCTTGCGACAGCTTTAAAGCGGTCATGATTCCGGTGATCCCCCCGCCGATGATGACTGCGTCAGCTTCCAGATGTTCAGTAAGTGCGGGAAAGCCGGTGCCGTGAGAAGTGCCTTGCCAGATAGATTCATTGGACATGGTTTTCCTCCTATCCATGCTGGTTGATCCGGAATCCCGGATGAAACCAGCTACCGTTAAACTCCACCTTGATACCCGCCTCCCTTGCTATCACTCTGATTCGAAGGGAAAAATTATTCAGCCGGGAAATATTATCACAAAAGACCAGGGATTCTCCCGTGCCCTGGTGGCCGAGAGGGTCTCTATTTATACTAAAGGTGCGTCCCCCTTGGTAGCGTGTCGGTTGACAATTCCAATTACAAGTGTTTAATAATTTGATTAAATACGACCAACCATTCAGACGGCGACAATGTCATGTCCACGAGGATGGTCGGCGACAGTTCGTCCCGAAACGGCCGTTGCCTGAAATATTCTCTACAAACATGCAAGCGTAGTAGCCGGATCCTGCAGGAAATTCCTTGCCACCGGCTGGTTAGAACAATGGCCCCATCCCTTGGGGCAGGGGCAGGCGATAGACGACAAAACTCAACCATCGCAAGGATGGGGCGGAAGGCTCCAGAGGGTTTCACCGAGACAGCCGCGTTGCCGAAATATCAGGAGAACGGCATCCGGCTTTTTAATAAGGCAATTTTGACTGGGGAGAATAAAAATTCGAAAATTAGCAGCCACGGGAGCCTCATCCGGAAGATGTTTCTCACCACGGGAAAAAAAGGAGCCAACAATGAAAAGAATCGGCAGGTCAGCTTTGTTGTTGCTATTCTCGGTAGCACTGGCGGCGGCTTTCCAATTTGTCACTACCAGCGCACAGGCTCAATCCTCCTATTTCAGCGCCAGGGGATGTACGGGGTGCCATGACACAGCGGCCGCAACCTGTGTCGGGTGCCACCGTCATAGCGGGACGCTGAGCGCGACGGCGAACAAGACATCGTTTGCCCCCGGCGAAATGGTGACAGTCACTCTGACCGCCTCAGGCGCACGCGCCGGGTGGCTCGGCGCTCGCCTCTATGGTCAAGGCGGGGCTGAAATCGCACGATCTAAGGGCAACGAGAGCAACATGGGGGGCTCGACCGTCTACCCGGCGGTCCTTTCGGCACCTGCGCCGGCGCAGGTCGGCAACTACACCTGGAGGATGGCGTATTTGGGTAACCAGGACGGAACCGGAAGCGGCGACGTCCACAGCGAGAAATCAGTAAATGTAACCTTTGCGGTTGCAGCCACCGCTCCTGCGGCTGACACCACCCCCCCGGTGGTGAAAACCTTCACGCTACCGGCAACCGCCACGAGCCTAACCGTGCCGGTAACCCTCAGCGCCACGGACAACGTGGCGGCCTCCGGCTACCTGATCACCGTGACCTCCACTCCCCCGGCAGCTTCCGACTCAGGTTGGACGGCAGCGCCACCGGCCAATGTAACCGCGGTGCCCGGCCAGAACACTTTCGTTGCCTGGGCAAAGGATGCGGCCGGCAACGTCTCGGCGGGCAAGAACGCGACAGTCATGGTCACTCTTCCCGACGCCACCCCTCCGGTGGTGCAGACCTTCACCCTGCCGGCTACCGCCACCGGCCTCAGCATCCCCGTAACGGCACTTAGCGCCACCGATAACATAGGAGTCACCGGCTACCTGATCACCACGAGCTCCACCGCCCCGGCCCCCTCGGCCTCCGAATGGACGGCCGCCCCACCTAGCGTCGTCACGGCACCGGGCCAAGGCGCCGTCACCTTCTATGCCTGGGCACGGGATGCGGTCGGAAACGTATCTACCCCAAAGAACGCCACGATGACCGTCACCATCCCCGCCCCGACCGCAGACACCATTAAGCCGACTCTGACTGTCTCCACCCTGCCCAATGGCTCCTTCACCAACAAGGTCACCCTCAACGTGAGCGGAACCGCCAGCGATGCCGGCGGGCTCAAATCGATCACCGTCAATGGCCAGCCTGTTGAAGTTACTGCTGCTAACACCTTCAGCAGCGCCGTGGTTCTAACGGTGGGCAAGAACCCCGTCACCGTTGTTGCCACCGACAAGGCAGGCAACCAGACGACCGACAACCGCACGGTGACATACGATCCCACCGCGCCGGTCCTCACCATCGCCACCCCTGCAGACAACAGCACCTCGGCGAAGTCGGTCGTCAGCGCAAGCGGTACGGTGAACGAGAACTCCACGGTATCGGTCAAGGTCAACAATGGCGCTTCCCAGTCTGCGGCGATGACGGGGAATAATTTCGCCGCCACCGTCAACCTCGCCCCCGGGATAAACACCATCGACATCAGTGCGGCCGACCCGTCCGGCAACGTGACCAGCGCCAAGCGCACCGTGACCTACTCGGCCGCCGGGTCCCAGATCAATCTCGCTGTTACCAAGCCGGCCCAGGACGTGACGACACGCCGCCGTGCAATAATGATATGGGGCACCGTCATTAACTCGAGTGCGATCAAGGTGACCGTGCAGGAGGATGGCCGCAGTTATTCGCCGAAGGTGGGGGCCAAAGGTCGCTTCAGCCAAATGATCAAATTGCGCACCAAGGGGAAGACCGTGATCACCGTGAAGGCCACCGACGCTTACGGCAACAGCGCGACGGTCGTCCGCAACGTCATCTACCGTCCCGAAGGCGGGGAGCGCGAGCATGACGACTAGCTCCGACTGCCATTAGCTCTCCGCGGCGAGCGGAGACAAGAGGGCCCGGGATGATTGCAGATCAGCCGGGCCCTTTTTCATGTGCACCTGGCATGGCGCGTTGACGAAAACATGAGATTTAGCGCAGATCGCATGCTGGCGTGAACCCCCTTTTCAGCGTCACGGTCTAAACCATCGAAGCGCAGGGTCTGCGGATGTCCCCGTCCCATAAGCGGACGAAACGCTGCATCGACCCGCGGCTCATCCATTGATGGATGCACTGGATACAAGTGTAAAATCAGCAGATGCTGTCGGCGTTAATCCGCTAAGGCTGGTTTAGCCTCATGGGGCATGCCAGCAAACAGATGGCCTATGAGGTCTACGGGAATTATGTGGAAGGCTTGGAAGATGATGCGGAGGAAATGCTGGATTAGATACTTTGGGAAAGACTTCGTGCTTCCTGGAAAAAGCAAATCCCCGATTCCGCTTAGGGACAGTACCGGGGACAGTCTTTGAATTCCGCTATAACTTCAGGAATCTGTTAAGTTATTTTGGAGCGGGAAACGGGATTCGAACCCGCGACTTCAACCTTGGCAAGGTTGCACTCTACCACTGAGTTATTCCCGCTCGATGATTTCCTGTTTATAGCAAATGCCGTCCGCTCAGTCAACTTCTTTTTTAACAGTCTGGCAATTTTATACTCTCACCTGCCAAGCTTATTGTCGTATCATAACGGGCACCGCCGGCTATACTGTCCCCCATGAAAAAGATTGACAACATACGAGGCATGATTGCCTGCGAGGCGGCCCGGCTCATGTACGAAGACGGGGTGAGGGAATACCGTGACGCCAAAAGAAAGGCGGCCAAACGGTTCGGGCCGGAAAAGGCGCTCTCGCTCGGCTCGCATCTGCCGACCAACGCGGAAATACACGAGGAGCTCGCCAGGCTGATCGAAAGCCGGGAGCAAACCCTGCTCCCCGGGCGGCTTTTGAACCTCAGGGCCACCGCCCTCGCCTATCTGGAGCTCCTGGCGCCCTTTTCCCCCTACCTGGTCGGCTCGGTCCTCTCGGGGGCGGTGACCAGCCGCAGCGACATCGACATCCATTTGTTCGCCGATGCGGTCGAGGAGGTGGAGAATCTGCTGGAGGGCGAAGGGATCGACTTTCAGACGGAGACGGTGCCGATCAGAAAGGGGGGCGTGATCACCGACTACACCCACATCTACCTGGAGGACCAGGGTACGGTAATCGAGTGCTCCGTCTACCCGGTCAAGGAAAGACGCAACCGCACCCTAAGCTCCATCACCGGCAGGCCGATGGAGCGGGCCGGCGCGGCACGACTGAAGAAAATCATCGCCGAGAGTATCGGCGAGGAGGAATCACCATGAAGAACCGGCAGGCGGAACTGATCGAGACGCTGCTCCCTAAAGATACCAACGGCTACGGCAACATCTTTGGCGGCGTAATCATGAGCATCATGGACAAGACGGCTGGGGTGGCCTGCTGGCGCTATGCGAGAAAGCGGGTGGTGACGGCCTGCGCGCAGCTCATCTCCTTCCACACGCCGATCAACATGGGCGAGGTGGTCTATTCGAGGGCCACCATCATTCACGTGGGGCGCTCTTCCATGGAGGTGGAGGTCGAGGTGGAGGTGGAGAACGTGATCGAGGGGACCACGCGGCGCGGCGCCAGCGGCCTTTTTACCATGGTGGCGGTTGACGAGAACTGGCACCCGTCCCCGGTCCAGCCCTGGCAGCCGGTGACCGAGGCGGAGCTGGAAAAATGGCGCGGGGTGGAAAAAAGGAGGACCGGCGCGTGAGCCGCCCTATCCTCCTGCTGGCCGCTCTGTTACTTTTCTCAGGGTGTCAGACGCTGAACGACTCGCTGGTGCGGCAGTGGTTGGGGGATGCGGGGTTGAGCCGCCGGGTGCATGACCAGATCAGGGAAGGGATGCAAAGAAGAGAGGAGGCACCTGCGCCGTATCTGCCGGCCAAACCGGCTCCGGCTTTCCTGGACGAAGGCTAGACCGAGGCCGGCAACTTCTCCAGGCTTGCCGGGGTCTCGTCGAACCGGGCGGACCGGCGGGGAACTGCGGCCAGCTCGAAGTTGCCGACGCCCCAGGCAAGGATCTCGGCAGGCGAGGCGCCCTCAAGAGCCGGCGGCGGAAGCTGTCCCAGAAAGCGCAGTGCCGAGATGAGCAGTCCCCCTCCCTCTCGGGCCAGGTCGCGACCTGCCGAAAGCGAGACCGCATGATCCCTCTTGCTGAGCTTGACCCCCTGCGGCCCGGTCACAAGAGGCAGGTGACAGTATCCGGGTGTCGCATAGTCGAAAAGTTGTTGCAGGTAGATCTGACGCGGCGTGGAGCTCAACAGGTCGCAGCCGCGCACCACCTGGGTAATGCCGGCTGCGGCGTCGTCCACCACCACCGCCAGATGGTACGCGTAGGGGCCGTCGGCCCGGTGTATCACGAAATCCCCACAGGACGCGCTCATGTGCTGACTGTAGCGCCCCATGACGGCGTCGTCGAAGAAGATGGTGTCGTCATACACCTTCACCCTGAGAGCCCTCTCCACCTTCTCCGACTGCAGACCCTCCCGACAGATGCCTGGATAAACGAGCGCCTCTTCGTGGGGCGCGGAGGCGATCTGGGCGATCTCGCTTCGCGTACAGCCGCAGGAGTAGGCGACCCTGCGCGACACCAGCTCCTCCGCCGCCTGCCGGTACTGCTCGGTGCGGCTGCTCTGGTAGACCACCTCGCCGTCCCAGCGAAAGCCGAGCATCTCCAGGGTCGCCAGCATGTCGGCCGCAACACCGGGCACCACGCGCGGCAGGTCCAGGTCCTCCATGCGCAGAAGCCAGCGCCCGCCCGTGCTTTTTGCCATCAGGTAGCTGCCGAGGGCCGCGACCAGGGAGCCCAGATGGAGCGGCCCGGTGGGAGATGGTGCAAAACGGCCGACTACCGGCTGATTGTCCGAGATATTTGCCTTCAAACTAATTCACCTGCCTGGACCTCGCGCGACAGCACAAGAAGAAAAAATTCCTCTTTTCTCTTCTTGTGCTGTCGCGTGAGGCCGGTTTCAGAGGTTAAAGAAACGAGCAGCAGTAGTCTGTGAGTGCGGTGACCTTAAGATTGAAACTGGCATTCTCCGGCACCTCGAATGCCTCGCCGCCCTTGACGGCAACCCACTCGGAGGAACCGGGCAGAAGCACGGTGAGCTCGCCGGACAGGATCTCCATCAGCTCGGCAGAACCGGTGTTGAAGCCGTACTCGCCGGGCATCATGATGCCGAGCGTTTTGCGGGAACCGTCGGCCAGGATGATGGTGCGGCTGGTAACCGCGCCCTCGAAATAGACATTGGCCTCTTTGACAACTGTTACGTTTTTGAACTCAGACACTCTTGCCTCCTGAAAATTGAATATTTACTATTTACCACCAGCCGCTACTGCGGCCATTCCCCATTTTCCCATCGCTCCAGCGCCGCCTGCGCCCTGAACCCGATCAGGCCCGGCAGCTTAGCCAGCCTGGCCAGGACCGGCAGGCAGCGCTGCGGCGCCTCGCGCATGGCGTAGACGGCAGCCATGCCGGACACCGCCGGGTCGTCATGACCCAGTAGCGTCATGAACAGCGGCAGCCCGTCCTCGCGCTTTATGGCCGCATAGAACCTGTCCAGACACTCCACCTGCGCCGAGGCAGCCTCTTCCTGCATGGCCTCCATCGCCTGAGCGTGCCTGAGCGCAGCCTTCACGAACCAGCCGATCAGCTTTGCCAGCCTTTCCTGTTGTTGCAAGAGCTGCTCCCCCGCATGACGAAGGCCCCGGTTAGTGCAGAGGGGGGCGAGCCATGCGCGTTTCTGAATATGCAAGATTAGCAGTTTTAGCCACTTGCTTCAAGCCATTTTCCGGAGCGGCATAACAGCCGGATCTGACCAGTCGGACCGGCTCGACGCCACGGACTGCGCTGCGCGCCTGGCTCCCGCACACGGAAAAAGGCGGGGTTGCCCCCGCCTTTTGTTGCTGCTTTACTGCCTGTGCTCTTTAAATGTCGAAGTAAAGTTCGAACTCCATCGGTACCGGACGCATACGGACCGGGTTAACCTCGGCTTCCATCTTGTACTCGACCCACTTCTCGATGACGTCGGGGGTGAAGACATCTCCCTTGAGAAGGAACTCGTGGTCTTCCTGCAGCGCCGCGAGGGCCTCCTCGAGGCTGGAAGGAGCGGACGGGATGGTGGCCAGTTCCTCAGGGGAAAGACCGTAGATGTCCTTGTCGAGCGGCTGGCCCGGATCGATCTTGTTCTCGATGCCGTCGAGGCCGGCCATCAGCAGAGCTGCGAAGGCGAGGTAGCCGTTGCAGGAAGGATCCGGCGTACGGTACTCGATCCTTTTTGCCTTCGGGTTCGAGGAGAACATCGGGATACGCAGCGCGGCGGAACGGTTACGGCTGGAGTAAGCCATGTTCACCGGAGCCTCGTAGCCCGGCACCAGACGCTTGTAGGAGTTGGTGGTCGGGTTGGTGAATGCGCAGAGTGCACGGGCGTGCTTGATAATGCCGCCGATGTAGTAAAGCGCCATCTGGGAAAGCCCGCCGTACTTGTCGCCTGCGAACAGGTTGGTTCCGTCCTTCCAAAGCGACATGTGGCAATGCATACCGGAACCGTTGTCCCCGTAGAGCGGCTTCGGCATGAAGGTTACCGTCTTGCCGTTTCTGTTGGCGACGTTGCGGATGATGTATTTGAACCACTGCAGCTGGTCAGCCATGTCGACCAGCGAGGAGAAACGCATGTCGATCTCTGCCTGGCCGCCGGTGGCAACTTCGTGGTGCTGGCACTCGACGCGGATCCCGACTTTCTGAAGCTCCATCACCATCTCGTTTCTGAGATCGTTCTGGGAGTCGGTCGGGGAGACCGGGAAGTAACCTTCCTTGTGGCGCGGCTTGTAGCCCAGGTTCGGGAACTCTTCGCGGCCGGAGTTCCAGGCCCCTTCGGAGGAGTCTACGGAGTAGAAGGACGCGTTGGAGGTGGAATCATAACGGACGTCGTCGAAGATGAAGAACTCCGCCTCTGGTCCGAAGTATGCGGTGTCGGCCAGGGAGGTCGACTTCAGGTAGCTCTCGGCCTTTTTCGCGATGTTACGCGGGTCGCGGCTGTAGTCTTCCTTGGTGATCGGGTCGAATATGTCGCAAATGAGCGAAAGGGTCGGGATGGCGGGGAACGGATCCATCTTCGCGGTGGTGGGGTCCGGGATGATGATCATGTCGGAGGCGTGGATCGGCTGCCAGCCGCGGATGGAGGAGCCGTCAAAGCCCTGCCCTTCCTCGAAGGTGTCCTCGCCGAACTCGCTCATCGGAACGGTGAAGTGCTGCCAGATACCGACAAAGTCCATAAACTTGAAATCTACCATCAACACGCCGTTTTCTTTGGCGAACTCTACTACTTCTTTTGGTGTCATCTACAATCTCCTTTCAGATTAGGTAAAAATCCAGACGACTAGAGGGCGTCTTCGCCCCGTTCACCGGTCCTGATGCGAACAACCTCTTCCACAGGCGTCACAAAGATCTTGCCGTCGCCGATCCGGCCGGTCTTGGCGGCCTGCTCGATGGCGTCGACCACCTTGACGACCATCTCGTCGGAGACGATGATCTCCATCTTTATCTTCGGTATGAAATCGACCACGTACTCTGCGCCGCGGTACAGTTCGGTGTGCCCCTTCTGGCGGCCAAAACCCTTCACCTCGCCGATGGTGATCCCCTGGATGCCAATTTCGTTGAGCGCCTCTTTGACTTCATCAAGCTTGAAAGGCTTTATGATTGCTTCGACTTTTTTCAAGGCAGGTATCCTCCGCATGTTTTTCAATGAGCGCAAATTATAAAGAGCTTGCCATGAAATTGCAAGGCCAAATAAACCGCGCACTGAAGGTTGGTGACTCCATATAAAAGCAGGTTTTCTGCCGATCGGCAGTGGTTCGATTACCGGCGCGACATTCCGGCAGCAAGCAAAAAAACGCCTCCCGTCCTCCATGATGAACCACCCGTCCAGGCACGGTTTTCTCTATGCAGCCTGCTTTTCTTGTGGAACCGCCCTCGGCTAAACCATGGCTTGACTGTGACGATAAAAAGAAGGAGCCCCCGTAAGAAAGCTCTCTTTTTGGCAAACTAAGTAAAGATTCAGGAATTACAGAATGAAGAGCATTTCCCTATAGGTCGGCAGCGGCCAGTATTTGGCAGCTATGATTTTTTCCAGCACATCGCCGTTGGCACGCAGTTCAAGCATTTTGGCAAACACAGATTCCCTGAATGCAGCGGCCTGTTTATCGGCATCGGCAATATCCAGAGCGCTTTCGAGCGCTTTCTCCAGCGCCTTGGTATTGCTGCTCATAGAGGCCAGCTTGTCGCAGAGTTCTTCCAACAGCTCCTTCTGGGTCGAGACGTTCAGCTTCCCGGATACGGCTGTGACCGCATTGATGGATTTTGCCACCGTTGTTGCATATTCCATGGCTGTGGGGATTATGCTGTGGTTGGCCATGTCGATCATGGTCAGGGCTTCAATATTCAAGGTCTTGATGTATTGTTCGACCATGATTTCGTAACGTGCGTGAAGCTCCTTTTCGGTAAAGACGTTGTAAGCGATAAACAGCTCTACAGCTTCCTTTGTTACCAGCTCCTTAAGGGCGTCGGGAGTGTTCGGAATATTCAACAGCCCGCGCTTTTTGGCTTCCTCGACCCACTCGTCGGAGTAGTTGTTGCCGTTAAACACAACGCGTTTGTGTTTCTTGGCGGTTTCCTGAAGCAGTTTCTCAAGGTCGGCGTCAAAGTCTGCCGATTTTTCCAGCCTGTCGGCAAAACCCTTCAAGGCGTCGGCAATGATGGTATTGATGATGACGTTGGGGCCGGAGATGGAGAAGGATGAACCGAGCATCCTGAATTCAAACTTGTTACCGGTAAAGGCGAACGGTGAGGTTCTGTTCCTGTCGGTGGCGTCCTTGGGCAGTGCGGGAAGCGTAGTTACGCCGATTTTCATATCAGCGTGGACAGAGGAAGATTTTTCTTCGCCAGCCACGATCTGGTCGATAATATCGGCAAGTTGGTCGCCAAGGAAGATGGAAATGATTGCCGGAGGCGCTTCGTTGGCGCCCAGCCGGTGGTCATTGCCGGCGTTGGCGCAGGAGCAGCGCAGCAGCCCGGCATAGGTATCCACAGCTTTGATGGTTGCCATGAGGAAGGTCAGGAACTGGGCATTTTCATGGGGGGTGTGACCCGGCTCAAGCAGGTTCTGCCCGTCGTTCGAGCTCATGGACCAGTTGTTGTGCTTGCCCGAACCATTGACGCCGGCAAATGGTTTTTCGTGCAGCAGGCAGACCAGGTCATGCCTGAGGGCGACCCGCTTGAGAACATCCATAACGATCTGATTGTGATCGGTGGCGATATTGGTATTCTCGAAAATCGGGGCGAGTTCGAACTGTCCGGGTGCTACTTCGTTGTGCTGCGTTTTAGCGAAAACACCCAGTTTCCACAGCTCTTCATTTACTTCCTTCATGTACGACAGCACTCTTTCCTTGATACTGCCGAAGTAGTGGTCTTCCAGTTCCTGACCTTTTGAGGACATGGCGCCGAAAAGCGTTCTGCCGGCCATCATCAGGTCGGGTCTTTTCAGGTAAAAAGACTTGTCCACCAGGAAGTATTCCTGCTCGGCTCCGACCGTCGAGGCAACCCTGCTGACACTGGTATTTCCGAACAATTTAAGAACACGCACCGCCTGTATGGAAAGCGCTTCCATGGAGCGGAGCAGAGGGGTCTTCTTGTCGAGGGCCTCACCGGTGTACGAGCAGAAGGCGCTGGGGATACAGAG
>Ga0209317_1001161_pt1 | contig 24908 bp, 23 predicted proteins | sample RifGroB2_FD_183994 | JGI IMG/M metagenome (GOLD analysis project Ga0209317, IMG submission 183994) | Soil microbial communities from Rifle, Colorado, USA - Groundwater B2 (SPAdes) (version 2) | ecosystem: Environmental > Terrestrial > Soil > Unclassified | place: Rifle, Colorado | collected...
CCGAGATCGGCTCGTTGAAATCGTCCCCTTCGACGAGCACCGTGTAGAGACCCGTGATGCTCCCCCCCTGGAAGTTGCCGGTCCGCTCCAGAAGCCTTGGCAGCGCGGCGAAGACGGACGGGGTGTAACCCTTGGTGGTGGGCGGCTCCCCGATGGCGAGCCCGACCTCGCGCATCGCCATGGCGAAGCGGGTGGCTGAGTCCATCATCAGGAGCACCTTCTTCCCCTGCGCCTGGAAGTACTCGGCGATGGTGGTGGCTATGTAGGCGCCGCGCATCCGCACCAGCGGAGGCTGGTCCGAGGTGGCGACCACCACGACCGATTTCCTGAGCCCCTCTTCCTGCAGGTCCTTCTCGATGAACTCGCGCAGCTCCCGTCCGCGCTCGCCGATCAGGGCGATCACGTTGACGTCCGCCTCGGTGTAGCGGGCGATCATGCCGAGCAGCGTCGACTTGCCGACACCCGACCCCGCCATGATGCCGACCCGCTGACCCTCGCCGCAGGTGAGCAGCCCGTTTATGGCGCGGATGCCGAGGTTCAGCGGCTTTCGGATGGGACGCCTCTTCATCGGGTTGACCGGCAGCGCGTAGATCGGGTACTCGTCCGCCACCTCGATGGGCCCCTTGTCGTCGATGGGGGCCCCCAGCCCGTCAATGACCCGTCCCAGGAGCGCCGGTCCGACCCCGAGCGACGCCTTCTCGCGCCGGACCGAGATCACGGAGCCAAGCCCCACGCCGCGCAGCTCGCCAAGAGGCATCAAAAGGGTCTTGTTGTCCCTGAAGCCGACCACCTCCGCGGGAATGGGCGGGTATCCCTCCGACTGCACCTCGCACACGCTTCCCACCGCGGTCTCCGGGCAGTACCCCTCGATCACCAGGCCGACCACCTGGGTCACCTTGCCGTGGAAGCGTACCGGCTTGGCCGCCTCCACCACCGGCAGGTATCTGGAGAGGTCAATCATGGGCCGCACCCTCCCCCCTTCCGGTCCTCTCCTCGGTCAGCCTGCGGAATATCTCGTCCAGCTGGGCGTCCACCCCGGCATCGATGTTCCCCCGGACCGTCTCCACAATGCACCCCGCCCGCCCGACCGCCGGGTCCCCCTTCAGCGTGACGCGCCGGGTGTCGCTGGAAAGCGCCTCGAACTCCCGGCACTGCGACACGACGGTGAACTCCTCGGGGTTCAGGCGCACCACGATCTCCGCCCCGTCCGAGGCAAGCTCCACCGCGCCGTGCACCAGCGCCGCCATGATGCCGGGGTCGCAGGCGAACTCCCTCATCATCACCTTGCGCGCGATCAGCACGGAGAGCTTCAGGAGGTCCTCCTCCGCCTCGTGCAACAGCTGCGCGCGGAGCGAGCCGGTCGCCAAAAGCGCCTGCGCCAGCGCCTCGCTCACCTTGGCAAAGTCGGCCTCCGCCTGCTGTCGCCCCTTTTTCAGGCCGTCGGCGTGCGCCTGCTGGATCCTTCTCTCCGCCTCCTCCTCCGGGATGGAGGGGGGCGCCGCCTGCTCTTCCTGCTCGACCTCGGCCGGCTCCTCCCCGCCGAGCTGGATGGGCCGGAAATCCTCCTGCGGGGCGGCCGGCGGCGTTTTGCCGATCGGCTCCAGGGTGTAGACCTGCTGGGGCTCGCCGCCCCTTCTGATGATCTTAGACAAGGACATCTTCCGCTCCCCGCCCTGCGATAACCACCTTCCCCTCTTCCTCCATCTTCCGGACGATCTTGATGATCTCGGACTGCGCCTTCTCCACGTCGGACAGGCGCACCGGCCCCATGACCTCCAGGTCCTCCCTGATCATCTCGGCGGCGCGGCTGGAGATGTTGCGGAATATCTTGTCCTTCACCTCGTCGACCGAGGTCTTCATGGCGAGGGTCAGGGTGTCGTTGGAGACCTCGCGCATGATCGACTGGATGGCCCGGTCGTCCAGCTTGAAGATGTCCTCGAAGGTGAACAGGTGCTTCCTGATTACCTCGGCCAGCGGCGGGTTCATGGTGTCGAGCTTGTCGAGGATCTTCTTCTCGCGGCTCCTATCCAGGTGCGCGAACATGTCGACCACCTTCTCCACGCCGCCCACCTTGAACCTCTGCACCCCGCCCAGCGCGGTCAGCTCGACCCGGATCACCTCGTCGATCTCCGCGAGGATCTCCGGCGACACCTGGTCCACCTCCGCGATTCTGATCACCACCTCCGCCTGCAGCTCCTGCGGCAGCAGGGAGATGATCTCGCTGGTCTGCTTCGGCTTCAGCTTGGCGAGGACCACGGCGATGGTCTGGGGGTGCTCCTGCGAGAAGAAGTTGGCGATGGTGCGCGGGTCCATGCTGGAGAGGATGTCCGACATGTCGCCGATGCCGGAGGTGCGGATCTCCTGGAGCAGCGTCTCGGCCCGAAGCGGTCCCAGCGCCTTCTCCAGGATCTTCTTGACGAACTCCTCCCCCTGGGAAAAGAAGCCGGTCTCCGGGTTGGTGATATCGGTAAACTCGGCCACCACCGCCGAGATCTCCTCGCGCGGCACGTGCCCGAGCTTGGACATGCTCTGACTGATCCTCTTTATGTCGCCGTCTTCCATGTGCCCGAAGACCTTGGCGGTCGCCTCGGGGCCCAGGTACAAAAGGAGTATGGCGGCCTTCTCGGCTCCGGTCATGCTGCACCTCTACAACTCGCGTTTCTCAATTTATTCCTTGTGCGTCAGCCAGTTTTGCAGTATCTGGGCCACCTGGTAGGGGTCCTGCTTCACCTTCTCCACCAACTCGAGCTGCGTCACCCTCAGCTTCTCGTGCGCCCTCTTTTGCGTCTCGATCAGCTGTGCCGCCTCGAGGTCGGTCGGGATGGGGAGGAAGCTGGCCGGTTTCTCCACCTTCAGTATCTTCAGCAGGGGGCGGATCACGAACAGCAGCAGCGCCAGGAAGCCCATGCCGATCAGGGCGTTCTTCAGCAGCACCTGCACGATCGGCGCGTCCCACCAGCGCGGCGGCTCCACTGCGCCGTCCGTGGTTTCCTGGAACGGGATGTTGGCGACCGTCACCTGATCGCCGCGCTCCGCGTTGAAGCCGACCGCGCTCTTCACCAGCGCCTCGATCTTCTGCATCTCGTCCGGGCTCCTCGGCAGGTACTTCGCCTTGGCGTCCGGCTTCGCCCCGGGAGGGATCTCGTACCTGCCGTCCACCAGTATGGCGACGGAGACCTTGGCCAGCGACCCGACCGGCTCGATGATCCGGGCCGTTGAGCGGCTCACCTCGTAGTTCAGCGTCTCGTCCGTCTTGCTGCCGCCGCCCGACTGTCCGGGCGCCCCGGCTGCCGCCCGCCCCAGGTTCGACTGCACCCCCGGCACCCCCGAGGCGGTGGTGGTGATCCCGCCCTTCTCCTCGCTGCGCTGTTCGCTGCGCACCGCGGCCGACTCAGGGTCGTAGCGCTCCTCGTACTTCTCCACCTGCTTGAAATCGAAGCTGGCCGAGACCCGTGCCACCGACTTTCCCGAGCCGACCACGCGGTCCAGGAGGCTTTGCAGCTTCTCCTCCTCGGTCTTCTCGAAGGCGCGCTGGGTACCCTGCCTGACGCCGGCCATCTTGCTGGTGGCGTCCGTGGGAGAGTTGCCGCTCAGCACCTTGCCGCGGCTGTCCAGGACCGTCACGTTCTCCGGATCCATCCCTTCGATCGAGGAGGCGACCAGATGCAGCACCCCCTGCACCTCCCCCTCGCGCAGGGTGCGGTTGGAGCGCATCTTCAAAACCACCGAGGCGGTGGCCGGCTTTTCGGCGTCCTTGAATAGGGTCTTCTCGGGAAGCGCCAGGTGCACCCGGGCCGACTCGACCCCGGCGATCTGGGCGATGGTGCGCGACAGCTCCCCCTGCAGCGCCCGCTGATAGTTCAGCTTCTGCACGAACTCGGTCATGCCGAAGTTCTTGCGGTCGAAGATCTCGAAGCCGACCCCTCCCCCCTGGGGGAGACCTTCGCTGGCCAGCGAGAGCCTCAGGTCGTACACCTTGTCCGAGGGGACCAGCACCGCCTTGCCGTCGGACGAGATCTGGTACGGGATCTTCTGCTCCTTCAATTTTTTGACTATCTCGCCGGCGTCCTCCGTGGTCAGTTTGGCGAACAGCGGACGGTAGTCGGTCTTGTTGGCGATGCTGATCAGCGCGGCGAAGGCGAGCAGGGAGGCGAGCGCCACCCCGGCGACAACGAGCCGCTTGCCGTTACTTAAGGCAAGAAAAGGTTCCAGCAGTTTTTTAAAGCCTTCCGGCATGGCATCCCCACGTCAAATACTTGTTGCTACTGGATGGAATCGAGGCAGTGCCGCGCGGCTGGCGACTCCTCACGGCATCTGTCAATCGCTATACTGGCATCCTCATGATCTCCTGGTACGCCTCCACCGCCTTGTTTCTCACCTGGGTCAGCATCTGGAAGGAGATGCTCGCCTTCTCCACCGCGAGCATCACCTCGTGCAGCCCCTTGCCCTCGCCGGTGGCAAGGCTCTGGATCGACTTGTCGGCCGTGTTTTGCAGATCGCTCACCTTGCCGACCATCTCCTCCATGAGCTTGCCGAAGCTAAGGGTGGGGTTTTGTCCGGCGCCGGCGGCCGCCTCCTTTACGGGAAAGGCCTCGGTCAGGCCGCTGATCTTCGTTAGGGCGGATATTTCCATGAACTACCTCCTGGTTTTTCTAGCGCATCAGCTCAAGCGTCTTCAGCGCCATGCTCTTGGCCGCCTGCGTCGCGGTCACGTTCGCCTCGTAGCTGCGGCTGGCCGATATCATGTCGGCCATCTCCTCCACCACGTTCACGTTCGGGTAGGCCACGTACCCCGCTGGGTCCGCGTCCGGATGGGTCGGCTCGTACTGCAGCCTGGGCGGCCTCTGGTCCTCGCTGATCTGCGACACCTCGACCATCCTGGCACCCGCCGCCTTGCCGAGCGCCGCCCCGAACGAGCCGGGGGCGGGGGTCGCGCTGAACACCGCGTCCTTGCGCCGGTAAGGGCCGCCCTCAGCGGTCCGCGTCGAGTTGACGTTGGCCAGGTTGCTGGAGATGAGGTTCATCCTGGTCCGCTCAGCGGTAAGCGCCGAGGCGCTGATATCCATCGCCGTAAAAAAGTCCATCAGAGTGTGCCCCTTATCGCCTGTTTCAGCCCCTCGAACTTCTTGCCGAGCAGCTGCACCGTCGCGTTGTACATGATCTGGTTCTCCGCCATGCGCCCCATTTCGCTCTCCATCTCCACCCCGTTGCCGTCCGGCCCCATGTTCCTGCCGGGCAACTCGACCACATCCCCCTGCACGCGGTCCAGCGAAACGGTGCCCCCCTTGAGCGGGATGTGCCTTGGGTGGGCGACCGGCGCCTTGGCGCCGTCTTTCAGGGCGCTCTTCAGTTTCCCCTCGAAGGAGAGGTCGCTAGCCGCGTAGCCCGGCGTCTCCACGTTGGCGAGGTTGGATGATATCAGCGCGTGCTTCCTGGCCCTGAGATCCAGGCTCTTGCCGAGCAGTTCCACCGTCGTTCCGAAAATTCCCTGTACCGGCATATCTCCCTCCTTTTGTGGCAAGGCTGCTGCAGCAAAAGCCGTACCATGTCCACAGGCGCGTAATATCGGGGAGTTGAGCGGGCCCCGCCCCGAAAAGTCATGGTTTTGACATTCAGGGGAGCTCGCCTGATATCTTCATGCGCCAGTCGAGGTCGTCCAGCGCATCGGAGGCGAGCTTGCCCCAGGTGCCGCCACCCCCGGCCGCCTTCGCCCAGCTGTCCCTCGCCTGCCGCACCATCCCCTGCTGCAGGTAGAGCTCACCCATCTTGTGCAGGAACTGCCCGGACATCTCCCCGGTGGCAAGCTTCGCCCCCACCTGGCAGGCGGCAAGCGCCCCCGGATAATCCTTTCGCGCCGCGAGGACCCCGGACAGGGTGAAGTAACCGTCCAAAAGAAACGGGGACCCCTCCTTTGCCGCGGCCGTGAAGCGCGCCATGCTGCGTACCGCCCCGCGCTGGTCACCGCTCGCCGCCAGCGCCTTGCCGAGATAGTAGTCGCTCTCCGGCAGTTGCGGGTGGCTCCCCTTCACGGTCAGGAAGCGGAGCTCCGAGCTCGCCATCTGCAGGTCCCCCTTCTCGAAGCCGACCCTCCCGAGCTGTTCGCGGACCCTCCCGGCGTGCGGGTCGCCGGCAAAGCGGGCCAGGAATTCCCGCCCCTTCGACTCGGCAAGCGTCAGGTTGCCAAGGGTAACGGCATCGTCCACCACGCGCGACAGCATGAAGGGGGCGCCAGCCGCCGCCCAGTTTTTCTCCGCCAGGGCGCCGAACAGCTGCATCTCCCGGGTCAGCATCGCGGTGCGGCCGAAGGCCCGGGAGAGCCGCGGCACGAACTCCGGATCGCTGAAGCATCGGGCGAGGTACTCCTTGTTGTCCAGGGCAAGCCGCGCCAGGCCGGCGTCGTCGCGCGCAGCGTGCAACTCCCGGTACACCGGCAGCAGCAGCTCCTCCCGCATCTTTTTCACGATGGTGCTGAAGATCCCCCGCGGGTAGCGCTTGTCGTAGCTGATCGAGGCATCGAGCGCCTCCCGGGCCGGGGCGTAGAGCGCCAGCAGGAGCGCCATCTTGAAGAGCGCCTCGTCCCGCAGCGCGAAATCCCCGGGCGCCAGGTAAATGGCCTGGTACCTGCCCAAAAGCTCCCGGTAGCGGTCCCGCGACAAGGTGAACAACTCGCGGTCGGCGAGCTTCAGGCGGGCTCTTCCCGCGGCCGTGCTCCCCGGGGCATGGGTCACCACGCTCCGGTACATGGCGGCTGCGGGGGACGTATCGCCGTGGCGCTCCGTCATGTCGGCCAGACGGTTCAGCAGCTGCGCCTGGTACGGGGTCCCGGACACCTTGTCCATGAGCCGCAAGAGGAGCGCGCGCCCCCCGGCGAAGTCGCCGCTTTTGGCCCGCACCTCGGCATAGGACTGCAGCAACTCGGGCGCCCGTTCCAGGTAGTCCGGCCAGAGGGCCTCCGCCTGCCGGAAGGCGGCCAGCGCCTCCGGCGCGCGCTCCAGCAGGCAAAGCGCCCCGCCCAGGCGGTAGTGGGCAAGCGCGCGCACCGCAGGCGGCTTGGTGAGCAGCATGGAGAATATTGCCAGCGCCTCGTTCCCCTGCTCCCTGTAGAGCAGACCTTCGCCCTGCTGGAACAGCCGCACCTCTTCCTCGGAGAGCAGTTCCTTGAGCAGTTTGGCATCGGTCGGCGCGAACGGGATCCCGGCCGGCTCCGGATGGGCGAAGTCGCGCACGAACCTCTCCGTTCCGCTCAGGATCGGCTCCCGCCCGGGGGCGATGTCGACCTGCCGGGTCCGCCTGACGGCCGGGCCTATGTCCAGGGAGAGGACCGACGGGTTGCCGTAGGAAATCGCCTGCACCCCGGGCTCCGCCTCGCGGAGCGGGATCGAGACGCTAAGGACGCCGGCGCGCGCGGAGGTGAACACCCCCGACAGCTGCCGGTCGGCGTAGGCGCGGAACTTCTTGAAGGTCGGGGCGTCAGCCCCCCTGATGTCGAGCCGGATCCGGCCGGGGGTGAGTCTCAGCGTATAGTCCGGGGGGGCCTGGAAGAAGAGGTTGATCCTGGTGAATCCCTGGCGGGGGAGCACCTGTATGCGCCGGAGACGGTTCTCCTGCTCCGCCTGCGCGCTGACAGGGAGCGCGCAGGCGAGAAGTATCAGAAGAAGGCGCAGGGGCCCCGGGCAAGCTGTGCGCAGCGTGTAGGTCATGGGGGGGGAAAGGCAAAAGGCGTGCCGTAGCGGGGGCGCCGCGTCATTCAGGCGCAACCGGCCGTTTTTACGGGCTTTTGCCGGCAAGGAAAAAATTGCGGGGTACGGGAACTCGCGGGGTGCGGCCGGTCAGTCAAAAAAACCGCCGGCCCGGATGTTTTTTTGACTCGCCCTAGAAGGGGTGCAGGATCTTGCCGACCCTGGAGTTCAGCTCCTGCGGATCGAAGGGGGGCATCATCACCCCTCTTGCCCCCGCCTTGAGCGCCTTCAGTACCGAGCTGCGGGTCCATTCCGGCGCGCACAGCACGACAGCCCCGCCGCTTCGGTCCGCCATCGGCACCACCCTCTTGCAGATGGCGAGGTCGCGGTCCGTGGTGTGCTGGAGCGAGATGAAGGCGATTTTGACCTCCCCCTGGGAGAAGAGTCCGGGGAGGTCGGCGCCGAGCGGGGCGTCGATGAGATGGAGGCCGCTGCCGGCGAGCCCATGAACGAGCTCCTGGCGTCCGGCGTCGTCGCCCAAGACCAGGATCGATTGCAGATGCTCGATCTCCTCCTCGACCTCCTCCGCCTGCGCCGCGGCGGCCGCCTCGGCTTGAGACGGCTCCGGCTGCGGGTCGAACAGGTTGGCAAGGGGGTGCGGGATCAGTATGTCCAGCCGGTTCATCTCCTGCCCCGCGATCTCCAGGGGGGCGCGGTACATCAGGTAACCCCCCTCGGGGAGCGGCAGCTCCTCGGTCAGCGGGTCCACCTCGGGGATGTACTTCTGCGGGGCGAGCAGCTTCAGATGCACCTTCTCTGGGAGGTTCGGCTGGAACACGGAGTTGAAGGAGCCGATGATCTGGTTGGCGATCTCGCCGAAGGCGTCGGCGTCGTCCGGCTCCTGGATGCTGAGCCTGCGCTTCTCCTGGATCCGGGCGGCCGGGATGCCGAGCAGGATGGAGCTCATCACGATGGTGTCGGAAAGCGCGAACAGCAGGTAGAAGCGCCCCGGGTAAGCCTCCCGGGATTCCACCCCGACCACGTAGATGGCGCTGTCCTCGCCGCCCAGATAGCTCTTGCGGTCCGTGTTCAGCACGTCGGAGGCGGCCACCGTCAGGCTCTGCCCGAGGAGCATGCTGCTCTCCTCGCCCGCCTGCTTCATGGCGGCGTCCAGCATCGATTGTAGTTTTTCGTATGCAGCCATTGCCTATACCGCCCTAAACTTCCTTGCGCAGCTTCAATCCGACCAGGAAGCGCTCGTTTTCGTTGGTGAACGGGATGATCACGCAGTCGCTGTCGGACATGGAGTTGACCGTGTAATCCTCGCCCGAGATGACGGTCGGGATGGAGAGGTTGATGTCCAGCCCCCCCTTGGAGAGTATCTGTTTGACGTACCCGCCGAGCATGTTGGCGATCTCGCCCAGGGCGTCGTTTACGTCCTCGCCGACCTCCTCCACGTCCATGCCGAGCATGTTCGAGGTGATGCGCAGAGCGAAGCTTCGGGGGCAGTGGATTGAGAGTATCCCGGTGTAGGTGCCGGCCAGGCCGACCATCCCGGTGACCGAGCAGTGGAAGGAAGTGACCGGCTCCTTGAGAGGGTAGCTGTCCTCCAGGGCCATCATCACCATGGTGTCGAACACCTCCTTGGTGGCATTGATGACATAACTTGCCAGGTCCGCCTCCTGCAGATGGGTCGCATGTGAGATTTCCCGGTTCAGAGACATCATAAAAGTCCTCCGAGCTTCTCGTTCAACTGGTCCGGCGTGAACGGCTTCTTGATGCTGTCGCTTGCGCCGTTGGTGATCGCCTCCTTGAGGATATCCTCGCCCCCCTCGGTGGTGATCATGACGATCGGGGTGCTGACACCCTTGGCCCGGACGCACTTGATGAACTCCAGACCGTCCATGTTCGGCATGTTGATGTCGGAAAGGATCAGGTCGATGGTCTTTCCCTCCATGGCGCTCAGCGCCTCGATGCCGTCGCCCGCCTCATAGATGTCATCCACCTGAAGTCCCGCCTGACGCAGGCTGCGGGAGATGATCTTCCTCATGGTAGAGGAATCGTCCACTATCAATACGTTGCCCATGCTGTTCTCCTCCTTGGCTGTAGCTACTATGCGCGCTCAGGGCGGCGTTGTTTGCTTAAATCGTGGAGCGGCGGCTGCCCCGCCTTTGCCCCTGGTCAAGCTCCATGAAAGCCTAATCGGTTCATGGAGAGGGAAACTTTAACGCTTAAATGGGGCTTTTTGGGGCTATAGCGGGAGGAGCACGGAAAAGCGGCTCCCCTTCCCGGCCGCACTCTCCACGCTGATGCTCCCGCCGTGCGCCTCGACGATCGTCTTGCTGATGGTCAAGCCTAGTCCGGTCCCCTTGAAACCGTGGGCGGCAGTCGCCCGGAAATACTTGTTGAAGACGCGCGGCAGTTCATCCGGCGGAATCCCGATCCCGGTGTCGCTCACCTGGACCAGGAGGCAGCCGTCCTTAAGGGCGGTGCTGACCGTGATGGTCCCGCGCCTCGGTGTGAACTTGACCGCATTGCCGATCAGGTTGGCGAATACCCGGGCGATCTGCTTGCCATCGAGGTTTAGCGACGGGATACCGTCGCAGATGTAGCTCTGGAAGCACGAGCCGTGCACCGTCGCCTCCCGTTCTCCGTCGCGGCAGCACCCCTCAAGGAGCGCCCGCGCGTCGCAGGGATGGCGGTCGATCTGCAAAAGCCCCACCTCCAGCCGGTAGGCGTCCAGCACGTCGTCGATCATGGAGAGCATCTTTACGGCGCTCTTGTCCATCTCCCTGACGAACAGGTGCAGGGAGGGATCCATCTTGCCAGGCATCTCGCCCATCAGCGCCTGCATGTAACCCATGATGACGGTGAGCGGCGACTTGAGGTCGTGGGTCATCATGGCCACGAATTCCTCCCGCTGCCGCTTTTCCTTTTTTTCGTGGCTGATGTCGCGCAGTTCGTACAGCTCTCCGCAGCCGCCGCTTTCCCCCGGGATAACCGAAGAGCGGACCGAGATGACGGTGCCGTCGATGCTCATTTCTACCGGAGCGTCGTGCGAATTTTCGCTCAGCACCCGGTAGATCGGCGTGCGCAGCGGCAGCATGTCGACCCTCCTGCCCAGCACCTCTACGCGGTTGACCCGGAGGATCTCTTCCGCCTTCCGGTTCATGAGCACCACCATCCCAGTGCCGTCCAGGTGGACAACCCCCGAATCGACCAGCTCCAGCAGCATTGCCGCGACATCTTCCCTTGCTACCCGCATGCCACCTCCGCCTTTCACCCATTCACCTGTCTTAGGCTTATCGGAACAGGACTGCATACCTTGAGCCAAAAAGGTCTGCCCTAGTTTACCAGATTTTACCCGCGGCAAGGCGAGGCGGTCGGGGGGTAGTGCCTTACGGTTCCTTCACCGCCGGGCCTCGCGCGCCGGCGGGAGAAGGTGCCCCGAAGGGGCGGATGAGGGAGTTGCGCCGGGGAGGCGGGAAGCAAGCCGACGCTGCCGGCGGCAAAAGGGGATTTGGCCCAGGTTCGTGGAATACGGCTGCATCTGTTTGTAGGAGCGGCATTCCTGCCGCGATCTGGCTGGGGCAATCGCGGCAGGAATGCGGCTCCTACAGAAGGCAGTGCCCGCCGCCACCTTGGCGGAAGGGGGATAATCCGGCAAGGAGGGGTCGTCAGACAGGAAAGTAGGGGGAACCGTTCCGGGAAGTGCGGGGTCAGCGGGCCGAGCCTCTTTGCAGCGGCAGTCCGTTTCTGTACCAGCCGACCAGGCCGTCGTACATATTGTAGACCTCGCGGTACCCTTTGGAGGCGAGAAAACTGGCTGCGGAAGAGGAGCGGGCGCCTACGGCGCAATAGATCAGGACCGGGCGGCCCCGCGGGATTTCCTGCACCCTTCTGGCCAGATCGCCAAGCGGGATCAGCAGCGAGCCACGCAGGTGCGCCTGCCGATACTCCTCGGGGGTGCGGACATCCAGGAGCACGACCTTGCCGTTTTTGTCCAGCAGCGCCTTGGCCTGGGTGGAGCTGAGATCGCCGCCCGCCGCAAGGCAGAGGGAGGCGGTTGCCACCATGATGGCAAAAAACGATACTGCTCTTCTCATGACAACCTCTCTAATCGCATTCAAGCGTGTATCCGACGTGCGCCGGGCGAAAGCCGCCCTGGAACTCCTGCGCCAGGCGGGCCGAGGCAGGGAAGCCGGTGCAATGCCCGGCGCAGATCTTCTTGACCCCGTACCTCTTGAGCGCCTTGACCGTCGCATCGATCTGCGCGTGGGAAGAAAAGGCCAGGTGACAACCGCCTATCACCCCGTACACCTGGTCCACCCCGGTCTTCAGCCGGGCGTACTGCACCGTGTTTATCACCCCGGCGTGGCAGCATCCCAACAGGAGCAGCAGCCCTTTGCCGGTGACGATGACCAGAGACTGGTCGTCCGGCACCAGGTCCCTTTGACAGCCGGACGGGTCGCGGAACAGGGCAGCGTCTCCCTCCTCGACCGCGTTGTCGCGAGGGACCTCGCCGGTCAGGAAGACCCCGGGTGAGATCTCCCGGAAGGCGTCGCTGTAGGAGAAGCTCGCCCCGATGCCGGTCAGGAAATCCTCCGCATAGGGGATGCCGATGGACCGGGCCGTCCCCTCGCGGAGCGCGTAGCGCTGGGCGAACACCCCGGGATGGGCGAGCAGCCGCTTCGGCCCGCAACTCTGCAGCAGCGGCCAGAGCCCCCCCGCGTGATCGTAGTGCCCGTGCGACAGCACCACCTGTTCGACGCTTCTCAGGTCGAGATTCATGCGCTGGGCGTTGTGCAGCAAGGTGTGGCCGCCACCGGTGTCGAACAGCACCATCTGGTCGCCGTTTTGCACCAGGGCGGCGAAGCCGTGCTCGCCGAGGGTCCCGGAGATGGGGCCGGCGCTGTTATCGCACAGTATCCTGATCCGGCAGGTCATTTGCAGCAGCTCTGCGGCGGCAGCTTCGGCACTCCGAGCTTCTCCAGGATGGTCATCATCGGGCACCAGTTGGTGAAACCGGACTGCAGCAGGTTCGCCCCGATGAAGGCGGTGAACCAGAGCCAGCGCGGATCGTGGTAATGGGCCAGAGCCAGGGAGATCAAGGTGAAGGCGCCGGCGATGAGCCTCAAAAGTCTGTCGATATGCATGGGGACGCTCCTGTTTCCGGTGTCGCTATTTTGTCATTCCCTTTCCTGCAGCAGTTCCGCGACCTTGCCTGCCACACTGGCGGTCAGGCCGATGCAGCCGTTTTTCCCTTTCGCGGGTCAGGGCCGAGGCCCCCTTCTTGTCGCCGTCCATGACCAGTCCGAGGGCCATGGTCCCTCCGGAGACCGCGCCGCAGATGCAGCCGGAGCCGGAACCCCCTCCGAAGCCCGCCGCAAGTCGCACGACTTCGTCGCCAAGCTCAGGCGAGAACCGGTTCTTCACCGAGGCGAGTACAGCCTCCGCGCAGTGCATCTTGCCGGATCGGTACAATCTCTCCGCTTCCGCTGCCACCTGTTCCGCCACCGACTCCTCAACAATCTCCGTAACAGCCTTTCTTACTAAAAACATCAAAAGCCTCCTTGAGGCTTAGGTTAAGGTTAAGGTTGAGGTTAAGTAATACCTCAAACCAGAGCCTGACCTTCGCCGTTTGCCTTTCTCTTAATCTTTCTCTTGATCTAAACCTCAACCTCAATCTTAACCTGCCTCTTTTCCTTCCACGACTCCACCATAAAGTAGAGAATCGGGATGGTGATCCTGGAAAGCGTGGTGGAGGCGATCTCGCCGCACATCATGGCGAGCGCCAGACCCTGGAAGATCGGGTCGAACAGGATCACGAAACTTCCGACCACGACAGCCGCCGCGGTCAGCAGCATGGGGCGGAAACGGATGGCCCCCGCGTCGATGATCGCCTCGTCCAGCGCCATCCCCTCGCGGCGGCGCAGCTCCGCGAAATCGATCAGGATGATCGAGTTCCGGACTATGATGCCGGCAAGCGCTATGAACCCGATCATGCTGGTCGCGGTGAAGAAGGCGCCCATCAGCGCGTGTCCCGGCAGGATGCCGATCAGGGTGAGCGGAATCGGCGCCATGATCACCAGCGGCGTGGTGAAATCCTTGAACCAGGCGACCACCAGCACGTAGATGAGGACCATGACCGCGGCAAAGGCGGCGCCCAGGTCGCGAAACACCTCGTAGGTGATGTGCCACTCGCCGTCCCACTTGATCCCGGGGCGCTCCTCGTTCCAGGGCTGGCTCGCCGCACGCTGCTCGATCCGGTAACCGCCGGGGAGGGCGATCTTGTCGATCTCCTTTTGCATCTTCAGTATCGCGTAGACCGGCGCCTCGATCACCCCGGCGACATCCCCGGTGACATAGACAACACTCTTCAGATTCTTTCGGTACAGCGATTTTTCCTCGACCCCTTTCACCACCCGGACCAGCTCCGAGAGCGGCACATTCCCCCTGGCGCCGGCCAGCTGGATGGAGGAGAGCGAGGAGAGGTCGCTGCGCGAGCCAAGCGGCAGACGCAGGTTGATGTAGACCGGCTCCTTCTCCTGAGGCACGTGCATCAGACCGGCGTCGGTCCCCCCCACCGCCATCTTCAGGGTCTGCACCACCTGCGCAGCATCGACCCCGGAGAGCGCCGCCTTCTCGCGGTCCACCTCGAAGCGCAGGCTCGGCTGATCGTCCTCCTGGTACCAGTCGGCGTCGACCACGCCCGGCGTGGCGGCGAAGATCTCCTTCACCTTCCGGGCGATGGCGACCCGGCTCGCCTGGTCCGGCCCGTACACCTCCGCGACCAGGGTGGAGAGCACCGGCGGTCCCGGCGGGATCTCGGCCACCTTGAGCCGTGCCTGGTAGCGGTCCGTGATCGCCTTCAGGGCCGGTCGGATCCTCTTCGCGATATCGTGGGACTGGTCGGCGCGGGAATCCTTGTCCACCAGGTTCACCTGGATCTCCGCTACGCTCGGCCCCTTCCTCAGGTAGTAGTGACGCACCAGGCCGTTGAAGTTGAAGGGCGAGCTGGTGCCGACGTAACTCTGGAAATCGGTCACCTCGGGGACGCGGCGCAGGGCGTCGCCCAGTTCGGCCACCAGGCGCGCGTTCTCCTCCAGGGTGGTCCCCTCCGGCGCGTCGATGATCAGCTGCAGCTCGCTCTTGTTGTCGAAGGGGAGCATCTTGACCGTGACCGCCTTGAAGTAGACCAGCGAGCAGGAGACGAGCAGCAGTATCGCCACCAGCGACAAGAAGCCGTAGCGCACCCGCTTTTTGTGCAGCAGTGCTCCCATGAGCCGCCGGTAGAAACCGGTTATCCGGCTCTCTTCCGGGGGGGCGTCGCCGCCGAAATGCGACTCCCCCTTCATGAAGCGGTAGGCGAAATACGGGGTGACGGTCAGCGCGATCAGCAGCGAGAAGACCATCGCCATGGAGGCGCCCACCGGGATGGGCCGCATGTAGGGGCCCATGAGCCCCCCGACGAACCCCATAGGCAGGATGGAGGCTATCACGGCGAGGGTGGCGAGCATGGTCGGGTTGCCGATCTCGTCGACCGCCCGGACCGCGGCCTCCAGCGGTTTCAGTTTCGTGGTGGTGAAGTAGCGGTGGATGTTCTCCACGACCACTATGGCGTCGTCCACCAGGATCCCTATCGAGAAGATCAGGGCGAAGAGCGTGATCCTGTTCAGGGTGTAGCCGATCCGGTTGAAGATGAACATGGTGAGCGCGAGGGTCACCGGTATGGCGATCGCCGCCACCGCGCCGGCGCGCCAACCCATGAAGAGCGCGATCAGGATGGTGACCGAGAGGGCGGCCAGGAACATGTGGTACAGCAGCTCGTCGTTCTTCTCCTTGGCGCTCTCGCCGTAGTTCCTGGTGACCGTCACCTGCATCTCCGCCGGGATGATCTTCCCCTTCTGGAACTCGACCCGCTTCAGGAGATCCTCAGCGACCCAGGTCGCGTTGGCCCCCTTTCTCTTGGCGATCGACACGGTGACGGCCGGGTAGTCCCCCGCGCCCCCCTTGAGCCCCTTGTGCGCCGCAGCCGGCCCCAGCCCGAAGAAAACGTAGTCCTTCGGCTCCTGGACGCCGTCGGTCACCGTCGCCACGTCGCTCAGGTACACCGGCCGGCCGTCCTTCACGCTGACCACGAGCCTGCCGGCCCCTGCCGCGTCGGAGAGGAAACTCCCGGCGTCCAGGCTGTATTCCCGGTTTCCCGAGGAGAGAGCGCCGGCGCGCTGCGCCACATTCCCCCTCTCCAGCGCCCCCATGACCGCTACCGGCGTCATGCCGTAGGAGGAGAGCCGGCCGGCATCGAGGCTTACCTTCAGCTCCCGGGTCACCCCCCCCTTGATCTCGGAAAGCGCCACGTTGTCCGTCTTTTGCAACTCGTCGCAAAGCTCCCGCGCCACCCGTCTCAGGGCATGGTGGTCGTAGCGTTCGGACCAAAGGGTGAGGCTCAGGATCGGCACGTCGTCGATCGACTTGGGAACCACCAGCGGCTCTCCCGCGCCGGGAGGGAGCAGGTTGCGGTTGCTCATCACCTTGTTGTACAGCTTGACCAGCGACTCCTCCATGTCCTCGCCGACCAGGAAGCGGACCGTCACGATCCCCATGCCGGGGCGGCTCGCCGAGTAGAGGTACTCGACCCCGTTGATCTCCCAGATCTTCTTCTCGAAGGTGGTCACCAGGCGCTCCTCCACCTCCTTCGGGGAAGAGCCCGGCATCGGAAGATAGATGTCCACCATCGGGACCACGATCTGCGGCTCCTCCTCGCGCGGCGTCGCGAACACCGAGAATAGCCCGAGGAGCAGCGAGGCCCCGACGATGAGCGGAGTCAGCTTTGAATCTATGAAGGTGCGGGCGATCCTCCCCGCGAAACCGAGGTCATTCATGCTTCTCTCCACTGTTCATGGGCCCCTCACTGCACCTTGGCGCCGTCGACCACCCTCTCAGCCCCGGCTGTGACGATCCTCTCCCCCGCGCTCAAGCCGGAGAGTACCTCCACTCGGCCATCCAGCGTCCTCCCCAGCTTCACCAGGCGCAGCCTGGCAATCCCTTCCCGGGAGACCGCCCAGACCGAGGTCAGGGCCCCGCGCTCCACAATGGCCGATGCGGGGACCGCGATCCCCACCCGCGACCCTACCTTGAAGAAGGCCTTGCCGTAACTCCCCGAGCGAAGCCCGCGGGAAGGGAGATCGACCTTGACGGTAAAGGTGCGGCTGCCGGGGTCCACCACCGGCACGACCTCCGAGACTCTTCCGGTCACCGGCGCCCCCTCGACTGCGATCCCCACCTGGTCTCCGGGCCTCACCTTGCCGAGCAACCCCTCTGGGGCGGCCACCTCCAGCCGGAACCCTGCATCCCCTTCGACGGTCATAAGCGGGGTGCCGGGGAAAACGGTCTGCCCCGCCTCCACCTGCTTGGCCACCACCACACCGGAGATCGGGGAGGCGACCTTGCCATACCCTGCGACGGTTCCCGCAGCCTTGGCGCCGTGACGGGCCTGGCTCAGCCGCGCCTCGGCCCTGGCGACCCCTTGGGCGGCGACTTCCATTTCCGTCTGCCGTGTCTCGAACTCCTGGCGGGTCACCGCCTGCTCCCCGAACAGCCTGCGGTAGCGATCGAAGGTGGCATCCGCCAGCCTCTGGCGCGCATGGGCCTCCTCCAGCGCACGGCTCGCCTCCTCGACGCCGGACGCGGCACCTGCCGCCGCCGCCCCGCTTTCCGGCGCCTCTATGGCGACCAGAAGCTTCCCCTTGCCGACCCGGTCCCCTTCCCTGGCGAAGACGCCGCTCACGCTGCCGGCGATCCGGGCTGCGATGACCGCTGTGGCTCGCGCCTGCACCGTTCCCACCGCCTCCTGGACCTCCGGAAGTTCCTCCGCAGCCAGCGCCGCGATGGTCGCCCCCTGCACCACGACCGGCGCGCTCTGCGCCACGGGCTCGCTTTTTTTGCCGCAGCCAAATAATGACGCTATCAAAAGGGCAATGACTGCTGCCCGGTAGCTTCTCATCGCATCACCTCCCTCAGAAATACACCCGCCCGATAGTAGAGCTCCCCGGTCGAGGCGAAGAAGCTGTTCTCGACCTCCACGAGGTTTGCCCGCGACCGGTTCAGCGCCGACTCGGCGTCCATCAGTTCCACCATGGAAGAGAGGCCGTTGCCAAAGCGCAAAGCGACCAGCCGCATCCCTTCTTCCGCACCCCTGACCGCCGCGCGGGCGCTCTCCAACCTCATTCCCGCCTCCCGGCGGCGCAACTGGCTCTCCGTCACCTGAAGCGCCGCTTCCCTGCGCTCGTGCTCCAGCAGGGCGGCCGCCCCCTTCCTGGAAAGCTCGGCCTTCTCCTTCTCATGGGAGCGCCTGGCGCCGTCGAACAGTTCCCAGCGCAGGTTGAGGCCGACGGTCCAGGAATCGTTGTCCATGCCAAGCGGCAGGTCACGATCGTTTATCTGGTAGCCCGCCTTGGCGTAGAGGGTCGGGAAGTAGGCGTTGGCCGCCTGCCGCACGGCAAGCTCGCCCTTTTGCACCGACTTCTCGGCAATCCTTAGATCGGGACGGCTTAGCTGCGCCAGAGCGACGAGATCCCCCTGCGCCAGGATTTGCTCATCCAGCTTGGGCGTCTCGGCGATATCGAGGGTCTCACCCTGACGCCCCCCCGCCACCAGGTTCAGCCTCATGCGAGCGATCAGCAGGTCGTTCTTAGCCGATACGAGCCGCTGCTCCGCCTCGGCAAGCGCCGTAGCCGCCCGCAGTTGATCCGACTTGAGGCCGACACCGTCCTTCTCCCTTACACCCGCCAAACGGTCGTGCTCCCTGGCGGTTGCCAGCGCCTGGTCCGCTATGTCCCTGAATGCCTGGGCCTTCCTGACCCCCAGGTAGGCGAGGTAGACCCTGAAGGCCACCTCCTCCCGCCTTCCCTCCAGCGAGACCGCCGCGGCCTCGGCGTCCTTTCCCGCCAGTTCGACGCCGGTCCCGATGCCGAAGTCCAGCACAGGCTGCTCCAGCGTCAGGGCGCTCCTGAAGTCGGCGCGTGCCGAGGGGTGGTTCAAGGTGTCCGCTTGGAAATCGCTGCCGGGATTGATGCGGGCCTCGTCCAGCTTCATCATGAAAACGGTGCTCGGCGTGTTGGAGAGCGCGGCCCCGCTTTCCAGGAAGACGCGGGGGAGATAACGACTGCGGCTCGCGGCGACACCCTCTTCCGCGGCGCCCCTCTCCAGGGCTGCCGCCTTCAGCAGGTGGTTGCTTTCCAGGGCGCGGCCGATAGCCTCGCGCAGCGTTACTGCTTCCCCGAAAGCCGGCGCCGTAATGAGCAGGAGCAGTGCAACCATCGGTACAATCTTATCGTTCACCCAGGCGACCTCCTTCGGGTCCACTCATTTTCCAAACTCGACATATATATGAATCCTTATATATATGTTAGAGCCTCGTATGTCAAGCCAAAGTTGCTGCTAAACATCGGACACGCAAGGTTTTTTGCCTTTAATTGGCAATATTTCACGGTCCGGCGCCGCATCTTCGGCACAGCCGGACCTGGCTTCAGTCGGCATGCCTCCCCTGTCAATGGCGCGGGAAGGAGCAAGGTTTACAGGCTGGATGTTGTTTTTGCTGTCCGCTTAACGCGGCGGACCTTCTCTTGATAGCGCGCTCCGGTCGGGTGTCAAGCGGGGCTGGTAGTTTAAGGGGCATCTCCCAATGAAAAGACCGGTGCGCATCGCTTAAATGCACACCGGTCCTTTCCGTTTCCTTGTCGTCAATCCATCTCAGGGACTGGCTTAGCGGCCGTCTCAGGCGCCGGCTAGGTCAAGCAGGTAGCGCCCGACCCAATTCTTGGAGAACTGGAATGCGGTGCGGCCGCAGCGCTTGGTCTTGTCATGGGACCACTTGAGGGCGTCCAGTTCCAGGTCCTTGGTCCAGGGGATCTGCAGGTCACGCTTACGCGCCTCCCTTTCCACGCAGAGGCGAACCGCATCGAGGTACCGCTCCTGGGTGAAGACGTGGAAGGGGACCCAGAGGCCGAAACGATCCGAGAGGGAAACCTTCTCCTCCATCGCCTCGCTCTGCTGCAACTCCCCGTTCACGAACTTGCCGCCGATCAGGTCGCTATCGTATTCCGGCAGCAGGTGGCGCCGGTTCGATGTGACGTAGATCAGCACGTTCTCCGGCGCCGAGTAGACGGAGCCGTCCAGCGCGCTCTTCAGCATCTTGTAGCTCAGCTCTCCCACCTCGAAGGTGAGATCGTCGCACAAAAGGATGAAGCGAAAGGGCTCGTTCTCCACCGCGTTGAAGATCTCCGACAGGTAGATCAGGTCTTCCTTCTCCACCTGGATCACGCGCAGCCCCTCCGGGGCGTACTTGTTCAGCAGGGCCTTCACGATCGACGATTTTCCCGTGCCGCGCGAGCCCCAGAGCAGGGCGTTGTTGGCCGGAATCCCTTTCAGGAACTGGCGCGTGTTGCTGACCATGATCTCTTTTTGCTTCTCGACGCCGAGGAGTTCCTCCAGCGTGGTGCTGTCCGTGACCTTAACCGCCTCCAGATAGCCGGAAAAGGAATGGCGACGCCAGTTTGCGGCGTGGCACCTGGTCCAGTCCACCGATTTCACGGCCTTGGGGAGCAGCATTTCGACAGAGCCGAGCACGCGCTCGAGCTGGGCGACAACCTCTGGTTTCAGATTCAACATGTGCTATTTCCGTCCTGTGTGTGGTAGCCCATGGCTCGCCAAAAGGCGTCCCGGGCAAAAAAGTGCCCCCCTGCAAACAGTGCTAACGCACTAAAACCGGGGGGAAAAGTGCAACCTGTATACGTCATTACACGGCCTGCTGTCAAACCAAAACGCGTCTGCGCCTGTCATTCTCATTAGATTGCCCCCCCCGCGCACCGGATACATGGGGAGGCGCGGGGGGGCTTCTTGTAGGACGCGGCAGGCATGCCGCTCAAACAGGAAGGCCTTCAGCAGGTTTTCTCGCACAATACCCATGCCGTAAGTCCGGGGAGCTTGACCCCCACCTTTGCCGCCGCCAGCATCAGGCAGTTCTCCCAATGGAGCAGCTTAACGAGCAAAGCGGTGGCAGCGGCCCCGCGGTTCCAGCATCCGATGCCGTGCGAACTCCTGGGCGTATCGAGGATTTTGTAAAGGATGAGTTTGGGAAGGAGCAGGCACCCGAACAGGTAGCCCGACGAGATGATTTCCAGACCTGCCGTCCTTGCCAAATGCTCGACGGTCTTGAGACGGTAGCGCCTGTGGTGTCCGAGAAAGAGGTCGTGGCCGCAATAAAGTTTTTCAAAGGCCGGCACGGTAACCATCACGCGTCCCCCCTGGGGGACATGACGCGACACGATGCACGTCAGGAACAGATGGTCCTCCTCTACGTGTTCGACCACGTCCAGCAGCAGGGTAAGGTCGAAGCAGCTCCCCTTGGGCGGCAACTGCGTCAGATATGTTATCCCCTTGGCAGCTTTTTTGTCGGCTTTTTGCATACGCTGAAGCTGTTCTTGCGTCAAATTAATGTCGACAGCCGTTATCCGCCTGTCACTGAGCCTGTCGAAGAGCGTGCCGCAGACATAGCTGTCGCCGCAGCCGATGTCCAGGATACTCATCCCCTCATGCAGGGAGGCTCCCAGCACCTTTGCAATGGCCTTGACGCGAGCCGTTTCCCAGGGATGCCTTTGAACCGGAACATCGCGCATCTCCCTAAGGTCCATGCCACCCCCCTCCCCATCAGAACCGGAATTCGCACTTCAGGCCCGTGCTGTCGCCCGAAATCATCGGTGAAACCGTCATTTGCTTTATCAGGGCCGCGTCGTTCTTTTTCCTGTCCGGCGCTTTTGCAGCAGGGTGGGAGTAGTGCAACAGGCGAGGCAGGACAAAGCCCGAGAAGAGCCCGAGCACGGTCCCTGCCGCTACGTCGGTGGCGTAGTGCCGGTCCGCCACTATGCGAAGGAGACCGTCGAGCGTGGCCAGACCGATGCCGGTGGCGCATGCCGCCCGATCCGTGGCGGGATCGTTGTAAAGGGATTGGTATTTGTGGTGGTTGCAGATCAGCCCGGCTCCCGTGAAGGCGAAGGCGACATGGCCGCTCGGCATGCCCCGGTTTTCCAGGTTACTTTCACAGACGGCCCCCTGGCAGTCGCGGACAAAAGGTCTTTCGCGCGCCAGCAGGTTCTGCGTCAGGCTGGAGATCAGCGAGGTGAAGGTAAACGATTCCAGGTTTATCATCTCGGTCTGCCAGAGAGCGTCCCAGTTCGCATCGCGGATCCCGAGGGTCGCCAGGGAATCCAGCACCGGCGCAGCGATCATCACCCCCATCAGGACGTGGCCTGCCAGATCGGTCGCATTGCGCGCCGAGCGGCTTTTCAGACGCAGGGCATCCCGGATCGACTCGTCAAAGCCGTTGCGCGAGGTCCATTCCGCCTTGGTAGGCTTGCCGTTTTCATGTTCGAAATAGGCGGTTGCCAGCGCAGCCACCGACACGGTCGCATACTCGGCTCCCTTTACCCTGCGCCAGCGCCAGTCGCGGCCCGCCTGCTGGTCTTCGACGAGGGGAACACCGGCGTCTGTTGCGTCTGCATCCGCAGACAGCTCAGGCTCCGCGCCGCCTGGCAGGTCCCTCTCCGCTCCGGCCCCGGCAAGGGAGAACCAACCGGCCAGATCAGCGTCCGGAGCCGGGGTCAAAGAAGCCGCACCATGCCGGGCGCTTTGAACAGCATCCTTGGCGGGCGAATCGGAAAGGGAAAAATAAGGCGGTGGGGGTGCATAAGGTGCCGCGCCAGAAGCTGAAGCCGCGGACGCAAGGCTCAAGAGCAGGGATGCTATTGCGATATGGGTGGGGGTGAGTTTGGCCATACGATATTAAAGTGCATTAACATCGACTTGTCAAACGGGCTCGGCCGCCACCTCCAACTCCCCGGTGTGGCTCAGCCAGGCGAAGGCGAGGGCGAGCATGTCGGCCACCCCTCCCATGGTGAGGTTCCGGCTCACGTAGTGCTGGTTCCGCTCGGCCAGGAAAGCGATGAAATCCTGCCGCTGCGCCACCAGGAGTTCCAGCCTTCTGCCGTCCTCCCGGAGCGTCCGAAGACCCTCCATGCCGCACCTGTGCAGCGCGGTGGTGTCCTCGACCGTCGCCATGAGGCGTCCGAGCATGGCGTACACCGCACTCCCCCTGTTGCCGCCGGACGCCATCTCGTGCCTGAAGGCGGGGAGCGCCGCGCCGAACAGGGAGGGGAGTCCGCTCAGCGCCTCGCCCCGGACACCTTCGGCCTGAAAGGTGCTGCGGGCCCTGCTGCCGTTACTGGTCACCGACTCCTTGGGCGCGAAGAAGCGTCCCGCCAGGCGGGCGACACCTTCGCTGAGCGCCCCCTCCTCGTGCCGCGGGGCCTGGGAGCTTGCCGAAAGGAGCAGCCCGCTCAAGAAGATGTACCCCTTGTGGCAGTTCGTCCCGACCGTCTCCAGCATGGCCGTCTCGGCCGCCATGCCGATCCGCACCTGCGCCGCGAAATCCTCGCCGCGGCCAAGGGACCCGCTCAGGTCGGACAGGTAACTGTAGACGATCTTCAGGGAGGCTTCCATCCTTGGGAGGGTGAGGTCCTGATGCGAGCCGGAGTCGTTCAGGTCGACGAGCCCCGGCTTGGGGGTCAGGTAGAGTTCCAAAAATGCGCCGCGCACCAGGTTCAGCGCCAGCGCGCCGAGGTCAGAGCGCATCGATCACCGCCTGCGCCCGGATCATCAGGGCTTCGCTTGTGTGGCGTTTGGCGCGGATGCAGGCAACGGCCGGCTCGGGGCAGAGCAGACAGCTTCTCGGGGCGAGATCGAGAGCGGCCCGGTCCAGCTGCCGCCCCGACTGATCATAGATATCGACATCCAGAAGCCTTCCAGCCGGGTGCAGCGACTCCAGGGCAATCCCCAGCCGCTTCACCTCCCTTGCCTCGAGCTCGGCCCGGTACAGCGCGAACGGTCCGAGCTGATCCGACCCGCGTACGGTGGCTACCACCCGGAGTGCCCCGAGAAGCGCCTTCTCGCCCCAGTCGAAGAGCCGTGCCGCCCGCTCACCGCCCTTGTCCGCTCCCGGCAGGTTCAGGGAGAGCATCACCGTCGTCGGAAACGGAGAGGGGAAGAGGCCGTCCAAAAGGGCCTGGCGGCTGTCCCGTGCCTGGAGCAGGCTAGTCCTTAACGCGTCGTACCGCATCGATGATGCTCCCGTCCCTGTACTCGATGACCGCCACAACCTCTTCCTCGAACTGGAGCGGGCGCGGCGTCCCGGTGATCTTGCAGATCTCGCGCTGCAGCTCGCCGATCTCCTTCACCGGGAGTTTTCTCCTGATCAGTTCTTCCTTCAGCTCGCCATGCTTGTCGTTGACTGCGATGCCGCGCTCCGTGACGACCACCCCGATGGTCTCCCCGGGGGTGGTGATCGTGGTGACACGGTCCTTGACGATGGGGAGCCTGCCGCGGATGGACGGGGCGACGATGATGGAAAGCTTGGCCCCGGCCGCCGTGTCCGAGTGCCCGCCGGTATTGTGCAGCAGGTAGCCGTTCGATTCGGTGTTCACGTTCACGTTGAAGGAGGTGTCCACCTCGGTGGCGCCTAGGATGACGCAGTCGAGCCGGTTCACCACGGCCCCCGCGTTGAAGGGGTTCGCGTACAGGTCGGCGCCGATCTCCTGGTGCGCCCGGTTCTTCCCTATGGAGCGGACCGCCTCCTGGTCGAAGCACTGCACGTCCATGAGCGCCGCGAAGAGCCCCTCCTCCAGCATGCCGACGAAGTACCCCGTGATGCCGCCGCAGCCGAAGCTCCCCCGGATGCCGCCGCGGCGCATGGCGGAGCGCACCTTGTCCGAAACGGCGAGCGAGATGCCGCCGCTGCCGGTCTGGAAAGAGAACCCCTCCTTTAAGAGGCCGGACGCCTCTATCACCTGGGAGGCGTAGTTGGCTATCTGCAGCCCGACCGGGTCGGTGGTGATCCTGGTGGTGGTCGAGACGATCTTCGCCGGGTCCCCCAGCCGCTCAACCGTTACCACGTAATCGACCAGGGTCTGCGGGATGCTGATCGGCACCACAGGAAAGGGGACCAGGTTGTCGGTGACGGCGATGACGCAGGAGGCGAACAGGGCGTCGGTTTGGGCGTACCCCAGGGAGCCGCAGGCGGACGGCCCGTAGTAGCCGTTCATGTTGCCGTACTCGTCGCAGCAGGGCGCCGCGATGAAGGCGACGTCGATCCGCACGGACCCTTCCATGATGGCG
>Ga0209317_1001162_pt1 | contig 24901 bp, 22 predicted proteins | sample RifGroB2_FD_183994 | JGI IMG/M metagenome (GOLD analysis project Ga0209317, IMG submission 183994) | Soil microbial communities from Rifle, Colorado, USA - Groundwater B2 (SPAdes) (version 2) | ecosystem: Environmental > Terrestrial > Soil > Unclassified | place: Rifle, Colorado | collected...
CGTCGTCCTCGCATGTAAGATTGCTGAGATAACGATGCATTCTCGGCTGGAATTCCATGTAAACGCTGTCAAAGTCCCTCAAATGTGGTCTCCAATTTTTCTATTTGTTTTTGACCAACGGGGTGCGAAAACAGCGGCCTTGACCGCTGCTTTTTGCTGGTTATACCTTTTGCGATTTAATCCCATCCACCTTTGGCGATACGATCACGATGCAGATTTTCTGTGTCTCTTAATTCTTTGATGAAAGTAGCATCTACGGGTTGTTGCACCCACTTGAACCCTTTCGGACTTGCTTTCAACGTGACAAGTCTGAAAATACGTTCAACTCTCCAAGGGTAAAAGGATGGTCTATATTTCACTACAATTGCAATATCCGACTCTGTGATAATAGACGAAGGGATTTGAGCTTTGAATGAAGGAAGAGTAACCGTGTCACTTGCGGAAATTCGTGGGAATTTGGCTATAGGAGCATAACCGTTATTGATTGTCATAACATTGGTTTTTATGCTTTTTAAAAAACATATGAACCTTACGTTTTGCATATCAATAGAGCCATTATTCATAATGGAGAATTGAGACTCAAATGGATTTTCATCATTCAATGACACATTCGAAACAACAACAGGCTGGGGGCGCAAGCCATAAAATGTGGCAAAAGTTCCTAAAATTCCAATTAATGCTACAATCGCAGATTTCAATCGAAAACTCTCCAACAATGCTCCAATACGCTTTGGCTGGGGTTCAGGGGGTTTTAATGGCGTTGGTGATCGTTTGGATGGGCTACCTTGCTTCTGTCTATTTTTCTTGCCCATGAAAAGCCGTCCTTTTTATTCTTTGGTTCTTGGTATAACGCTGGGAGCACAGCGGCGGCTTTACCGTCCGCTGCTGCGCTTTGTTGGGCATCCCTTCAACCAGCGAATGTTATGATCTTATGTCCCCTTGGCTACTCCCCTTCCTAGGAAGCAGATAATTTACTAGGTAGTTCCTTGCCTCTATTGCTTTCCTACTGCCCCTTATGGTTGACGGATGCTGGATTCTAAAAGCCCGTATCCTGTCGTTAAGAGTGAATTCCCACAACTGACCGTTAGAAATATCCTTTTCCTCGCGGTAGTCCTTGCCATCCTTGCAGCAAGCATTTGGCCCCGAGATCGGGAAGAAAGCACGCCTGTATTTCACGGACGACATGCCGTTAGCGAAGATAACAACATTGGGCTTCAAAACCTCTATCTGTGCTTTTAACAGCTTCTCCGAGCAGGTTTTAACCGCTATAAAATGTGGGCACCCTATGGGGCTTCCTTCATTCCATGCAAAGCAAAACAAATTTGCGTAGATGAGGCCATCGGCGCCACACCTTCGTGCGACCGCGCGGGTGAAATTATGAAAAGAATTTCCTTTAGCGTCACGGCGTTCCAGTTGTCTTTTCAAATGCCCTCTCTGCTGCGTCATCGCGTCATCGATATAAGTCTCAAGAGATGCTGCGTTTACTTTCGGGACGTTCCAATCCCTGGTTTCGCTGCCAACGATCATGACCTTATTTTTTGCGTCCTCGTACTCTTCAGGGGTGGTGGTGAGAAATAGCCCGGATAGGCCAGGGGTATTTCCGTTTAGAAGGTTCGGATCAACCCCCTCTAGGATTCGAACGTACTCGGCTTTCAACTGTTGATCGGACATGTCGCCTCCAATGCATTTATCTGCGGCCAACTCGTTATTGTAAGTTCCCGTCACTCCAGCAGATCTACAATTAATCCACTTGGAAGTTTTCGTGGCCTGCTTTTTGGTAGAAGTAAGTGCGACTATCCGTCTTCATACAACCTTCGATTCTAGCGGTAAACACAATGAAGGAATGCCTGCCAGCAAGAATACCTAATGAAAGAGCTAAGCGGAACCGGCCTTTCTGTGCCGGCACATGGTTACTCACGAGCTATGATACTTGAAGAAGGTTCAGGGTGGCACCGATCCGAGTTAGGGGGTATCAGATTGTTACCAGCCCTCATGGCTATCCCTTCCGCTATTTCACCAAGCGTTTCTAGTGCCTGTTCTATTTGTTCAGACCAAAAGGCCGTATTGAGGCGGATGCAGTTCCGGAACTTGTCTCCTGTTGTAAAAATCGTGCCGGGTGCTATGCTGATTCCCTCCCGCAAAGCTTCCTCATGAAGGCTCAGTGCGTCAATATCTTCCGGCATTTCTATCCACAGGACAAAGCCACCTTCGGGACTCGAAACCCGCGTTCCCTTCGGGAAATAGCGACAGATGGCGGCCCGCACCTGTGCAATCTGACGGGCATAGATCCTCCGGACCGTTCGCAGATGATGATCATAGCCGCCATTAGCAAGAAACTCGGCAATGGCAAGCTGTGTCGGTGTGGCTGTGGCAATGTTGAGCAGGGACTTGAGATCTTCGACTTTCTGCTGGAACCTGCCCGGAACGATCCAGCCAACGCGATAGCCAGGCGCAAGGGTCTTGGAAAACGAGGAGCAATAGAGTACGAGTCCCTTATCGTCGTATGCCTTTGTCGAAGAAGGGCGGACCGGGCCGTAAAAGAGGTCGCCGTAGACATCATCCTCAATGAGAGGAATATCGTGTTGCGCCAGTATCGCGACCAATTCCCTCTTTTTCTCATCCGACATGACGCTGCCAAGGGGATTGTTGAAGTTAGCTATGACAATGCAGGCATGAACCGGCGTGTGCTTGATGGCGTATTTGAGGACATCTAGATTCATACCCTCGCCGGGAGAGGAAGGGATTTCGAGCACCTTCAGTCCCATCCATTGAATTGAATTGAGGAAGGTATAGTAGACCGGAGATGCGATGGCGACAGTATCTCCGGGGCGACAGGTCGCATGAAGCGCTAGAGTTACGGCTTCAACACAACCGGAGGTGATAACGATATCCTCTGGAGACAAGGCGCAGCCCGAGCTAATCATACGCCGGGCAATTTGCACGCGTAACCGCTTGCTACCCTGCGCACCTGAATAGGAAACACTCTGAATTCGGAATCGACGCGCTTCCATAGCGAGCATCCGGTTCAGTTTGTCGATTGGCAGCAGATCGGGGTTCGGGATGCCTCTTCCGAGAGGAATGAGTGCGCCGTTCGCAAGATTGCGCATGACCTGCAAAGGAATATCGCCAAGAATGACTTGATTAGGGGGAGAATATGCCTTCGTTTGTTTCTTCACTAGCCCATTTTCAGGCTCTGGAGCAAGAAGGCGGACATAATACCCCGACTGAGGTCGCGCTTCGACCATCCCCACATTTTCCAGGTGCGCGTAAGCCCCCATCACCGTGTTGATGCTGACCTGCATTTGCCGGCTAAGAGCCCTGATCGACGGAATTCGCTCTCCCGGCCGATAAGTCCCCTTTTTAATCAGGCCGCCGATTCTGTTGGCAATCTCTTCATAAAGCAGCATCTTTCCTGCCTCGCTTTCCCGATTTGCTCGCGTGTGCCCTACCATACATCAGAGTGCTGTTTCGAAGCAAATACAGTTGTCACTTTTACCATGGTTACAGTTCATATCTAATAGTCAGGTGTTACCATGACAAAACTCAAACTCTGAGTCTGTTCTTCTTAGCGAAACTCTCTATAGTCAGAGCTGCGGGAGTTGCCATCGAAGGAAACAGACTGCTGCACATTTTTGATATAGGAGATTGCCATGGATTTCAATGAAATCAAACTAGCTGCTCGTGAGAAGTTTCAGGGCTCTTGCCGGGTTTGTCCGGTATGCAACGGTGTGGCCTGTACAGGGGAAGTGCCCGGAATGGGAGGAGTAGGTACCGGCATTACCTTCCGCAACAATGTAACTGCCTTAGCCGGATACCGGTTCAACCTACATACTGTTCATGACGTCAAAGAGCCAAGGATGTCCTGCAGCTTATTCGGTTTAGACCTGACCATACCTGTCATAGCCGCCCCGATAGGGGGCCTGAGTTTCAATATGAAAGGCGCTCTACCCGAAGATGATTTTGTCAACTCCGTCGTGGATGGCTGTTACCGTTTTGGCACCATCGCCATGACCAGTGATAGTCCGAACCCGGCCGGGTTTGAATCAGGGCTGAGAGCCATCGAATCATCAAAAGGAAGGGGCATACCCATTATCAAGCCCCGCGAAACCGACACGTTCTTAACAATGGCCCAGCGTGCTGCTGATGCAGGGGCATTGGCTTTTGGTATGGACATCGACGCAGCAGCCCTGATCAATATGACCAACGCTGGTCAGCCAGTTGGACCAAAGACGGTTACCGAACTGACAAAGATTAAGCAGATGACAACCATTCCGTTTATTGTAAAGGGGATCATGACCCGTCATGATGCCGAAGCCTGCTATGCCGCAGGAGTTGATGCCATTGTCGTCTCAAATCATGGAGGACGGGCCTTAGATCATGTCCCTGGGACCGCAGAGGTGCTGCCAGGAATTGTCGAGGCCGTAAAGGGTAAGATGACCATCCTTGTAGACGGCGGTGTTCGGAGTGGGGCTGATGTGCTGAAAATGCTGGCTCTCGGCGCTGATGCAGTATTAATGGGCAGGCCTTTTGCTATTAGTGCGGTCGGCGGCCTAGCGCAAGGTGTGGAACTTTTGCTTAATAAGCTTGCGGGTGAATTGCGGGCTGCCATGGTGCTTACGGGGACGGCTGATATTGCTAAAGCTTCTCCCGGCATTATCTATAAGTCATAGCAGAAATGCCTTGTGCGATGTGCTGCTACCGACGTCGAGTGTGTCGGCAGGGCAAATTAGGAACCTTATGGTTCACAATGAAAAGGAAGACGACGCCATGATCAACGGATTGCTGTCAGTCATGTTGCCAGTATTTGGCTGCATTATTATTGGATATGCGCTCGTGCGTAGGGGAATAATCGAAACCAAAGGGGCAGATGCCATAAACCGGTTCGTCTATTTTGCATCCTTCCCCGCCCTTTTGTTCACTTTTGTAGCCCGCACACCAATAGAGAAGGTGTGGAATCAGGCATTTCTGTGCACGTGGCTGCTTAGCCTCAGCCTCACCTATGTAGTAACACTGGTGGTGAGTCGACTTATCATAGGTGATGGCGCTGCGGAGATGGCGGTACGAGCGATGAATTGCACCTGTGCGAATACCGCCTTCATGGGCATCCCACTGCTGATCCTAGCCTTGGGCAAGGAGGCTGCGCTACCTGGAATTCTAGCAACGATGGTTATCGTCACCATTTTTTTTAATCTCACGATTGTGATGATTGAGGTCGGGCGTCATAAAGGAACAGTAACAACACTCGATCTGTTGGCCAAGGTCGCTTTCTCGCTGGCCAAGAATCCGCTGATGCTTGCAGTCTTTGCCGGCGCTTTGAGTTCGGCACTGTTTACAATGCCTAAAGCCATTATGGCCTTTGGTGAACTGCTCGGCAATGCCGCTGTTCCCTGTTCCCTAATCGCTGTTGGTGCCTTTATCGCTAGCCAACGGATCTCGGACACGGTATCCGGCTCCCTAATCCCCACGGCGATCAAACTCTTGCTCCACCCCCTGCTCACATGGGTAATCGTCACGTGGGTGATCGCGATGGATCCCATATGGTCGGCCGCCTCCATCCTGCTGGCGGCTCTGCCGTCTGCTGCTAGTTGTTTCGTGATCGCTAGGCAGCACGGCATCTTGGTCGCAGAAACCTCGGGAACTATCTGGCTCTCCACGGTACTATCCGCAGGCACTGTTGTGGTCGTGCTTTCCTTGATGCATCTGGTGTGAGTGCCGACAGACTTTGCCAATTTATCAGGCAGAGGGGGGGGCCTTTGAGTTCCTTAGTTACTCACCATTTACGCTAATACTAAGCAATGCCAAGGTCACCACGAATAGATATCTAAGGGGTACTTCATCACGTGATGATCCGCAAGATCGAGAAGAGAGATATCTTCGTTGATCAACGTCAACTATTATTCCCGATCAGCGACAATCATAATTCCCGTTGAGGATTCGACAGCAGATACCTTTTTATTGCTATGACCTTTGCTCGGTTCGAAGATCCGCCCCAGTTGAACCGTTCCACAATCCTGGTGGAGGTCCTTTCGCCGCCTCTAGCTACCGAAGATGTACCGCCCGCTCCCGCGCCAGGTGCCTTAGGCTGGCCCTTGCCCACCTCCTCTCCAGGTGCTATTATTAGAAGCTTAGCATTTTTCACTGCCGAGGATAATTAATGGCACAATCGGTGAGGAGATCTCCATGTCCAATTCTGATTCCGACCAGGAAAAGGCCCGCCTGGAAGCGGAATTTAATATCGGTCGCCAAATAGCTTTTGCTTCCGGGCTTTTCCAGGGTGACGTCACGATACGCACCCTTTTGGAGTCGCTCGCCGAAGGGGTCGTTATCATCGACAACTCCGGGACCATTCTGCTTGTCAATGCCTACGCCGAACAAATGTTTGGTTATCCCAACGGCGACCTTGTTGGTAAACCCCATGCCGTCCTCATCCCCGAGCGCTTTCGCAAAGTCCATGAAGAGCATCAGGCGAATTTCTTCGCAGGGCCTAGGATAAGGCCCATGGGTCTACTCCTTGACCTAGCTGGACTCCGCCGGGACGGAAGCGAGCTCCCCCTCGAGATCTGCCTGAGCTTTCTCGAAACCGTCAATGGAGTCCTTGTCCTGGCGTTCATTAGTGACATCACCTTACGCAAAGAGTTAGAGACGCGTCTGAGGGAAAGCGAGGAGCTATTTCATATACAGGTAGAATGCGTGAAGGACTACGCAATTTACATGGTGGATACCAATGGAATTATTTTGAATTGGAATACAGGTGCTGAGCGGTTTACGGGTTATCGGGGTGAGGAGATCATCGGGAAACGTTTCTCTTGTTTTTATTCCGAAAAAGATCGCGATGAGGGCAAACCCGAAGAAGAACTCAAAAGAGCGGCAACCGAGGGGCAGTTTGCAGAAGAACGTTGGCGGATTCGCAAGGACGGCAGCGGGTTCTGGGCCGATGTGATACTCACCCCACTACGAGATGCAAGCGGGAACCTGTGGGGGTTCTCAAAGGTGACTCACGACATTTCTGAACGTAAAAAAGCCCAAGAGGCTCTGCAGGAAAGCGAGGAGCGCTTCCGCCTTTTGGCCGACACCGCTCCAGTCATGATCTGGGAGACGGGACCGGACGCGCGGTACACCTTTTTGAACAGGTCCTGGCTTGAGTTCACCGACAGGAACCTTGAACAGGAACTGGGCGAGGTGTGCGATGGCTGGACCCAAGGGGTGCACCCAGATGATCGCGAGCGGTGCTTGGATAGCTACCTGTCGGCCTTCAGGGACCGCCGAAGTTTTTCCATGGAATACCGTTTGGATCGTGGCGATGGTGAATATGCCTGGGTTGTCAGCACCGGAGTGCCTCGCCTAGCTCTAAACGGCGATCTACTCGGCTACATCGGCACATGCTTTGACATCACGGAGCGAAAGCGTGCGAAAGAGGCGTTGCAGCAAGACAAAGAGCTGCTGGCGCAAAGAGTTGCGGAGCGCACATCGGAGTTGGACACGATCATCGAGAGGATCCATGATGAAATCAACGAGCGGATCCGCATGGCGCAGGCGCTCCAGGTAGAAACCACGGAGCGCCTTAATATACAGGCGGAACTGCGAGAAAAGGAACTACTGCTGTTACACCAAAGCCGTCTGGCAGCCATGGGGGATATGATCGGCAACATAGCGCACCAGTGGCGGCAGCCGCTCAATATGCTGGGTCTTCTAGCCCAGGACCTGTTGATGACCCATAAGGCGGGCGATTTCAATACGGAATACCTTGAGGCCAATATCAAAAAAGTGCTGGAAACGATAGGTCACATGTCCCAGACAATCGATGACTTTAGGTATTTTTTCAGGCCAGACAGGGAGAAGACGGATTTTAGGATACTTGCGATGATCGAAAAAACCATATCTCTTCTGGAGGGTAGTTTAAAAGCGGAACAGATAACGACCACAGTCGTTCCGGCCGGTGATCCTGTCGTGAACGGTTACCCCAACGAATTCTGCCAGGTTCTTCTCAACATAATAATCAATGCCAGAGACGCCTTTGTCACACAAAAGGAGCCGAGTCCGACGATCACGATCGAGATCGGCACGGAAGACGGTCGGTCTGTCGTGACCATTACCGACAACGCTGGCGGGATTCCCGAAGATACTCTCAATAAGATATTTGAACCTTACTTCACTACCAAAGGGCCTGACAAGGGGACAGGTATTGGCCTTTACATGTCGAAAATAATTATCGAGAAAAACATGGGCGGCACCTTGAGCGCACGCAATGTGGGCAGCGGCGCCCAATTTCGCATAGCGGTCTGAGAAAAATACCTATACGTCTCACCTCTAATGTCGAACGACTTATACTCATCCCGCCATTGTTGAATTCCCCTACATTTTGTGCAGCACCTGCGGCGCCTTGCCCAGCTCTGCCGTTTCCTTGCCGTTTTCATCCCTGTCTTGGGCTTGCCGCTTGTTCCTCTTGGGCGTTTTTAATTTACTTTTCACCACTATTAATTTATATTTTTGGCGGGTTTTTAGGAACTTGCCAAAGTTTCGAAGTGAGCTAAAGGCGGACCTGGCAGTGCAGGCCGCGTCGGGAAAGGAGATAGATCCTGAACTCCTTGACTCCCTCGATCTCGCCGGCGAGACCGTTATGGACGTGTATTCCAGGGCAATGGACTCGTTCATTCAAATACAGTCCATCTAACAGCGGGTTTGCGAGAGTTGAGAGTCTGGATAAAAAACGTGCAGACAGGAGGAGCCGATGAAAGACCGTATGCAGTTCTATCTAGGCGGCAGTTGGGTCGGCTCCGCCGGCGCGGGCTCGATTGCCGTGCACTGTCCCACCGACGGCTCCGTGCTCGCCCGCATTCCCGAGGGCAATGAGCAGGATGCCGACGACGCCGTGCGCGCGGCACGCGCCGCCTTTGACGGCTGGGCCGCCATGCCCGTCGCCGAGCGCGCCGAGTACTTGATGAGGATCCAGTCCGGCCTGACCGCCCGCGCGGAAGAAACCGCCGAGACCATTACCCTGGAAATGGGCATGCCGCTCAAGCTCTCGAAGCTCATTCAGGTAGGCAGCCCGATCGCCAACTTCGGCGTCTATGCCGCCATGCTGGCCGACTTCCCATTCGAGAAGCAGGTCGGCAATTCGCTGGTGGTGCGCGAACCGGTCGGCGTCGTGGTCGCCATAACGCCTTGGAACTATCCGCTGCACCAGATCGCCGCCAAGGTCGCAGCCGCACTGGCTGCCGGGTGCACGCTGGTGCTGAAGCCCTCTGAAGTGGCGCCCCTCAATGCCTTCATCCTGGCAGAGGTGATACATGAAGCTGGCCTGCCCGCCGGCGTGTTCAACCTCGTGACCGGCTACGGCCAGACGGTGGGCGAAGCGTTGGTCGCCCATCCGCAGGTGGACATGGTCTCGTTCACTGGCTCCACTCGCGCCGGCATCCGCGTCTCGCAACTTGCCTCGGCCACGGTGAAGCGCGTGGCGCTTGAACTTGGCGGCAAATCGGCGGCCATCGTTCTCAATGATGCCGATTTCCCCAGGGCCGTGAAAGGGGTGGCGGGCAACTGCTTCATCAATTCCGGCCAGACCTGTACAGCCCTCACCCGCATGCTGGTGCCGAGGGAACGCTACGAGGAAGCGGCAAAGATCGCCACCGAGGTCGCCCAGGCATATCGTGCGGGCGACCCCATGTCGCCCGAAACCACCCTCGGCCCCTTGGCTTCGCACACGCAGCAGGAGCGTGTACGCGACTACATCAGGAAAGGGATTGCCGAAGGCGCCGAATTGCTGTGCGGCGGCCCCGATCTCCCGGAGGGGGTAAACCCTTCCGGTTACTTCGTGGCGCAGACGGTGTTCGGCCGCGTGGATCCGAAGAGCACCGTCGCCCAGGAAGAGATCTTCGGCCCGGTGCTGTCAATCATCGTATACGAAGACGAAGATGACGCCGTGCGCATAGCGAACGATACCCCCTACGGTCTTTCCGGCGGCGTGTGGTCGGCTTCCGATGAACATGCCGAGCAAGTTGCGCGTCGCATGCGTACTGGCCAAGTGGACATAAACGGAGGTCACTTCAACATCCACGCGCCCTTCGGCGGCTACAAGCAGTCCGGTAACGGACGCGAACTCGGCACCTATGGCCTGGAGGAATTTCTCGAATACAAGGCCCTGCAGTTTCGCCCGGCTCCGAAATCAACAAGTACTACGTCCATCTAATCCCAGACAAGAGACCGCGTAATGCACTCAGGGGAATAAAAGGGGATAGGCTACTTTTACATTGCATATACTTTGGTATCCTCTGGACGTCAGATCAGGTGCAGCAGGTCGGCGTTCAGGCAACAAAGAGGGGAATGAGAGTGCTTGCGAGAGCGCAGAGTCCGGAGGGGGCACATTCCATGGGAAGAGAATCATTTGTAATAGATGATGCCGTGGCTTCTATAATCCAGGCGCCGCTGGTCACCCCGTTCCGGATTGCCACCGGGCAACACGACGAACTGGCGAATATCTTCCTCCGACTCCGGACCAGCGACGGCATATGCGGCTACGGAGAGGCGGCCGTTGCGACCCACATTACCGGCGAAACCTTGGCCGCAACGCTGGTCAATCTGCAGGCCGCGGGCACTGCCCTGCGTGGACGCAGGATTGACGCTCCCGAGGAGGTCTGCCGGGAATTCTCTCCGGCCTTTGCCGGCAACCACGCCGGCCTGGCCGCCCTTGAAATGGCGTTGCTGGACATTTCCTCACGCGTGCAAGGTATCCCGTTTTACCAGCTCTTTGCTCCGGTTGCTGCAAAAGAGCCGCGGCTGTCTTTTGACACTGACATCACCATCGTGATCGGCTCCCTTGATGAAGCCCGGGCAGCCGCGCGGCAATTCGCGGAACAGGGGTTCAAGGCGTTCAAGATCAAGATCGGCAGGGACGAGGAACTGGACTTAAGCCGCATCCTGGCGGTGCGGGAGCTGGCGCCTGACAGCGGGCTGATCCTGGATGCGAACATGGCATTCAGTGCCGAACGGATGTTGGCGTTCCTGAACCGACTCGATAAACACGCTGTGCGCCCGGTATTACTCGAGCAACCTGTTCCGAAAAACGACTGGGATGGATTGACGGCAATCACGGCGGCCCTGGCCGGGAGTGGCACGCTGGTCTGCGCCGACGAAAGCGTCAACTCCCTGGACGATGCCCGACGGGCCATTGACGGCGGCGCGGTCAGCGCCATCAACGTCAAGTCCATGAAAAGCGGTTTCCTGGAGGGCGCGGAGATCGCCCGGCTTGCCAGTAGTCAGGGGATCAAGCTGATGCTGGGAGCGATGATGGAAAGCGCACTGTCGATCACCGCCTCGGCCCACTTGGCCGCCGGTCTGGGCTGTTTCGACTTCATGGATCTTGACACCACGTTTTTCCTCAAGGGAGAGCTGGCACACTCCCCGTATCTTGACGACAGCGGCAGATTCGACCTGCGCCGTGCCGGTCATGGCATCGGAGTGGAGCCGCACTTCCCATGATCACCAATCCCATCCTCATCGTCGTCGTCCTGATAGCCATTGAGACCCTGGTTCTGTGGCTGTCTCGCCATGCCCGGACCAAGCGCTACTTTGACCTGCTTCCCGCGGTGTTCTGGATCTATTTCCTGCCGATGCTTGCCGCGACATTAGGGTTGATCACTTCGAAAAGCCCGGTGTACGGCATGATCACCACCTGGCTGCTGCCTGCGAGCCTGGTACTGTTGCTGCTGCCGGTGGATCTGAAGGCGATCCTACGGCTTGGGCCGACTGCGCTGGCAATGTTCTTCATCGGTGCTGCCGGCACCATGGCCGGTGCTGTTTTCTCGTTCGCCTTGTTCAAGCCGCTGATCGGCAAGGAATTCTGGTCCGGCTTTGGCGCCCTTTCGGCCTCCTGGACCGGCGGCAGCGCTAACATGGTTGCGGTCAAGGAGGCCCTGTCGGTTCCTGACGCGGTCTTCGCGCCGATGGTGATTGTTGATACGGTCGTGCCGTACCTCTGGATGGGCATCATGATCGCCATGGTCGGCCTTCAGCCTGCCTTCGACCGCTGGAATCGTTCTGATCGCGCCATACTGGACCACCTTGGCGAGCACGTCGTGAAACACCTTGCGACGCACGTCAGCCGCCGGACCCCGGCTGGCATCTTTATCTCCCTTGGTGTTGCGTTCGCGGGGAGCGGAACGGCATATCTTGTCGCCCGCCAGCTGCCGCAAATACGGGACGTGGTCACGAGCTACACCTGGACCATCATGATTGTTTCTCTAATTGGTATTGCGCTCTCCTTTTCTCCGGTCCGTAACCTGGAGCGTTCCGGCGCCACACGGACCGGCTACGATCTGCTGTATTTCGTACTGACCGCGATCGGCGCCAAGGCATCTGTTGCCAGCATAGGGTCCGCCATGGTGCTTATTGCCGCCGGACTGGTGATAGTTGCAGTTCATGCCGCTGTCCTGCTGGTTGGCGCCCGCATCCTGAGGGCCCCCATGTTTCTGGTTGCGGCGGCAAGCCAAGCCAACATCGGCGGGGTCGCCTCGGCGCCGCTGGTGGCCGAAGTCTATCATCCGGGTCTGGCCTCCGTCGGCCTGCTGTTGGCAATCCTGGGGAATATAGTCGGCACGTGGCTCGGGATTTTATGCGGGCAGTTGTGCCGCATGATGTGAAATCTCTAACTACCCCCGTATCAACAGGAGCAACTCCATCTTCTCCCCTTCACCGACGTGGATAGGGAAGCAAAGTGCGGTATGCCCGGCCGGTACCGGGAGACCTTCAACTTCAGGTCGGATCGTTACCGGGGGGTTGATGTCGATGACCTCACCCGTCTGCGAGGCCTTGGCTGCCACGTTGCCGCACACCACATTGATAAACTCCATCACGGTGTCTTCCAGTATTTCCGCCGATTCGTGCTCTACGGACTCTTCACGCAGAATTGCCCTGGCAACCATCTTTTGTACCCCGGCCGAAACCGACAGTATGTAGCGCGCCTCCACGTCACCGCTCAGATCCAGGGCTGCCATCATGAAATTTGTTCCGATCGTGCCGACGATGCGGCATTTTTCCGTCCTGAATGGCAGACCAAGTACGCGGGTGATCATTTTGTAGGTGAGGTCAACGGTCATTTCCCATGTTTTACCGTTGGCGATTCCTGCGGGGAGTTCGACCCTTTCGGATACATAAGGGGCCTGGTCCAGGTTGAATTCGATCAAGTGCCGCTGTAACTGCTCGCCGGTGAGGGAACCAACCTGCACCAGCGCCTCACCGATGTAGAGGTGGGTCTCCTTCTGACGGGTGATAATCTCCTGGAGTTGGTCGGCGCTCAAGAGGCCAGCGGCGAGCAAAAGATCCCCCAGCTTCATGTCCTGGGAGAACTGGGATCTATGGGCGTGCTGGATGTCAGCCAGGGTGACGTAGCCCATTTTCATGGCCATCTCCCCAAACTTCAGATTTTTCTGCTCCTGCAGATCAAGAGCCGCGAGAAGGTCTTCACGGGAAACCATCCCTTTTTCCACCAGAAACTGCCCGAAGAATTTAACTGCCATATCGGATCCCCTTGTGTCCATGTGTAGTGTAGCGGAAGGTCTTAGAGTTCCCGGAGTATGCGCAGAACGCCGTCAGCCTCGAACGGCTTTGAAATTACATTCCTTGCTCCCAATTTCAGGGCCTCTTTGAATTTGTCCCCCACGCCGCCCAGCGAGGTCACCATAACCACCTTGACCTTCTTATCCAGCAGCACCAAACTCCGCAGCGCAGTCAGTCCGTCCATGCCGGGCATATTCATATCCATGCAGATGATGTCCGGTTTCTCCGAGTGGTTCATCTTGATGGCTTCAGCGCCATCTCTTGCAATTCCGACGCAGGTGAATTCGCCTGAATCGTTGATGATCTTTTCCAGCAGACGTGCCATTGCAAGGCTGTCGTCGACTACCAGGACCGTCTTCATCGTCAGTATCTCCTCGTATATCAAACAGTTGAAGGGAAGCAGCCCCCGGGGCAAGCAGGATAGGCACGTATAGATACACTTCTCGTTTACTGTCTTCGGAGCAGGTTGTCAGTAACTTTAGGTAAAAGTTGTCCCGGGAACTCATTTATTGCCCGGTTGTAAATTTCTCTTGCAATAGCATCGACACAGAGGGCTCGGTTTTCTCAAGGCAGGACAGATTTTCGTGTTGCTAAAGTGCTTGAGATGACGTAATTGAGAACGGGGACAGTGTCTCGTGTCCCGAAACTGTCAGTTCTCACTGGCAAAGGAGGCATCCATATGGCTTTTAAAGCAGCTCTGGTCGGCTTTCTGGCAATCGCTGCGTCTGGCTCAGTATCGGCCCAAGACACCCGCAAACATTACTCGCCTTCTGAATATTTAAGGAACTACGCCTTGAGTTCGTGCATTGCGGACGGATATAAATCTGAGGAAGTTTCAAAGGACAGCTCGGCGGCTGCAGGAGGTTACCTGGAGCTTGGCAGCTTACCGTTGGAAGCACACACGGAGGCTACGCTGTTGGGAAGAAAGTTTCTAAAAAAACAGTATAAGAGTGTTTCCGGGGAGCCGTTGACCTTGATGAAATGCATCGACTTCTACCACAGCAAGGAATTGGATGGGCTGGTCAGGAAGTATCGCAACAAGCGTTGATGCCCAATGTGGTAAGCGGCCGTGGGCATCCTTATAAAACCTTAAAGCCTGCAGGGAGGTAGTTTAGTTGGTTGATGAATGTCCCCCTGCTGCCTGGGCTGACCAAGGAAGGCCAATGGGCAAACAAAGGATGAGAAGAAACGGTTGGGGTGGATCGTCCGGGAACCCATGGCATCAAGCTGCGAGTAACTCTTTTAGCATTTCAGGATTTTTGATGGCAATGGTAATGAGAGACTTTGCCGCGCCCGACGGCGTACGGCGCCCCTGCTCCCACTCTTGCAGGGTGCGGAGCGATACTCCAAGCATTTTAGCAAACTCACTCTGTGTGAGAATGCAGCCCCGAACGTGGCATTGTGGCGGAGGCCGCAAACAGCGCGGCCTCCGCCACCCGCCATGAGCATTGGTATTTGAGTAAATCATCGCCGCAAGAGGAGGAATACTGATGGGACCGTTGACGATCGCCATGCTGGTATTACTGGGAATCATCGTATTCGCCGTGCTTTACGCTGTCGGCATTTACAACAGGTTGGTCACGCTGCGCAACCAGTTCAAAAACGCCTTCTCGCAGATCGACGTGCAACTTAAACGCCGCTACGACCTGATCCCCAACCTGGTTGAGACGGCAAAAGCGTACATCAAGCATGAGCGTGAAACGCTTGAGGCGGTGATCGCGTCACGCAACCAGGCGGTTTCCTCCGAGAAGCAGGCTGCTGCCGCTCCCGGGAACGGCCAGGCGATGGCAAGCCTGGCAGGTGCGGAAAACGCCCTGAGCGGCGCTCTGGGACGGTTGTTCGCCCTGGTGGAGTCGTACCCCGACCTCAAGGCGAACCAGACGATGATGCAGCTGAGCGAAGAACTCACCTCCACGGAGAACCGCGTCGCCTTCGCCCGCCAGGCTTTCAACGACGCCGTTACCTCCTACAACATCTCCTGCGAAGTCTTTCCCGCCTCTCTCATCGCCGGCTCCTTCGGCTTCACCCCGGCAAGCCTATTGGAGATAGAGACCTCGGAACGCGAAGCGCCACGCGTCTCCTTTTCCTGAAGGTAGCGACTAAGTGAAAGATTTCTTGGCCAAACAGGAAGACGCTCGCCGTCAAAGCGGCCGCCTGCTGCTGATCTTCGCGCTGGCGGTCATCTGCGTTGCCCTCGCGGTTTACCTTGTTGCGGCCACGCTCGGCCTCTGGTTATTCGCGCGGGACCTAACCTTTGCACTTTGGCGCCCGCCGCTCTTCTTCTGGACCACCGCGGGAACCCTCTCATTTATCGCGGCGGCGTCTTTTTGGAAGATCCAGGAGCTAAAGACAGGGGGGGCGGGTATCGCCGGCGCGCTGGGAGGGAAGCTTGTGCCCACTCAGACGCAGGACCCGCGAGAACGGCTGCTGCGCAATGTGGTGGAGGAGATGGCTATCGCCTCCGGAATTCCGGCACCTGATCTTTACCTGCTGGAGAGGGAACGCGGCATCAACGCGTTTGCAGCAGGCCACGATGTGCACAATGCAACGGTCTGCGTGACCCGCGGCGCCGTGGAGCTGCTCAATCGTGACGAACTCCAGGGGGTCGTGGCGCACGAGTTCAGCCATATCCTGAACGGTGACATGCTGCTCAACATCCGCCTCCTCGGCTGGCTGAACGGCATCCTGGTGATCAGCCAGACAGGGGAATTGCTGTTCCGGAGCCTGCGCCGCGCCAGCGGCCGGGGGGCCGGAGCGATATTCGTGGTCGCAACGACGCTCTACGTTATCGGTTACATCGGTTACTTCTTTGGACAGCTGATAAAAAGCGCCGTGTCGCGTCAGCGGGAACTGCTGGGGGATGCTTCGGCCGTTCAATTTACCCGCAATCCCGACGGTCTTGCCGGAGCACTGAAAAAGATCGGGGGGCTGACTCAGGGGTCGCTCCTCGACCATCCCCGAGCCGCCGAGGTGAGCCACATGTTCTTCGGAAACGGCATGGCGGAGGCTTGGCTGCATATCCTCGACTCCCACCCCCCCCTGAAGGAACGGATCGTTCGCCTCGAGCCCCGCTTCGACGGGCTATTTCCGAAGGTCGAGCCGCTTCCCCCTCCAGAGGTTGTCCCTTATGTGGCAAGGCGGGCCCAAGCCGCTCCAGGGCCGGATTCGGTCCTTTCGGGGGGTGCGGTGTTGGCGTTACTGGATCGGGTGGGAGAACCGATGCAGGAGCACATCGACCATGCGCGCCGGCTTCTTTCCGAGCTCCCGGAACCGCTGCTGGCTGCCAGCCGCGATCCCCTAGGCGCCTGCGCACTGGTCTACGGCCTGCTGCTGGACGCGGACCGGGCGGTCAAGGAACGTCAGGAGCAGTTTGTGGAGACCCTCGACGGCGTGGCGGTCGCAGGCGAGCTGCGCCGGCTCCTCCCCGACATCGAGAGTTTGGCTCCCCAAGTCCGCATCCCGCTGCTCGATCTTTCCCTCCCGGCGCTTCGTTCCCTGGAACCGGAGCAGTTCCTGCGACTGAAGGAGACCACGGCTGCGCTTATCGCCGCAGACCGCAAAGTCAGCTTTTTCGAATTTGCTCTCCGCTATCTCATGCTGCGTCACCTTCAACCCCGCTTTATCACGACTCCTCCCCGATCGGTGCAGATCTATGGCATTCGCGGGGTCCAGCAGGAATGTTCCTGTGTCCTCACCTGTCTTGCACGAGTAGGGCATCGGGACGAGAACGCCGCGCAGGGTGCCTTTGCGCGCGGTGCGATGATTTTGACCGAGCCGAAGGCCGTCTTTAATTTCCTGCCAGCCGCGGAATGCGGTACTGGACAACTGGAGCGGGCGTTCGCTAAACTGGAAGGGATCAGTCCACCGATGAAGCGCCGCCTCCTGGCGGCCTGCCTGGAGTGCATCATGCATGACCGAACCGTGAAAGTCGCGGAGGTGGAGATCTTTCGGGCAATCGCCGACGCCATCGGCTGCCCGGCCCCACCGTGGCTTAATTTTTGCCCCGTGGCGAACCGGCAGTGAAGGCCGAACCCTTGGCGGCGGCAGTCAAGCTGGCGCGCCCTCGACCGTTGGACCGGGAATGATTGCCGCCCATCATTTCCATCGATTCCATCTCAGGAGTAAGACATGTCCCGACTCATAACCATGCTAATCCTTGCCGCACTGTTTCTCGCACCGCTTGGCTGCGCTTCGATGCAGGCCCCGAAAGCGGAGCCTTTCGCCGAGTTTCCTTTCCGCCATGACGGATACGATCTTAAGTCCGCCTGGAGAACCTCCCCGTCCCAACAAGGCTTGGTCGTGGAAGTGGCTTTGAAAAACGAACGGTATGTATCCGTGGACGAGCTTGAGCTCCAGGTTTCCCTGCTGACACAAGGCAGCAAGGTGATTGTGGAAGAGAGGGCGCTCCTTCCCGGAAGCCTCAGGAATGATGAATATGGCAATCTGGTTGTTGTGCTGAAGAACGCATCTGCGTCTCCAGGCGACCGGCTGCATTTTAGGCTTCAATATAGCGCGACAGATGGGAGCACTGGTTACAAATGGATGAGCGATTTCACTGTCGACGCGCTTACCGGTGTGCGGATACCTGATAAGAATGAAAGGTAGCAGCCACTAGACCAGACCGCCGGCGGCAGACGGTCACGCTGCCGCGCAGCACAGCACTTCTGTCGCCGAGAAAACCACGCGGCTGCATCAAACGATGCAGCCGCGTTTTTGTGCTACTCTTTCTCGACTCTAGGGGTATTTTCGGAGCTCAAGGAAGGTGCCTATGCTTCTTTGGACCGTTTTTTTGGCTAGCGCCGGGATGATACTCTATTCCGGCACCCGGCTTTCCCGGTATGGCGATGTCATCGCGGAAAAGACCGGCTGGGGAAGGACCTGGATCGGCGTGCTGCTCATGGCGCCGGTTACTTCATTGCCGGAACTCATTACGGGGGTAAGCTCAGCCATGCTGAACCTCCCCGATATAGCGGTAGGGGATGTACTTGGCAGCTGTGTCTTCAACCTGGTTATTCTCGCCTCGCTCGACCTGATCCAACGGGACAAGACCATATCCGCCAAGGCGCATCACGGCCATGTGCTTTCCGCAGGCTTCGGGATTCTGCTGCTTAGTCTCGTTAGCGTCAGCCTTTATGGAGGAAACCGCGTCGCTCCCTTCGGCTGGCTCGGCCTTTACAGCATCATCATGCTGTCCATTTACGTCTTTGCCATGAGGACTATTTATTCCTATGAAAAAAGGGAAATCGCCCGATTCATCGTGGAGCAGGCAGAGGAGTTCAAGTACGAGGCCGTCACGCTTAGGTCAGCCCTCACCAAGTTCAGCTTGCATGCACTGGTGGTCATCGCCGCGGCGGTTGCCCTCCCCGGAATAGGGGCAGGGATAGCCCGGATGACGGGGCTCGGGCAGAGCTTTGTAGGAAGCATCTTCATCGCCGTCGCCACATCACTGCCGGAAGTCGTCGTTTCCTTAGCCGCAGTGAAAATCGGGGCAATAGATCTGGCCATCGGCAACCTGCTGGGAAGTAACATCTGTAACATCTTCATTCTGGCCATGGACGATCTTTTCTTCATCAAGGGTCCGATTCTCTCCTACGCCAACAGCAACCACATCATTTCTTCCCTAGCGTCTATCGCCATGACCGCGATCATGATCATCGGCCTTACCTATCGATCGGAGAAAAAACTTCTGTTTCTAGCTTGGGATTCGATGGCGGTCCTTTTGCTTTATTTGAGTTATCTGATGCTGCTCTACATGTTCCGTTGAACGATGAGGTCTCCACCATAGGCGGCTAGCTCCTCTTGAGCCCGCCTCTCGATCAGCCATGGAGGAGATCGGAGAAAGCGGTGCATCAAATCTTAAAAACTGAGGCGGATCTAAATAACTTTGAAAAAAATATGGATCGATATATATTCCAGCTTTCCGCCTACCGCTTTGGACCAACCAGCGCTAAGGCCATGATCGGGCGGGAGGCTGATAACCGCACTTCACGCATCGCCCGGACCAGTTTCGGACAGAGTGACAGCGCTAAGGGAGGGTAACATGAGGACATCATTGCTATTGCGGTATATGAGCCTGGTTCTCGGTGCATGGTTGATGCTGGCGGGGGTCTGCTTTGCCAAGCAGGTCTATCAGAAGGATGGCGGCATCATAGAATGCGAATCCTTCTGGAAGCGGGGCGACGTGGTCGTCGTCAAGATAAACCGCGATGTGGTGATCGAATTGGCAGCAAGCGAAATTGACCTGAAACGTACCTTCCCGAAAGCCCGGAAGAAACCCGCTCACCCCAGGCGGGGGAAAACCGCCCACAGCGCGGTGCGCTCCCTTGCCGAGGCACCGGCTGCCGAGGCGTCAACTACTCCCGATACTGCGGCGCCTCCTGCATCGACTCCAGCGCCTGGTGCAAAAGTGGCACCTCCCCCAGCTCTCACGCCCGTGCCGGCGCCAAAAGCTGCTGCCCAGCCTGACCCGGCTGCACCAGCTACGACTGTTTCTTTTTCGCAGGAACAAAGGGCGCTAACCGCGGCAACGGGAGGCAAATATTTGCTGCTCCTGCTGGCCGTTTCCGTCATTATCATGGCTTCCCTCTGGATTGTCTTCAAAAAGGCAGGCCGATCCGGCGTTGCCAGCATCGTGCCGTTCTACAACATGTACGTCCTGCTGGAGATCTCCGGAAAGCCCGGATGGTGGCTGGTCCTGCTGATGATTCCCGGTGCCGGATTCGTGTTCCAACTCCTGGCCATGCTCGGTCTGGCTCAGAAGTTCGGCAGAAGCTCGTTGTTCGGTGTCGGGCTGTTCTTTTTGCCGATGTTCTTTTTCCCGATGCTTGGCTTTGGCAAGTCTCAGTACGAGGGGCAAGGGGCGGCAGCCCAACTGGGCGAGGTTGCGTAAAAGGCGCAGCGCTACTACCGGGGAGCCGGCAGTTTCCGGTAGTGCTTCCGGGGAGGCTTCGGGCTCAATCTTGTGGAGTTGGATACGGCAGGGGGGGGCTGTAATCGCTAGGCGATTTTGACGGTAATCATGGCAACGTCATCGGCGCGAGACCGGGTGCCGCTAAAGGTTGCCAGTCCTTCCATGATCGCGTCCACGATCTCCTGGGGGTGGCGCTGGTTGTGAGCGGCAACGATGCTGCCAAGCCGTTCGCCGCCAAAGAATTCTTCCTGCGCATTTTGCGCCTCCGTAACGCCGTCGGTGTACATGAGCAGGATGTCGCCGCTATCCACGTCGATGGTCTTCTCTTCGAAGCTGACTCCTTGCTTTACCCCCATCAGCAGTCCTTCGGCATCGAGCTCTTCCAAAGAGGCATCCCTGGCGCGGTACAAAAACGGGCGGTTGTGCCCCGCATTGGCGTAGACCAGCGTGTGGTTCTCGATGTCCAGCCGCACATAGAACATGCTGAGCTGCAGCTCCGCACGCCAAAGATCGTTATGAAGCAGGTCGTTCCGCCGCGAGAAGATTTCCCCCGGCGAACGGCCGGCGCTGACCTTGGCGTGCAGCACACTGCGTGTTTCCGTCATCAACAGGGCCGAACCGACACTGTGGCCGGTGATGTCGGCAATTACCAGATCGACCAGCCCTTCCTCCGGGGTGAAGAAATCGTAATAATCGCCCCCCACATGGGCGGCCGGCACGCAGCGGCAAGCCATGAGCAGCCCGGGCAGTCGCATGGGGCAAACGGGCAGGAAGGACTGCTGGATCTCCTTGGCAATCTCCAGTTCCCGATTGATCCGCACATTGTCCAGGAGCAGGTGCTCCATTTTCCTCCGTTCCGTGATGTCGCGCCCTATCGTCGATATGGCAACGATCCTGCCCTGCCTATCCAGGACCGGAGAATAGGTGAGTGACATGCAGATGCGCTCCCCATTCTTTCTGGTGCGCACCGTCTCGAAGTGCTCGATGTGCTCGCCTTTCCTGATCTTATCGTGAACCAGCAGCACCTCGCCCAGATTTTCCGGCGGCACCAGCGTCCCTATCGGTCGGCCCACCATTTCTTTCTCGGTGTAGCCGAATATCTTTTCAGCCCCCTTGTTCCAGCTGGCGATGGTACCATCCACCGTTTTCCCGATGATCGCGTCATCGGAGGAGTCCACGATGGCCGCCAGCCGCACACTCCTTTCCTCGGCCCGCTTGCGCTCGGTGACGTCCGAGTTGCTGGCGCGCGTCCCCAGGAACCTGCCGTTGTCGTCAAAAACAGGGAGGCAGACGTGCTGGATCCAGCGGATCTCGCCATCTTGACGGACGATGCGGAACTCCAGCTCATTTATTGACGGCTTAAGGGTGACAGAATCCCGGTGACCGGCCATCGGCCCCTCGTCATCCGGATGGATGATCCGCTGCAGCAGTTCTGGATCGGCCTGGAACTCCCCGGCCGTGTGGCCGGTGATCCGTTGACAGGAGGGCGACGTGTACAGGAAACGCCCTGAGGGATCGAGCCAGAATTCCCAGTTGAAGGTATTGTCCGCTACGATCCGGTACTTCAGCGCGGTGCTTTGCAGTTCCCGTTCCGCCCGCCGCCGGATCGCCGTGTTGTAGAGCAGGAAGGTGATGATCAGGACCGATCCGGCCAGGGCGGCAACGGCCCCCCAGAAGACCTCGCTTGTCACGGAATACCCGGAGCTCGGCCGGTTGATGATGATGCTGTCTGCCGGCAAGGCGGAGCTATCGATGTGAAAACGCTGCATCTGCCGGTAGTCGAACATGTAGCGGTTGGGGCTTTTCATGATGACCGGAAGATCTTCGACCTTTTCCCCCCGCAGTATGCGGAGCGCCATCCGTCCGGCCGCCTCCCCCTGGAAATAGCCGCTGGTCAGCATCCCCCCAGTCAACCCGTAGTCTAGGTAAAAATCCCAGACCCCATAGACGGGAACGGGGCTCACCTCCGCGATCAGGGATATCCCTTGGTCATACTCAAAGAATCTGCCACTTTGGTCCCTGAAGAACAGGCCGTAGAATACCAGGCTGTCCGGCCCGAGCTTCTGCACCGCATCCAGGATTGCCGGCATCTCCAGCTCTTCCAGAAACAGGAAGCTTACCCTGTCGCGATAGGCCGGAATCAGGCTTTCCACCTCTTTGTGCACGATCTGTCCGGTGGTCGTCGTGTCGTTGATCACGACAATCCGGCGGGTAGCTGGATGGAGCCGCAGGGCGAGGTCGAGGGTGGCTTTGATGTCGGCTGCTTCATTGACGCCGGTGATGAGCTTTTGGCCCGCCACCATGGAGGGGTTGAAATAGTTCACGCCGCAGAAGATAACGGGCGCGGCCGGGAAAAGGGCGTCACGGTGGTTTTTGAGAAAATCGAAGGCGTCGTTGTCCGTTGCAATGATTACATCGAACCTAGAGGTGCGGTACTTGTGCTTGTAGGTCTCATAGAGGAGCCTGAAATAGGCGGGATCCGAGACACGCTTGGTGTCCATGTACTCGTAGCGGACCTGGACCGCCTTTCCCTCATCCCGCAGGGCCGCCATGATCCCCTGCGTCATCTCATCCGTCCACTTGAATCCCATGTGATAGGAATGCATGACCAGGACCTGCCTGGAGGGCGCTCCCAGGCTTGATGACGGCAGCAGAGTCGTGCATGCCAGGACAAGGGCGAGGAGCGCCAGAAGCGTTCGGAAGTTCCTCGGCTGGAATTTGCCCCATTCGTCCGACATGTCGCTAACCCCCTTCCCGCAGCCAGCATCGCGGTTACATGATCAAGCAGGTGCTGCCTGAATCCCGAATCCTTCCAGTTCCCTCAATACTGCAGCCTTCATCGCTTCAACCTGTGACGCGACAGCGGGGGTCAGTTCGATGCTCATCTCGATGGACCCCGGCTGCACGCCGATCAACACCATCTCGCGGGGGGCGTCACCCAGCAAACGGGCCACGGCAAGGAGATCCTTGAGTCCCATCTGATGCGGCGATATCTTCGTTTCCAGGGCGATCGGCAAATCCTCGCCGCTCAACCTGATGCAGGTTCCCGGCTTGTCGCCTGTTTCCACCGCGTCCACCACGATCAGGTGGCTGATCCCCTCAAGCTTCGGGAGCAGGTCGAGTCCCAGCGTCCCTCCATCGAGAACCTCCACGTGGTCCGGGAAACGATATTCATCCTGCAACAACCGGACAACCTTCACACCTACTCCGTCGTCGCTCATCACCGTGTTGCCGATACCAAGTACCAGTACCTTCGGTGTCGAACCGCTGTCAGAACTCATAGTCTCCTCCACGTTTCATAAAAAAGGCGCACGCGAGGTGCGCCTTTCCCCGATAAAACCCGTAGTCAGTCTTCCTTCTTCTCCGTGAACTTGTAGCCGCTGAATATGCTGGATATCTCGCCGCCCCGCTCCTTGATGTCCATCAACCACGCACTGTAAATATGGTTGATCACGAATCCGACGATGAGCCACATCCCCATGTGATGCGTCTGACGCATCACATGGTGGCTGAAGGTGGCGGACATGAAACCGAGCGCTTCGTGCATGACCCCGCCGGGAGCATGTTCGAAATACATGGTAAAACCCGTCAGGGCCATCACGAGATAAAGGGAGAACAAACCGAGGTATGCAGTGGTTGCCAGCGGGTTGTGGCCGATGGTCTCGGGCACTTCCCTGTCGACAAACATGTAATACCTTAACATCTTCAGCATCTTCCGTCGATCATCCGTGGTAAGAAAGGGGAAGAAAGCCCTCCACCCCGAGAATTCATTGCCCATGAGGGACCAGACAACACGGGACGCCAGGCTGGCCGTAAAGGTATAGGCTGCCACGAAATGGATGAAACGGATCCATCCCATGGTGTAGGCAGAGGCCGAACTGCCGAACGAAAAAGGGGTGCCGATGAAGAACCCGGTAACGGAGAGAATGACTATGCAAAGCATGTTGATCCAGTGACACCAGCGGACCGGCAGCTCCCATACGTAAGTCGCGAATTTTTGCTGGTTTGGCATGATTGGCCTCCTTTCCTAGCATACCTTGACCTGCACCAGCTCGCTCCCAGTGGCATCGACGACATGAACGGCGCAAGCCAGGCATGGGTCAAAGGAGTGAATGGTGCGCAGGATCTCCAGCGGCTTGTTCGGATCGGCAATCGGCGTCCCCACCAAAAGCGGCCCAGGAGTATTTCCTGTCGGTGTCGAGATGCTCGTAGGGAGGCTTCGGCCCGCGTCTGTCGCCGGTACATCCCTGGAATTCCAGCCATACCAGCGGCGGTCTTTTCACCTCGTCAAGCGCCTGCGCGATGCTTGGGGCAACGGATCAGGGGCGGCATGACCCATCTCATTAAGGATCAGCACGGATTATAGTAAAATATCGTTTTAACGCAATAGCTAAATTTCCTTTTTTTTCAAATATACCCCCGGAACTGCACATAATTTTT
>Ga0209317_1001163_pt1 | contig 24899 bp, 24 predicted proteins | sample RifGroB2_FD_183994 | JGI IMG/M metagenome (GOLD analysis project Ga0209317, IMG submission 183994) | Soil microbial communities from Rifle, Colorado, USA - Groundwater B2 (SPAdes) (version 2) | ecosystem: Environmental > Terrestrial > Soil > Unclassified | place: Rifle, Colorado | collected...
CCGGAGTCGCCGTTAACGGGCGTTTGGCAGGCCTTGTCACGGGGAAGCTTCTTCCGCGCGCTAGGCTCGACCTCAAGGGGAACGCCGCCCTCGATAAAGGGAACCTGGACTGGCGCACGCAGGAACAAGAGCTCCTTGCCGCCATCGACATGGCGCAGCTCTCTTTCAACTGGCGCGGCGCGGCTCCGGGTGCCGGCAAGGGGGACGCCGGCCGCTTGCAACTGAACGCCCGGGCTGTGGCAGCCGGGACCTACACGGCAAAGGGAGAGCGCATCGCCTTCGGGCGCATGACGCTGCGCGTCGATGCGGACCAGGACGGCACACGTGCTGGGGTCGATCTGTCGCTTGAGGAGGGAGGGACGCTGAAGGCGGCCTTTTCCTCCGCGGCCCCTGCCGGCCCCCGGATCCCCGAGACGGGAGACCTTGCCCTGGAGTGGCGCGGCATCGATGCAGCGCTGCTGAAACCGTGGCTTGCAGGGGCCGGCGAGCTGGTCATCGAAGGGCGCTCCACGGGGTCCGTCACGGGGAAACTTCTTCCCGGCGGCAAGCTCGACGCGAAGGGAGAGGCCACCCTTGACCGGGGGCATGTGAACTGGCGCGCACCGGACGAAGAATTCGATGCCTCCGTCGATACGGCGCAAGTCGGCTTCAGTTGGCGCGGCGGGCGTTCCGGGGGGAAAGGGGGCGCGGGGCAGTTGCAGCTCACCGCCCGCGCCGACGCCACCGGGACCTACACGGCAAAAGGAGAGCGCATTGCCTTTGGCCGCCTCACTCTTCGCGCCGATGCCGGCGCAGGCGGCACAAACGCCGGTCTCGATCTGGCCCTTGACGGGGGAGGTACGCTGACGGTCGCGCTTTCCTCTAACTCCCCTGCCTCTCTTGGTCTCCCCGAAACCGGGGATGTCGCCATGAAGTGGAGCGGCATCGATCCCGCGCTCCTGAAGCCGTGGCTGCCGGGTGCTCTCAACCTGGAAGGGGAGTTGTCCGGAGAGGCGAGCGGCAGGCTTTTGCCGGGGCAGCGCCTGGAGATGACGGGCCAAGCGGAATTTTCCCAGGGGAGGGCCAAGTGGCAGGGGGACTCGGGCGAGCTGAACGCCAACCTCCGCTCCGCCTCACTCTCCTTCGCCTGGCGCGGCGAGAGCCTTACCGGCTCCCTCACCTTGGCGCTCGCCGAATACGGCAGGGCCGACGGGAGCTTCACGTTGCCGGTCCCGGCCCGCCTCCCGGTGCTGCCCGACCGGAACGGGGCGCTGCAGGGGACGCTTTCAGGCAAGGTCCGGGAACGGGGGTTCCTCACAGCCTTCCTCCCGGGCCTTATGCAGGAGAGCCACGGGGAACTCGATCTCGATCTACGGCTCGCCGGGATCTGGAGCGCCCCCAGGCTCGCCGGCAGCGTGCAGCTTGCAAAGGCGGGGGCCTACCTTCCCACCGCCGGGATCCGGGTCTCCGAGGTGCAGCTCTCGGCGCGGCTGGAAGGTGACCAGGTCCGGGTGGAAAACTTCCGGGCGGTCTCAGGTGCGGGGCACATAGAAGGAAGCCTGCAGGCACGGCTTGAGGGGTGGCAGGTGGCGGAGTACAGCGGCACCTTGAGCGGCGAGCGCTTTCAGACGGTCTATCTCCCCGAGCTTCAGATGGTAACCTCCCCACAGCTGAGTTTCAATGGAGGTGGCGACAAGATCACCCTGCGCGGCGAGTTGCGCGTTCCCGAGATGCTCATCTCCGGTCCGCCGGTCCGCCAGATAGTGAGGCCGAGCGAAGACGTGATCCTTGAGGGGGCGCCGTCGGCTGCAGAGGAGAAGAGACCCCCGATTGTGCTGGACGGGAGAGTCCGGGTGGTGCTGGGCGACAAGGTCAAGGTGGAGATGTCCGGCATCGACGCCCAACTGGGTGGGAGCATGTACCTCGTGCTGCAGGGACTCGACAACATCTCAAGCAGCGGAGAGATCCGGGTGGTGAAGGGGCGCTACCGGGCCTACGGCATGGACCTGGAGATCGTCCGCGGCAGGCTCTACTACGTCAACGATCCCGTGGACCACCCTAGCCTCGACATCCTGGCGCTACGCGCCGTGGGCGATGTGCGTGCCGGGGTGACTGTCGCAGGAATCCTGGACGCCCCCATCGTGAAGCTTTACTCCGAGCCTCCCATGCCGGAGGTCGACATCCTCGCCTACATGGTGCTGGGGCATCCTCTTGGCGCCAGCAGCGAAGAGGGGAGCATGATGGCCTTGGCCGCCACCTCGCTGCTTTCCCTGGGTGAATCGAGTTCCGTGCACGAACAGATCAAGGATCGGCTGGGTCTGAGCGTCTTCGGTCTCCAGACGGTTGATACGTCGGGCGCCGGTCGGATGGGCTACAAGGAGATACCGGTGGCGCCGGCGGGGGAGGCTGCGGCAAGGCCCGCAGCGGCAGAGTCGCTGCTGACCGTCGGCAAGTACCTGACGCCGAAGCTCTACCTGAGCTACGGGCGCTCGCTTGTCACCGGAGGGAACCTGTTCATGCTGCGCTACGACATCTCGCGGCATTGGCAGCTCGAAACTCAAAGCGGCAGCGAGAGCGGCGCCGATCTCTATTACAAGCTGGAGTTCAATTAAAATAACCGGCGGCGCCCGCCGCTGGTTTTGCCACATCCCTCCTCATCGTGTGCCGATTAGCGCTCATCTTCCGCCAGGAGTTCACAACACCCCGATAACTGTGCTTCCGTTAAAGCCGCCCCTGGTACTAAAAAGCGCTGCCGGCATGGTCTAAAACCCGCGATATTGAGGGGATATAACTGCGTTGTTGACTTGATCTGCCTAAGGTATTAAAAAGATTCCTCGTAGAGATATGTGGGAACAGCCTTTCCAGTTCAAGAAAAGAGGTACACATTGAGAGGTCAAAGTCTACTCGAGTCCATCGGCTCAACCCCCATCGTCGAAATCGGCGCTCTGTGCCGGAATCCAGCTGTTCGGATCCTGGCAAAGCTGGAAGGCAACAACCCCGGCGGTTCGGTCAAAGACCGCCCGGCACGCCACATGATACTCGCCGCCGAGGCGAGCGGTGCACTGACCCCGGACAAGGTCATCCTGGAGCCTACATCGGGCAACACCGGCATCGCCTTTGCGATGATCGCAGCCGCCAGAGGATATCGCATCAAGCTGGTCATGCCTGCATGCGTCAGCGTGGAGCGGCGCAGCGTGCTGGAGGCGTACGGCGCCGAGATCGTGCTGTCCCCGGGCTGTGAGGCTACCGACGGGGCGATCCGTCTGGCCCACAAAATTTTCGCAGAGGATCCCGAAAGGTACTACATGCCGAATCAGTACGCCAATCCGAACAATGTACTGGCGCACTACGAAACCACCGCCCCTGAGATATGGCAGCAGACCGGCGGGAATATCACGCATCTGGTGGCCGGCATGGGAACCGGCGGCACACTCATGGGGGTTGCCAGGTTTTTCAGGGAAACTAATCCAGAAGTTCGCATTGTAGGCGTCGAGCCGGTGTTGGGGCACAAGATACAGGGGCTGAAAAACATGCAGGAGGCGATAGTTCCGGCCATTTACGATGCCCAGGCCTATCATCGAAAGATAGTCGTGGAGGACGATGATGCCTTCGAAACCGCCAGGCTGCTTGCCGCGCGGCAGGGGGTTTTTTGCGGCATGTCAGGAGGAGCCGCCGTGGCTGCGGCGCTCAGGCTGTCACACGAGCTGGAATCGGGATTGATAGTTGTCATCGTACCCGACCGTGGCGACCGATACCTCAGCACCAACCTCTTCAAGTCGATCTGTGCACAATGTCCCCCCTGACTATTCACTCAAGTTTTCGGGATTAGTGCCGATAAATCTTGCATGAGGTAAATAGGAGGTAGGGCATGCAAATATCGACAGCATACAGTTCGACAGCTCTTTCCCTTGCCAGCCAGACATTCGAGGCAGCTTTCTCCACTTCGGCCAGACCCTCACAAGCACCTGCGTCAACGGATCGCGTTCAGGTCTCGGACCAGGCCCTGGAATCCTCCCGAAAACTTGGTAGGAACTCGGCTTCCGTGTCCGACGATACACTACAACTGCTAGGCGACGTGCTGAGCCTTGTTACGGGAAGGGATGTGGCGGAACTACAGGCAACGCCGGATGGCGAGGATGCTGCAGCTTCCCAGTTTGTCCTTGCCCGGCAGGAGGCGACCCTCTCCGCCGAGTCCGTTTCCCTTTCCGTGGGCGGGACCATAGCGACCAAAGACGGGAAAGAGTTGGAGATCAGCCTGGACCTGCAGTATGACCATGCAAGCTTTGCCGAGCAATCGACCCTGTTCCAGTCAGGTCCCGGCGGATTTTCCCTGAGATATGCGGGGACCGCTGCCGAGCTCACCAGCACGAGCTTCAGCTTCACCATGGGTACAGCCGGGGATTCTGCTCCGATAGGAGGAAAGGGATCGCTCCACCTGAACGACGAGGTGAGCAGCATAGGGAAGGAATTGAAGCCTCTGGCAAAAGAATTCATGAAAGCCACCGGAGCGCGCGGGGGATGGGGAGAGGTGAACCGCTTCCTTCGGTCCGCGACCTGATTCATCCGGTAAACGGTCCCTGCAATAAAGAAAGCCCCGCGGCACAGCCGGCGGGGCTTTCTTTATTGGTCACGCAGATTTTGCAGCGGGGCAGCAGGGGTACTTGGGATCTACGCCGTCAACTGCTTTAAACGTTGGAGGGTATCTGGGAATTTTCGGGGGGAACCGAGATATAAAGAAAGTCGCTAAGTGTACTGCCTCTAAAACCCCTGCCAGACAAACCACCCCCCCACAAGTGCAACGACAGTACCACTGACCCGCTTGGCCCAGGATGAGAAGTTGACAACTCCTCGTGCCTTTACGAACCCTTCGACGAAGCCTGTGAAGGTTCCCGCAAAGAGCATGAGCAGGCAGTGGCCGATGGCGTAGCAAAAAAGCAGGGTGATGCCGTAGAGTACCTGTCCCTTGCCGGCCACAAGAGTCAGGAGTACCACCAGCACAGGTGTGGCGCATGGCGAGGAAACGATGCCGAAGAACAACCCCAAAAGGAAAGCACCGACCAGACCGCCTCTCTTTGGTTTGTAGTCACGCCTGACCGGCAGCGGGATTTCGTACAGCCCCATCATCTGCCCGCCCATAACCAGCGCTATGGCCCCGGCGATCAGATACCACTTCCCTCCCAGGGTGCCGAACATGGTGCCCAAAAGCCCCGCCGCCGCGCCAAAGGCTGTGAAGGTCAGCGAGAGGCCAAAGATGAAGGCCAGGGAATAGCGGAAGGCCTTCAGCCGGTCGCCATCGGCATACCCCCCGACGAATCCCACCACCAGCGGGATGGTGGCCAGCACGCAAGGGGAGGCCGAAGAGAGCACCCCGGCCAGGAAAACTGCCCCGAAGGCTATCAGCGGATAGAGCGTGATGATCTGCTCGATGTTGTCGAGGAAGGTCATTTGAGCCCCGCCGCCTTCAGTTCCCTGACGATGTCCGCCTTGCCCATGAACCCGATGTGGCGCTTCACCTCCTTGCCCCGGCCGTCAAAGAAAATCTGGGTCGGGATCATCTGTACGCGAAACCTGTCGGTGGCTGCCTCGTTTTCATGGACGTCGATGAAGAGGACAGAAGCCTTGTCGCGGTATAGCGCCGAGAGGGATTCCAGGATCGGCGCCATTTTCTTGCAGGGGATGCAGGTGCGGGCTCCCAGATCGATGACGGCGGGTTTGCCGGAAATAAGCGCGCGATTCACGGCCGCATCTGTTGCCGACGGCAGTTCGGCCTGCGCGGTGGCGGCAAGCATGAGGGTGATGGCGATTGCTGCTAAAGAAATCTTCATATCGACTCCTTCGATAGATGGTGGGTTGGACTATTACAGCATCCCGGCGATCTCGGCAGCGGAGGCAACTTTGCCGGAGAATTTCACCTTCCCGTCGATGACCAGAGCCGGCGTGCTCATGACCCCGTATTTCATGATCGAAGGGATATCCTCCACCTTCACCACCTCCGCGCTCTTGCCGCTTTCTTCCACGGCCCTCTTCGCGTTTTCGTAGAGGGTCTTGCACTTGGTGCAGCCGGTGCCGAGAATTTCGATTTTCATGGTTTCACCTTCCTTTTGACCTTTGACAGCGACTACAGGAGATAGCTCTTTAAAGCATCGCGTTAAACAGATAGCCGACAATGACAATGGCCGTGGCTACTATGCCGAAGAAGGTGGCGAGGAGCGGCTTCTTCAGGACGTTGCTCAGGATGATCGCTTCGGGCACCGACAAGGCCGTGACCGCCATCATGAAGGCCAATACGGTGCCGATAGCCATACCCTTTTCCATCAGGGCGTGGACGATGGGAATCACCCCGGCCGCGTTGCTGTAGAGCGGGACTCCCAACGCCACGGCAACGGGCACGGCAAGAATATTGTCCGGCCCGGCCCAGCGGGCCAGGAAGTCAGCCGGCACATAACCGTGGATGAAGGCCCCCAGGCCAACGCCGACCACCACATAGGGCCAGATCTTTTTCAGCAGTCCCATGGTGTATTCACGTGCATAATCCAGCTTCCCGCGGAAGTTCATGGTCGTGATCTCACTATTGCCGACCTGCATCTCCCAAACATAGTCCTGGACGTACTTCTCCATCTTCAGTTTGCCGATGATAATGCCGGCGAAAACGGCTACCAGCAGGCCGGTGCCGATGTAGATCAGGGCAATCCTCCAGCCGAAGAGCCCCCAGAGCATGATCAGGGCCACCTCGTTAACCATGGGGGATGATATCAGGAACGAGAAGGTCACGCCCAAAGGGACACCTGACTCGACAAAGCCGATGAAGAGCGGCACCGCCGAACAGGAGCAGAAAGGGGTGACGATGCCAAGCAGCGCCGCCAGGACATTGCCGACGAATTCCCGTTTGTGGGAAAGCATTCGCTTGGTCTTCTCCGGCGGGAAGGAGGAACGGATGATCGCTACCACGAAGATGATCGTGGTGAGCAGCAGGAAGATCTTCAGTGTGTCATAGATGAAGAAATCGAGCGCTTCGCCCGAACGGGAACCGGGGACGAGGCCAATGAGGGTGAAGACGATGTAGTCGGCAAAGCTTTTCAGCATGGCATGCTCCATGAGCATCTGATTGATTGCTCACTTAATGAGACAAAAAAATTTGGGGTAGTCTCACCTAAAGTGATCCGATAGTCTCAGCTAGCTTTCAGCAATTCATGCCGCCCGTATATCTCCAGTTTCACGACGCCGGTGACAATATCCATGATCTCGAGAATCTCTGGATGCTTGATGGCGTAGTAGATCTTCAGTCCGTCTTTGCGGCGGGAAAGAACCCCGGCGGCGAGCATCATGTTCAAGTGGCGGGAGGTATTGGACTGCTCCTCGCCTATGGCGGGAAAAATCTCGCAGACGCATCGCTCTCCCTCGCGGAGAAAATCGATTATCTTTAGCCGGGTTGGTTGTGCCAAGGCTTTCAGGATTTCAGCGCGGTACTCGACAAGTTCTTTCATATGGGCGTCCTCTTTCAGTAAATGCCTATATACTCATATATTCCGTTGTTGGCGGGCTGTCAATTCATTTTTTATCCAAGGCGCTACGTAACACGGGATGTTTAAACACCTTTGCTTCAGTTTTGTCACACAGCGACAGCGGTTTCAAATGTTGGCAAGGGCAAAGAAAAGACTGAAAAGATACACTTGATGAAGTTCATTAGATTCGGATCTATCGGTTTTGTGCCAGATACTACAAAGGTCCTGTTTCGGTTGTGTCGGAAACCTTCAACGCGATGCATCCTGAGTGGGCCATCATTCAGATATTTCGCCACTACACTTCGGGAAATAAAAGCAATTCCTTCACCTTCCAGTACTGCCTGGATAATAAGATGGAGGTCATCATAGATGATGATCTGGCGAAACTCCCGGCTGTCACGTCCGTTATTTTGCATATTGCCGTCCAGAAAAATCTTGGAACAACATCCCTCATTCCTGCTGTAAAGACGCTGCTGCACGAGAATATCAAGATCTGCAATGTCAGATTCAATACCGAGAGACGGCGCACTGACAAAGATCATCTCGTCGTCAGGGAGTGGGAATGTCAAAAACTCTTTAAGGTCGAGGCAGGTGCAGTGCTCGATGACCGCCAGATCAAAAAGATGCTCCTTCAATCCTGCGACGACCATCTCCGGCATCTTAAAGAAAAATTTCAGATCGCTCATGTCAGCGTTATTCAGCATGAAATCCTTCAGTACGCAGGGCAGATGAGCGATACCGAAAGCTGGTGTGCAGCAGAAGGCTATGCGCGGCTTGCTCTCCATCTCGGTTAACCCGTGCAGCAGTTCCTGCTCGATCTCCAGAAGAATTTTAGCTTTTTCGAGGACCAGCCTGCCGGCTTGAGTCGGCTTTAGAACGGGGCCTGTACGGTCCAGCAGTGGATAGCCGTAATGTTCTTCCAGAAATTTTATTCGGCGCGAAGCTGCAGATGGGCTGACGCAGAGGTTTTCCGCTGCCTTGGAAAGGCTGCCGGTCTTAACCGCCTCAATCAATGTCTTCAGGTAAACAGATTCCATGAATTAAAAATTCCCGAATTAAGGTTCCCCTTAGGTGAACACACTGGCCAAGGATAGCAGTCACTAACAACCAAATGACGCCGCCTCAAATGTTCCAAGTACCACTTTCGCCGGGGTGCAGTGCTGAGACTGGTGCCGTTTTTTTGCAGGGCACCATCCTCAACTGCCACCCGCTGTGCGTATTACGCAAAGCCTTGTGAGAATCATTCGCTTTATTTTTTATTAATTTTAAGGATATTTATCACACTAACCCATCGGCTGTCCAGAACCGTCCGCAATGTAGATTCTAAAGGATGGCCGTCGGGCGTGCCGAGGTGCAGTCTTGAGTGTGCTGTAAGACATCTGGAACTCGAGGCTGCTTTCGGAGTGCCTGGATCGAGGTTTACGGGAGGTGGCAAAGCTTTCATTTTTACGGGGCGTGGCTGGCATTTTTGATTCTTGAGAGGAGGTAGTATGTCGGAAAAGGCAATTAAAAAGACGAAGCTGATGTTACTTGTGTTACTGGGCATTGCCGTAATTGGCACCCTGGTGATGTGGGGCTGTGGAACAAGCGGGTATGACAACCCTGCGGCAAAGGCTGCCGCAGCCTACTACAAGAAGGACACCGTCTCAGGAATTTCGCTTGTCGAACCTGCCACGGTAAAAAGCTGGGTGGTCGACAACCAGGGCAAGACCGAATCGGGGCAGAGGGTGATCATTCTGGATTGCGTGCCGAACGCCTCGGGAGTCTTCACTTACTCGGACACGGAGAGCTGGTTCGCGGGGGACAAGCCCAGGATCCTGCAGAACCTGAGTGACCAGTACGGCGGCACGACAAGCCCCCAGTACAAATCCTTCAGCGGCATGCCCGATAGCATGTTCGGTCATATCCCCGGCGCCATTCCAAACGTCTCCCACGAGGGGTACGAGGTGGCAGTCCGAAACGACGGTCCTATCGAAGCGGATCATGAAGTCGGTACCGGTGCATTGATCGATCAGATGCTGCAGAAATACGGCGTCACTAAGGACGATGTCATCGTTATCTCTACTTCCCGCTACGACTACCCCGGTTTCTGCCCATCGCGCCTCTGGTGGACCCTTTATTACTGGGGCTTCGCCAAGGAGAATATCCGCGTCCTCAATGGCGGCAACAAGGCCTACGCCTTGGCCGGTGGCGCGCTGCAAAAAGGGGTAACGCTCCCGCTGGTCACTCCATCAAGCTTCAGTGTCACCCAGTTGCCGCAGAGACATCTTGATACCCGTATCAGCATCGGCGAGTTGATCGCGTTGGTCGACAGCGGCCGCACCAGTCTGCCGGACAGCGATCCTATCCAGGTGGTGGTCCTCGACACCCGCCAGCCGCCGGTCGCCTACTACCTTGCCGACCAGAACGCCGACGGCATCCCTGACATATTCCAGTTGGCAGGGTACAGCTATTCCACCACTACCAGGCTGTTCACCCGCGGTGCTGACTCGGCGCTGCTTACCCTGAGCGAGATACTCTTCAAGGAAACGACCCCGGCGCGCGTCGCCTTCAGCGGTACCACCAATCCGCCGATCACCCTGCCTAATCCCTATGCGGGTATCACCACGGCTGCCGGTCCCAATCTGAATGGCGGCACTCCGCTCGCCATTCCCCTGGGCGCCAAAGGCGCCGCGTTCGAAGGGATCGTGAAGGGGGCAAAGGTGACCAAGTCCGGCGCCTGGAACATCACGGTGCCCGCGTTGTCCCGGGCGGATGGCGGTTATAAAACCAAGGCGGAACTGCTGACGATTTTCGCCGCCGCCGGCATCGACGGCAGCAAGCCGATCGTCACCTACTGCAATTCCGGGGCGCTTGCCTCCATCTACTGGTACGTTTTTCATGAGATATGCGAATTCAAGGACGTCCGGATGTACGACGGTTCCTGGCAGGAATGGGCGCTCCTCTCGGCATACGAGCCGACCGACAACACCTATGTCGCGACCGACGATTATTCCACCTACCCGGGTTATCCGGCGGCCAGCCCGTCGGTGGTCTTCTTTGCCGCTCCCAACAGCTATCTGGAGTGGGATGGCACGAAGTTCGTCGACAAGTACACCGGCGCAGATGCCTCCGCCCATGTCAAGGCCGGCGGAACCCTGGGCGGGATTCCGAAGTGGGATACGGTCACCAGGTCGGAGCACGTGATTTTCAGGCCGACCAAAACTATCAACGATAATGCGCTGAAAGGGACCGCCAACGAATTGAAGATGCTCCGCACTTACAGCGGCGCGGTTGACTGGCCGACAGTTACGACCTATCCCAACTTTACCGGAACCGGCAACCTCATCTTCGAGCAGGATAAGGCTTATGACGGTGCAGGGGTAACGAGCAGCGGCGGAGCCCCTTCGCCCTTCATTCCGAAGGGTGGCGGTTGCTGACGGAACACGCGAGTCCCCTGCTACGCCCGGACCTCGACCGGTCCGGGCGGAATTGCCAACGAAAGGAGCTGACAGATGAAGAAAAAGTATTGTGGCCTAGCCTTGTTGGGAGTGATGCTGTTCGCCGGTAGTGCCTACGCCGGACCGAAGATGACCTTCGGCCCAAATGACGAGGGTGCTCTTCAGATCGACTATAAGGGACAACTGCAGATGACGGTCCGGGATACCGGATCGGGCGAGAATGACGACGACACCACCACCAACTTCAATTTCCGCCGCAACCGGCTCGCTTTCATGGGGAAGTACGGCGACGTAATGAGCCTCTACGTACAGACTGAATTCACCGAGGACCCGAACGTCACCACCCTGGGCGTTGCCAGTTCAGATCAGGGGAGCGAGTTTCAGCTCCTCGACGCTGTCATGCGTTTCAACCTCGATGACAGCTTCAAGGTGAACGCCGGCAAGTTCAAGTACAACCTTTCCCGCGAGAACCTGGAAGCGTGCGAGATGCCCCTGACCCTCGACCGGTCGCTCTTTGTCCGGACCCCCTTCACCAGCACCCGTGATACCGGGGTAGCGGTGTGGGGCAACCTGTTCCATGACGTCGTCCAGTACCGTGCCGATGTCATGGAAGGGCGCAAGGCCGTGTCTGGTGATACCGCTCCCGCTTCCAATTTCCGCTACTCGGTCCGCGGCCACGTGTCGCTGCTCGACCCTGAGAATGAGTATGGCTACAAAGGTACCTATCTTGGGAAAAAGAAGGTCCTGACCTTTGGGGGCGCCTATCAGTTCGAACCGGAGGTCGCCTATGGCGATACGGTCACCAGAACGGACAAGAAGGACTACCAGGCCTGGACGGTTGACGGTTACTTCGAATATCCGCTGGAAGGAGTGGGCACTGTCACAGCTTCCGCCGCCTATGAGGACGTGGACCTGGATGACGCCTACCAAGGTGCCAATCCAGACGCTGGGACCATCGGCCTCAACGGGCAGAAAAATGGCTGGTACGCGAAGGCCGGCTACCTGCTCCCCGGCGTGCCGCTGCAGTTCTTCGGCCGTTACGAGAAGTGGCGTTTTGCCAGCCTCAACAACATCTTCGACCAGGAGGTTGACTGGTATGGCGGTGGTGCCAACTACTACCTCAGAGGGCAGAATCTGAAAGTGACTGCCGAACTGTCCCGCACCGATTTCGATACCGAAGGGACCATCAGCGGGCTTAGGAGTGAAGACTTCACCACCTTCATAGCCCAGCTGCAGCTCATTTTCTAACGGAATAATCCCGAACGAAGTTTGGTCGGTGCTCCTTCCATTTAAGCGTTTTACCACAGGGGGAAGGGCCGGTCTCTGCAACGTAGCTGTGTGGAAACCTAAATTCGACAAGGAGAATGAAATGAAGAAACTGATCACAATGATTTCCATGTTGCTGGCAACGGTAGCACTGGCGGCGACTGTTTTCGCCGCCGGTTCGTGTTCCGGTAAGGTTACCAAGGTTGAAGATGACAAGGTCACTGTCACGATGGAAGGGACCGTACCCGCATGGGCCAAGAAAGGAGCTACTGTTAAGGCTTTGGGGGGCTCGCCGAAGGTCATGTCGGTGAATGGCAATGAAGTTACCTTGAGAATGACCAAGGCGAAGGCCGCCAAGGTCAAGGTCGACTCAAACGTTACTGTCACTGAAGCCGACGAAGAAGAAATGCAGGGTTGCTGATCATTTTCTCAAACGCCCCACGGGGGATCAGGGGGCGTCATTTAACCAATGGAGTTTACTCTATGATAAAAGCAAAACTCGCCGTCACGATGATGACAGCCCTGCTGTGCGCCTATCCTGCAAGCAGCTTTGCCGAAAAAGCGGGGATCGGCTGGAAGGAAACGATTGTCGCCAAAAACGGTAAGGCAAAGACCATTGCCGAACTGGCAAAGATGTACGACTCGAGTTCCTGCGTCGAATGCCACCAGGAACAGCATGACCAATCCCAGAAGTCCATTCACTCACGCTCCATCTACGGTACGGCGCGGACGGCTATGACCATCATCACCACCATAGAGAACGGTCTCATGGAAGAACCGTACTCGGGGGTGAAGAGCCCGAAGGACGTGAAGGTGGAGCACCTTATGGGGTGCGCCAAGTGCCATCTGCCGCAACTGGCGGACGCCGAGGATTCCGTGGCCCAGGAAATCGTTACCACCCTCTACGGTTGGAAGGACGCGCTGAAAAAGAAAGACAAGATTGCCTCCGGCAAGCTGGAAGCAAAGCTTAAGAGCGTCACCATCAACTGTCTCGTCTGCCACAACCGCAATGCCATCACCCACAAGTGGCAGGACGGTTACGCGAAGGCGGGGGTGGTCTACGGCTCCAAAGAAGGGGACCATCCTTCGGACAAGTTTCCCAAGATGGCAGTCAGTCCCATCATGAGCGAAGCGATCCAGTGCGGCCAATGCCACGGCTTGGGGCCGAACCTGGAGCTGGATGAACCGACCCAGTGCTGCACTTCCTATGGCAGCTATCTCTGGGCCTACAAGGCCGAGGTCGGGCAGGAAAGCTGCCAGGACTGCCACATGAAGAGGAGCAAGCTCGGCCATAACATCCAGGGATACCGGGATACGGCGATGACCGATGCGGCGGTGGATTTCAAGGCCGAAGCGTTCGGTTACCACTGGCGCGACGGCGCTGAGATCAAGCCGAAAGCGGTGGTCAAGGTGGAGATGATCAACCGGTCCGGGCACTCCATACCCGATGGCTGACCGACCCCCAACCGACTGGTTCTGTCGGTAATAGCAACAACGAAGGATGGCAAAGAAGTGTTTAACCAGGAAAAGATCTATATGCCGGTACCGCAGCAGCTTGGGCGGGGAGACCGGATGGGGCGCGGTCCTTACGAGAAGAGCGGGTTGATTGAGGACACCGGGTTGCCGCCGGGCAAAACGGTCCACGAGCGGTTTGATATCATGTTTCCGGTCGAGGAGGTAGAAGTGGGGGGCAAGTTTGTCAACAGGCCAACGAGTTATGACCTGGATATCGAAGTGAAGCTGTGGTACCTCCCGTTCGGGTCGCCGAACTCCGATCCCTTTCTCTGGAGGGAGTTCAGCAAGACAGTCCAAATCAGTAAAGGTGGCAAGTAAATCGATCCATAGGTAACCGATAAATTCCCGCGTTGTTAAGACCGACGGCCCCCTCCTCCGTCGGTCTTTTTTTCTGGCCAGGTAAGGAGAAAACTAGATGGGGATTTGGAGTTAGACAATTAGCAGCTTTAATCCTGCAATGATCAGTACGACGGAGAGGGTCTTGATAACCCCGCCAACCGGCAGGTGGCGACTGCCCAAAAAGGAGCCTATGACGCCACCGCAGAGAGCTGCAACCGCTAGAAGTGGCGCAAAGTGCGGGATGGCCTGAAGACTGCTGAGGTGACCAAGGAGCCCGGCGCTGGAATTCGCCAGGATGAACAACGCCGCTACGGCAGAAACCTCCCGCGCATGTCCCCACTTAAACAGCAGGAGGAGGGGACTCAGGAATATCCCGCCTCCCACACCGGTCAGTCCGGATAACAGCCCAAGCCCCGCGCCGATAACCAGGGCTACCGGAGTTGAAGGGTGTCGAACCACCAGGGCGTCATGCTCTCTATGGTAAATGAGGCGGCAGGCTGAAGCCAGCAGCACTACTCCTACCAGCGGCCTGTAGACATGGGGTGGCAGGCTGAGATAGCCGCCGATGAAGCTGCAAGGTATCGAGGTCGCTGCGAAGGGCCAGAACAGGCGCCAGGAAAAGTGGCCGGCACGAGCGAAGGAGTAGGTAGCTATGGCCGCCACCACGATATTGAGGGCCAGGGCGGTCGGTTTGAAGGCCGCCGGCGCCACGCTGAACAGGGCCATTGCGGCAATATACCCGGAGGCGCCGCCATGACCGACGCTGGAGTAGAGGACTGCCACAACAAGGACGGTGAACAACAGAAGGGACAAAAGTGGCAAGCTCACGAGTTCCCCTTAGGGTCAAAAAGCGCCATCGCCGCTGCATCCCATCTCGAAGCCCCTGTCCAGCAGAATGACCTCCGCCTCCTCGCCGGCGGCAAGGCTCGATTCGGGCGCCAGCTTCATCAGGCCGTTGCCAAGGATCAGGGAGGAGAGACGGCCTGAACTCTGATTGCCGGTGGTCGAAACGCAATAGCTGTTTTCGTGCACCGAGACGATGCCGCGCACCAGGTGCGGGCGGTTCCCCTTGTTTTTGGCCGGCTCCTGCAAGACCGCCTTGACTACCGGACGGAAGATGCGCCGGTGACCCATCGCCTTGAGGATGGAGGGGCGCACGAAAAGCTCGAAGGAGACCATGGCGGCGACCGGGTTGCCGGGCAGCGCGAAAATGGGTTTCCCGTCCAGCATGGCGAAGGCCAGAGGCTTCCCCGGCTTCATGTTGACCTTCCAGAAGTTGACCTGGCCCCCCATCTCCTCTATCGCCGCCTTGACGAAATCGCGATCGCCCACCGAAACGCCGCCGGTTATCACCAGCATGTCCGCATTCAGGCCGGCCCTGATCTTGTCGCAGGTGGCCTCAAGGGTGTCAGCGGCAATACCCAGAAGGACCGGGTCGCCCCCCGCATCTAGCACCTGGGCCGCCAGGCTGTAGCTGTTGCTGTTGATCAGCTTGCCCGGCATCGGTGTCGAACCGGGTTCCAGGAGCTCGTCGCCGGTGGAAAGGATGGCGACCCGCGCGCGCCGGTAGACGGCCAGCGAGGTGCCTCCCATGGCGGAGAGCATCCCTATTTCCTGGGGGCGCAGCAGTGAGCCGACAGGGATGACAACATCGCCCAACGCGATGTCCTCGCCCCGTTTGCGTACGTGCGTCCCCGCCTTGACCACCGGTAGCCGTATCCAGTCGCCGTTCTCCTCGACATCCTCGATGGGGACCACGGTATCGCAACCGGGAGGGATGGGCGCTCCGGTCATGATCCTGATCGCCTCGCCGGCAGGCACCTGCTGCTCGTGCACCTCTCCTGCCGGCAGGAACCCGGTCACCTTCAGGCGGTTCTCCACGACCCCGGCATGGCAGAATGCGAAGCCGTCCATGGCGGAGTTGTCGGCAGCCGGGATGTCCCAGGGGGCGATATGATCCTCCGGGGTCACCCGGTTCAGCCCCTGGAACACGGAAACCTTTTCCGTCTCCAACTGGGTGATCTGCTCAAGAATGGTCCGTTGCGCTTCCTCGATGCTGACCATGGTCGCCGCTCCTTTTTTGTTTATTCAGAACTCGAGCTCTGCAAACTTGCCGTTCACCAGCTCATTGAACCCCTCTTGAAGGAGATCGAATTTCTGCAGCAGTGTTTCAGCTTGCGGTGTGAGCGATGATGTGCCGCCGCCGCTCCCCCCCTTCTGGCGGTGCACCAGTGGGAACCCAAGCCGCTTCTCCATGGCGTCGAGGTAGGTCCACGCCTTCCTGTAGGGGACTCCCATCTCTTTTGCAGCGGCATTGATCGAGCCGGTCGCCTGTATCAAGCGCAACAGCTTGTCGCGCCCCTGGCCGAAGACCGGTTCGCCGTCGATCTCCAGCCAGATCTTGGAGCGGACCTGCAGCTGGGAGCCGGGGGCGCTCATTTCAGGAAATGCTCTTCGATGAAGTCGGCAACCGCCTCTGCATCGTTCAGATCGAGTACGGGTACGTCCAGCTGGAGCTTCGCGTCGCTTGCCACCGCCACCAGGGTCGGGTCGTGCTCCTCTCCCCGGCAGAGCAGCGTGGTGCTCCTTTCTTGACGGTTAATCTCGATCTTGGGCATGGAGCTCTTTTTGAATCCCTCGGTGAGGACTATGTCCACATCGCCGAAATAGGTCGCCAGGAGTTCCTCGACGGGGGGCGACTGGGCATGCCTCTTTACTATGGCCAGCTTCTCCGGCGAGGAGATCAGCATGGTGTCGGCCCCGGCGGCGGTGAGCCGGTGGCTGTCCTTGCCCGGATGGTCGATGTCGAAGCGGTGCGCGTCGTGCTTGATGACCCCCACCTTGTAGTCCCGTTCCTTCAGGTGTGCGATGACTTTTTCCAGCAGGGTCGTCTTCCCGGTGCCCGACTTCGCCACAAATGAAACTACCTTCTGCGTCATGGTTCTTCTCCTATTTTTGCGAATTCTTCCGGGGTGTTCACGTTTAAAAATGCTCTACCGTCCCCGTCGAAGCGGGCCAGCTCTTCGGGGGGGACGTACCTGACCTGAATCTGCGGATAATAAGCGAAGGCGCAGAATTCACCTTGGTCCAGTTGCGTCTTGATCGGTGCCAGGCAGCTTTTCGAGTAGAGAGCGAAGAGCGGCTCAAAGCCGTGTTCTGTGCTGGGCACCACGGCGTCGAAGCCTTCCCTCAGGGAGCAGAGATAGTCGACAACGCCGGCGCTGGGAAAGGGGATGTCGCAGGAGGAAACGAAAACGTACTCCGTTTCCGCGTTATAAAGGCCGGTGTAGAGACCGCCCAGGGAGCTGCCGGGGTAGATGTCGGGCAGCACCGGCACGCCGTAACGGGCAAAGCGTTCCTCGCCGTTTCCCACCAGAACGACCCGGGCAAAGCTCTCTCCGAACAGCTCCAGCACCCTCTCGAACAGAGGCTTGCCGGCAACGTCGAGAAAAGCCTTGTCCCTCCCCATGCGGCGGCTCTTGCCGCCCACCAGGATGACTCCTGTTATGTCACTTCGCAGCAGTTCGGGCATGGCGGAAGGCTCACTCCTATGGTTCCTTTTTTTCTTCCTCTTTGGGGTTTATCACCTTGCCATCCTCGTTAGAGGCCTTTTTGAAATTCCTGATGGCACTACCTAGCGAGGACCCGAGTTGGGGCAGTTTCCCGGGGCCGAAGATCACCACCAGGATGACGAGAATGATGATGATTTCCGGCATGCCGAATCCGAACATGTGATTTCTCCTTTTATTTCCGTTCCCTACCTGATTGAGAAAACCGATAGCGGCGTTATACCAAAAATGCACAACGTGATGCAATAGTTAAATTGAAGAACCGGCTGGTAGGCGCCGCATTTTTACCGGATACCCTTCCCATCTGTTCGTTGGGTGAGTGCGAAATCAGTCATGGAGCGTTCATAACGGGACGGTCAAACCGTTAGTGGCATTGCCACGGGAGTTACCAGCTACTTTTTCCGGACCGGGATGAAGTTGCGGTCGACGAGCCGTTGGCCCACCGGGGAAAGGAGGAAACGGATGAATTCCCCTGTCTCCCCTTTCGGATTCCCTTTTGTCACCAGCAGTAGGGGACGCGATATCGGGTAGGCGCCGGATCTCACGTTCCGCTCGGTCGGCTCGATGCCGTTGACCGAAACCGCCTTTATGTTCTTTCTGACATCGGCGGGAAGGGAGGCCACGAGTCCGATGCTTGCTGTACAGATGCCGTTAGGGTTGCCGGCAAGCTGTAGGAGTTGGTCCCGCGGAAGGTCGATCTGCCTGAAGTCGCCGTAGTGCGCGCCATCCATGACGGCCTCCCGGAACATCTCGACGGTGGCCCGTTCCCGGAGATGGATCTCGGTCGTAGCTGCTATGGATGCCGGGTTTCCGCCGACCTTCTGCCAACTGGTTATCTTGCCGGTGAAGATTCCCTTCAGTTCTTGAAGCGAGAGGTTTCGGACCGGGTTTTTGGCGTGGACGAAGACGGCGATGGTGTCATATCCGATAACCGCGGCGCTGAGGCCGAGCTTTTTCTCTTCGGGTCTCAGCGGACGCGATACCCCGGCGAGCCCTGTTTCCCCTTCAATCAGGGCATCGATCCCCATGCCCGATCCTGGAATCTGCACCGAGCTGAATTTCTTGCCGGTCTTCATCTGGAACGCCTCGACCGCGCCGGCATTCAGGATGCCTGTGCCGATGGTCGAGGACCCGATGTACGAGAGTTCCCCGCGGGCGATTTGTGGAAGCATCAACAGGCTGAACAGAAGCAGATATCTTGCGTACATTCTTGTCTCCTTTGTACGAACTCCCCAGGGCGCTCGCCATCCGCGGCTAACTTGTTGTCAGACATGGGAGCCTTCCCGTCATTAGGTCGAGGTCAGCAAACGGCTCTCGGCAATATTTGCTTTGCAATATCCGTTTGGGCGGATATAATCGGGCGGCTTTTTGTGCTTCCTCCGTCAGGAGGAGGGCCGGCATGCGAAGACGGTTTTCACCGGCGAAGGCTTTGAAGACGGCTACAGGCAGTTTCACGCAAGAGATTTATTTCTTTACCCGGATCCAGTCAAGTGAAAAATTTAAGCTCGGCAAATGACGTGCCATACTCCCGCGGCAACCTGAGGCAATTGCGTCGGTTTAGCAAAAGGGCGATCTTCGCACTGCTGGCAGTGCTGTCAGTTTTCCTGTCACCGTTTCCCGGCCGCGCGCCGGCAGCGGACAAGCCGGTCATCCGCTTCGGCGTCATCCCCCGCTACAATCCCCTGGTCATGTACAAGCGCTACCAGCCGATCATGGATTACCTGAGCGCCGAAACCCCTTACCGCTTCGAACTGAAGATCAGCAGGGACTATCCCGAGGCGGTCCGCTTTCTGCAGCAGGGGGTGACCCAGGTCAGCTCGCTCGGGGATGTGACCTTCGCCGAGGCGAATATCGAATATAAAGCAATCCCGATCCTCAAACCGCTCAACAGGGACGGGACTCCATTCTATCGCAGCGCCATCATCGTTCGGGCGGACTCGCCCCTGAAGAGCATTGAGGGGCTGCGCGGCAAGACCATGGCCTTTGGTTCCGCTCACTCCACCTCGGGAAACCTGATACCCCGCTACCTGCTCTGGGATCATGGGGTGGGACTGCGCGATCTGAAATCCTATGTCAACCTCCAGCATCACGATGCCGTGGCCAAGGCGATCCTCAAGGGGCAGTACGCCGCCGGCGCAGTCAAGGATGTGGTGGCCGAAAAATACAAACCCCACGGCCTGCGTATCCTCGCCTGGTCCGCTCCCATCCCTTCGGTGCCGTTGGTGGTGCGCAAGGATACCCCTGCCGACGTCGTCAAGGCCCTCACCGCAGCGCTTTTGAAACTGGACCGTAACAATCCGAAGCATCAGGCCATCATGAAGACCTGGGATGACGAATTCTGCTACGGCTTCGCCCCGGCAGCCATCGGGGATTACCGCGGCATCTTCCGGATGATGCGCGATATCCCTCACGGTTGCGGTATAGGTTGCCACCGATGAAAGCGGAAAGGTTCGTCAGCATAAAAAACCAGTTCCTGCTGCTGGCCTTGCTGCTGGTGGCCTTGTCCTCCGCCCTTTGGGGGTGGTGGGCTTGGAAGAACGAGCGGCGTCTGCTCTATGAAAGCCTGGAAGCTGAGGGGAAGCAGATGGTGACCTCGCTCGCTTCGCCGATCATCAATGCCCTGCTCTACGAAGAAATGGGGGTCATCGGCGAGGGCGGACTTTTGGACAATTTCATCGAGGAGATCATGGGCAATGCCGGCTTCCCGGTAGTGCATGCCTACGTCACCGACGAGGGGGGGAAGGTCCTCACTCACAATAACTATTCGGAGTACGGCAAGACCTATGCCGACCCGCTGACCCGTGCCGCCATTGCCAAAAGGGAGTTCCTCAGCACCCTGATCTCCAGAACGGGTTCCCGGCCGGCCATTCTGGATCTGGCCATGCCGTTGCACATCCACGGCAAGACCTGGGGAACCCTGCGGGTGGGGGTCTCCACCGCTCCTCTGGAAGCGAAATTGGTGGCGCTCGCCCAGCGCATCGTCGCGGCCTCCCTGATCTTCTTCTTTTTCGGCGCACTCCTTTCCTACCTGATCGGACGGAACATGGCTCGCCCGCTGGAGCGTTTAGCCGCTGTGATGTCCGCCATTTCCACCGATAATCTCGCCGTCGAGCTGCCTCCTCGCCGGCCGGACGAGATCGGCCTGCTCCAGGAGAGCTTCCGCGAGATGCTGGAGCGTCTGCGCCGCAGCGAGTCCGAGCGGGAGCGCGCCGTGGCGCAACTGGTCCAGAGCGAGAAACTGGCATCCATCGGCAAGATCGTGGCGGGGGTGGCCCACGAGGTCAACAACCCGCTGGCGACCATCAACACCTGCATCCATAACCTGGAGCAGGACAGCGCGGCGCCGAACCGCAATATCGACTTCATCAGGCAGGGAACCGAGCGCATCGAGCGGATCGTGCGCCAATTGAGCGACTTCAGCCGTACCGGCTCCCTGGAAATGCAGCAGCTTGAGAGCGACCGGTTCTTCGTGGAGAGCGCCGAGTTCGCGCGCATGGCCCTTAAGAGGTACCAGGTACTGCTTCGGGCGGACGATCTTTGCCAGCCCCCCGCCCTGCTCAGCCTCGACAAGGGGAAGATACAGCAGGTGATACTCAACCTCTTGATCAATGCCGCCGATGCCTCCCCCGATGGTGGCGAGGTGAGCTTGACCGCTGCCTATGAAAAAGGCGCCTACACCATCTCGGTCCGCGACCGGGGTGTCGGCATCCCGGACGAGCTGCGCCCGCAGGTCTTCGATATCTTCTGCACCACCAAGGCGGCCGGCCAAGGGACCGGTATCGGGCTGGCCATCTGCAAGAGCATCGTCGAGATGCACGGCGGGGAGCTCTCTTTCCGGAGCTGTCCCGGCGATACCACCTTCACCGTCAGAATCCCCCACTCGGCGTAAACGAGGTGACCCCATGATGACAGACATCAAACTGCTGCTGGTGGAAGACGACCCGCTTCTCGGCGCAGCGTTGCACGAGGCTCTCTCCAGGCAGGGGTACCTGACGCGACTGGCGGCCAGCGGGGCGGCAGCCCTCGCCGCCGGCAGCGACGAGTCTTTCGACCTGGTGCTGCAAGACGTCAGGCTGCCGGATGCGGACGGCCTGGACGTACTTAGCGAGATACTGGCGCTCCAGCCCCACTGCCACGCCCTGGTCATGACCGGCCAGGCCACGGTGGATATGGCGGTCAGGGCCATGAAGCTCGGCGCCTTCGACTTCATCACCAAGCCGTTTCCGGTGGATGTGCTGCTGATGAAGCTGGAGCGGATCCTGGGATTGCGCAGCATGGAGAAGCGGCTGGCAGACCTGACCGGAGCATCCGACCCCCGTTCCAGGATCGTCACCCGGTCACCGGCCATGCGCGGGGTGCTGGACACCATCTCGGTCGTCGCGGCCAGCGAGGCGAGCCTGCTGCTTCTGGGCGAGAGCGGGACGGGGAAGGAACTTCTGGCCGAGACGGTGCACGCCATGAGCCCGCGCTGCCCGGGCCCGATGGTGCGGGTCAACTGCGCGGCCATTCCCGAGACGCTGATCGAGGCGGAGCTGTTTGGCGTCGAGAAGGGGGCCTACACAGGGGCGGACCGCAGCCGCCCTGGATACCTGGAGCTGGCACACGGCGGCACCTTGTTCCTGGACGAGATCGGCGAGCTGACCCCCGCCGTCCAGGCCAAACTGCTGCGGGCGTTGGGGGAGAGGACTGCGGCGCGGGTGGGAGGGACCCTTTGCTACGGGCTGGACTTCAGGCTGGTCTGCGCCACCAACCGCGACCTGAGCGCCATGGTCGCCAAGCGTGAGTTCCGGGAGGATCTCTACTATCGGATCAACGTCGTGGCCCTCACCATTCCACCCCTGCGCGATCGCCGCGAAGACATCCCCTTGCTGGCAGCCCACTTCATAGAGCACTTCGGCCGAGACCGGCAGGCGCGCATCCGCCTGACACCGGAGGCGCTGGAGGGGCTGCTGCGGCTCCACTGGCCGGGCAACGTGCGCCAGCTTGCCAATCTCATGGAGCAGCTCTCCGTGCTCTATCCCGGCCAACAGATTCTGCAGCGCCACATACCTCGCGTCGTTGACGACGGCCGGCAGATTGGCACGATCTTTGAGAAGATAGCGGTGGGGATGCCGCTCAAGGAAGCGGTCGCCGAGTTCGAGAGGCACTACATTCAGCGGGTGCTGGCCGCCACCGACGGCCGAAAGGGGCGCAGTGCCGAGATCTTGGGGCTCTCCCGTCAGGCCCTTTGGGATAAGCTTCGTGAGCACGCTCCATTCATTGGAAACCACGCGAAATAACTGCCATGTAAGCGGAACTTTACATTTTATATTTTCGAATTAGGGCTGGCGGGCGCTGGAATTAATGAAATATTGGGCTATCATAACCCGATCGACGTATCACAAACAAAAGGAGGATCAGACGCATGAGAAAGATTGCCGCAATATCCGCGTGTGTAGTGCTGACCACAGCCGGCATCGCAACGGCAGCCGTGGGCGGAGGCGACCTCACCCTGAAGAACAAGGGGGGCGACGTCGTGTTCAGCCATGAGGCCCATGTGGACGGCATGCAGCTCGCCTGCACCGAGTGCCACGACAAACTGTATCTCAGTGGCAAACAGCACGTCACGGTCAGCATGAAGCAGATGCAGAAGGGTAAGTCCTGCGGCGCCTGCCACAACGGCAAGAAGGCGTTTTCTGTGAAGGGCGCTTGCGCCAAGTGCCACAAAAAATAGGAGGAACGGAATGGAAATCAAGCGTAGAGATTTTCTGAAGGTAACCGCTGCAGCCGGAGCGGTGGCGGCCATCGGCCTGCCGAAGCTGAACGCCTTTGCAGCAGGGCACACCCCGGCCGCAGCCGGCGCCGGCAAGGGCGAATGGATCGCCTCCACCTGCCAGGGGTGTACCGCCTGGTGCCCGGTGGAGTTCTTCGTACAGGGTGGCCGTGTCGTCAAGGTCCGCGGCAACCAGCTCTCCAAGGCCAACGGCGGATATGTCTGCCCCCGCGGCCATATGATGATCCAGCAGGCCTACGATCCCGACCGCGTCAAGGTGCCGATGAAGCGCACCAACCCCGCCAAGGGGCGCGGCATCGATCCCCAATTCGTGCCGATCAGCTGGGACGAGGCGCTGGACACCATCGCCGACAAGATGATGGATCTGCGCCGGGCGAACGAACCGCACAAGTTCATGTACATGCGCGGACGGTATTCGCCCACCTCCACGGATCTCCTGTACGGCACCGTGGGCAAGGTTTTCGGCTCCCCCCACAGCTACTCGCACAGCGCCATCTGCGCCGAGGCGGAGAAGATGGGCCCGGGCTACACCCAGGGATTCTTCGGTTACCGCGACTACGATCTTGCCAAGACCAAGTGCCTGGTGATCTGGGGGTGCGACCCGCTCTCCTCCAACCGCCAGGTGCCCAACGCCATAGCGAAGTTCAGCGATGTCCTTGACCGCGGCACCGTCATCACCATCGATCCCCGCTTCTCCACCTCCGCCGCTAAAGGGCAGGAGTGGCTCCCGATCAAGCCGGGTGAGGACGGCGCCCTGGCCGCCGCCCTGGCCCATGTCCTTTTGACGGAAGGATACTGGAGCAAGGAGTTCGTAGGCGACTTCAAAGAGGGGAAGAACCTCTTCAAGAAGGGCGCTACCGTTGAAGAGGCAGCCTTTGCCGAGAAGCAGACCCACGGCGTCGTCAAGTGGTGGAACCTCGAGCTGAAGGACAAGACTCCGGCCTGGGCCGCCAAGAAGACCCTGATCCCGGAGGAGCAGATCGTCAAGGCCGCCCGAACCATGGGGAAGGCGGGATCCGCCTGCGCCGTATGGATGGGCCCCGGCGTCGGCATGAGCCCCCGCGGCAGCTACGCCTCCATGGCCGTCTACGCGCTGAACGGCCTCCTCGGCTCCATCGAGACCGAGGGGGGGGTGTTCCAGAGTTCCGGCGTGCCAACCGAAAAGTTCCCGAAATTGGACAAATTCATCGACGAGCTTGCCGCCAAGTCGGGCAAGGAGAAAAAGCTCGACGGCCGCGGCTCCAAGGACATGCCGGCCATGATGGGCGGCAAGCCTGGGAGCGGCGTGGTCACCAACAACGTGGCCAACGGCCTGCTCAAACACCCGGACGCCGTCAAGGTGTTCATCGGTACCTGGTGCAACTTCACCTTCTCCTGCACCGGCGCCGAGCGCTGGGAAAAGGCGATGGCCAAGATCCCCTTCTTCGTTCACCTGACCACCAACGCCTCGGAGATGAGCCAGTTCGCCGACATCGTCCTGCCGGCCACCTTCGCCCCCACCGAGAAGCTCTCCATC
>Ga0209317_1001164_pt1 | contig 24822 bp, 24 predicted proteins | sample RifGroB2_FD_183994 | JGI IMG/M metagenome (GOLD analysis project Ga0209317, IMG submission 183994) | Soil microbial communities from Rifle, Colorado, USA - Groundwater B2 (SPAdes) (version 2) | ecosystem: Environmental > Terrestrial > Soil > Unclassified | place: Rifle, Colorado | collected...
ATTCTTTGAAATTCCTGGGGAGTATTTCCAGCACGTCGGGTAATTGCAGAAATTCATCCATAGACCGGGAAGAGATTTTTTCTCCGGCGATATTAATGGTGTAGTGGTCAGCCTTGGGGGTAACTGCGCCAAATTCTATTTCTTTGAGTGACGGTAAAAAGGCATGGATGTATCCATCGGTATTCTCAAGGTCATGATGCTGCCCCTTTGGATGGAATTTGGTCAGTATGGTCAGTAGGAATTTTGGCGATTTATATGGAGTCTCACGTTCAAAAATCCTGTATGTGCCTTCTTCGAGTCCGAATGCCCCCACGACGACGTCCGCCCGGATGTGCTTTGTCTCGCTGTACACGGTAACCTTTTCTTTGCCGATCTCTACATCAGTGACCATGCTTCGTATAATCGTTGCGCCAGCCTCTTTTGCCTTTTGCAGGAGGTAGGCGTCAAACTGAATCCTGCGCAGTGCGTAAGAGACTTCTCCTTCTCCGTCCAGTTTGATGACAGAACCATCCGTGTGGAGATAGTAGCCGGGCACTTCCCGTTTCACGAGATGCCAGGGAAAAGGAACTCCCAACTGATCTTCGATAATGTGTTCAATAGGCTGAGAGAGGACGCCTGCGCATTCATTGTGCTCGATACCGCCTTCAAAATCTTTATGTTCATAAATGATGACATCTATAGTGATATTCCGTTTTTTTGCAAGATTTTTCAGGGCAATAGCACAGCTTGCGCCCGCCGGGCCGCCGCCAATTATCGCCACAATTTGGCCGTCCTCCAGTGTGCCAAGTCCCGATTCCTTCAGGAATTTTAGTTTTTCTGTGTGCTTGATGTGTGCGCGGGTTTTTAGGTTCTCATACTCCTGTTTGACAGCGGCATAAAAGATGTGAGGGAACATGATAAAGTGCAGGCGGATATCTATCACCTTGAAGAAAATCTCTTTGTAACTTGCGTTACCGGTGACCATATTCCACAGGATGCTGTTAATCTGGATAGACTCCCAGGCATTTTGACATTTTGTAAGGTGGTCAATTTGTGCATTTACCAATGCCTTTCGTGACGTAGTGTAATCGTGGATGCCGAACATGAGATTGCCGAAGAAGTTGTCCTGTGCAAGGAGTTTTAAGGCAGGTTTGTAATATCCTTTCTTAAAGTCTTCTTCGGAAACGCCGTGTTCGAATATCGTATGCGCAGCAAGCCGTGCCGTGTCAAAGGCTGATTCGATGCCATTTTTATAGGTACGTGAGATACTGGCATCGCCGATCATTACAAATCTATTCGTATAAGGGTGTGCGGCATGGGAAATTGGTATTTTGGGAAAGCAGATACAGAGGTCTTTCGGAAGTGACCATCCTGGAGGAAGAAGTTCACGGACCTTTGGATGTTTTATAAATTCTACTAAATTTGCCTTTGTTATATCTTCTTTTCCGACGAGTGAAACGGTAACATAATCCCCTTTTGGTATAAAGGCGGCAAATTTGATGGGTTTTATCCCCAGTGCGAATACATAAATTATTTTATGGAAGTGCTCCTGGATATAGGAACGACCCAGGTGGAGTTCTGCATTGCATGTCCGAACTGATCCAGGCTCCCGATACCCAAATTCCTTACCTACGATTCTCTTTATCAGGGACGTGTTCAGTCCGAATGCCCCCACGACAAGGTCGGTGGTCATCTTTTTCCGTACGCCTGCCTCGTTGTAAACGATGTTCACTAAATCCTCTGAATTTTTTGGGAGGTCTATTTCTTCTACGATAGCGGAACGTACCTTTGCACCTTGCAATGCCACATGCTTCAGGAGAAAATCGTCAAAACTGATGTCGGTTGTTAATTCTGAAAATCGGGGGCCGTTTCCACGAAAAACCGTTATGATTCTTGGTTTGTGTCCCGGTTTTGGATGATGTAATGTGATGCCGCGTTCCTGTGTTTGTAAATAATAACCGTCTATTTCTTGCTGGACGCGCGTTTTTGGCAGTACAATCCCCTCAGATTCCATTTTATTGGTAAGGGTTTCAGACAGGACGCCCGCGCACATGTTACAACCAACAGGACCCTTCTGGATAAAATCTCTTCCATCGAGAATAGTTATATCGACCTTGCGTTTATATTCTTTTGCAAGCCTTAATACGAAATGGGTAAAGAAACTCCCCGATGGTCCACCGCCTATTACTACAATATTTGATTTGTCTTTAAGATAAAGTTTCATTTTATAATGCTGCATCCGTTTGTAGTAAGTATTTCAACGATCCCGGAGTCAAAGTGTATGTCTGAAAATTTCCTCAGTTCTTTGAAAGCATATATTTGATCGGTAGCTTTGCGATAAGGACGTTCTGATAATAATGCATCGTATGCATCCGCTACGGCAACTATTCTGGCTTCTAGTGGAATTGTTTTACCCTTCAAGCCGTCCGGATACCCACTGCCGTCGATGTGTTCGTGATGATGTCTGACAATCTTAATAACCGTTTCATTTTTAATAATGGGAGTCAGAATCTTTTCTCCAATGAGCACATGGGTTTTGACATGGCCGTATTCTTCCTTTGTTAATTTCTCCTTTTTGTCCAATACCGATTCTTTGATGCCTATTTTCCCAATATCGTGCAGTAAGCTCCCCAATTTTATATCTTCTATGTATTCTTTTGAGAAAGACATTTTTTCGCAAATGCCGGTGGCATACTCTGTGACACGCCGGGAATGTCCCTCGGTATATTTGTCCTTTGCTTCCAGGGCAAAGGCAAGAGATTTGATGGCATCCAGGAATAAATCCCTTATGTGTTTCGTCTGATCGGCTACCTTTTGTTCGAGTTTGAAATTCCATTCCTTAAGTTCAATATTTTGAGACTGTATGAGTTTGTTTAATCGGTCCAATTCCCTTTGCAAATTGTAATATTCAATACCTTGTTTTACGGCGCCCAAAAGTTCGTTATTATTCCATGGCTTTGTGACAAACCGATACACCTCGCCCTCATTTATTGCCTTTACAGCTATATCTACATCCGCATACCCTGTGAGCATGATTCTGATTGTGTCTGGTAAAATCTTTTTAATCTCACTGAGAAATTTTAAACCATCCATACCAGGCATCCTGTGGTCGGAGATTACCATTTGAATGTCTTCTCGCTTAATAATTTCCAATCCCTTATCGCCACTGTTTGCAAAAAACATCCTATAACCTTCATTTTCGAGGAGTCTTTCCAACGATTTAAGGATATTTTCTTCGTCATCTACAATAAGTATGGTATTTGGTTTCATTTTATGTCTCCGTACAAATGAATCTACCCTGCTGAAATGGGTATCTTAATGGTAAAAGTCGTTCCTTCATTTACTTTGCTATTCACTTCTATTGTACCATTATGGTTTTTTATAATGTTATAGGCAATAGAAAGTCCCAGTCCTGTTCCCTTCCCGACCTCTTTGGTGGTAAAGAAAGGTTCGAAGATTTTGGATAAGTTTCGCTCCGGTATCCCACTGCCATTGTCACGGATCTCAACGTTGACATGATCGCCTTTTTGATAAGTAGTTATTCTTATTTCTCCTTTTTCCCTTATTGCCTGTGCGGCATTCAGGATAATATTCATAAAGACCTGTCCCAATTGGTATCGATTGCATCGTATCAGCGGGACGTCTCCAAATGCCTTTACCAAATCAGACTTATATTTTATCTCATTACAGATGATGTTCAAGATGTGTTCGATCTCTGTATTAATGTTGGCTAATTCAAATTTGTCGTCTCCCTTGTATGCAAAGGTACGAAGGGAGTCGATAATTTTTTTGATCCTCTCCGTTCCTTCCAAAGATTCGTTTATGCTTTTTTCCATATGGTTGATTAATTTATCCAGTTTAACATCAACGACGGTTTTTTGCAGTTTTATAAAGGCGGGGTCTGTTTTTAATTTTTCTATCTCTGTTTGCAGGGTTTTTATAGCTACAAAATGATTTTGCATTAACTCGAGATTACACGATATATACCCTACGGGATTGTTTATCTCGTGGGCAATACCAGCGGCCAACTGGCCAATTGAGGCCATTTTTTCAGATTGAAATAACTGGAGTTGTGTTTTTTTTAGTTCTTCAAGAAGGGATATAAGTTGTGCATTTGCCTTTTCCAGCTTCTGGTTTTCTTCAAATATTTTTCGTTCCAATAATTTTCTTTTGGTAATATTCCTGAAGTGTGGTTGTATGCCGAATTGTGTCCTGTTTACATCCAGCTCGCAAATCAGAGTATTTCCATCTTTTGTTATTACCCCTATCTCAAGCATGGAATGTTTTTCTCCCGGCCTTAGCTCCCAGGTCTTGTTAATAGCATCTTCTAACATGAGGACTTCTTCATCCCGGATAATACGGGTGATTTTTTTATGAAGCAAATCTTCCGTAGTGTAACCAAATAATTCTGTGACCCTCACGTTCATATTGTTAACGATAGACCCGTCTTTCAATGTGACCATTGGATCGTTGGCGGCATCAAAGAGTTCCCGTAATTCGCCCCGTGCATTTACTAAATCAGTGGTCATCCGATTAAATGCTTCTGTGAGTTCGCCAATCTCGTCCCGTGATGTTACCGGTATATGGGCGCTCATGTCTCCTTTTGAGATTTTCTCCGTTGCCGTGATTAAAGATTTAATAGGATTGATTATCTGATGTGAAAAAACGAAGGCGGTAACCGAAATAACAAATACACTGAACAGGCGAATCGCTATGGAATAGTTTCTTGCCCTGTATACAGGTTTGAACGCCTCGAATACATCTGTTTCTGCAAGCAGTATCCAGTCCATGTCCTTTACGTATTTTGAAACGCCGATGACCGGTATACCTCTGTAATCTTTGTAAATACCCGCCATTTCTTTCCCTTCATGTATTATTTTATTAATTGGTTCTGTGTTGACTTCCTGCTTCAATTGGGCATTATCTATAAATCGGGAAGATGTCAGCATGAGCTTATGCTTATTGACGAGATACGCCTCCCCAGTAGTGCCACGACGTGTTAGAGTGGTTAGCTCTGTTGGATGTTGCGTTTTATAACCGGGAGTTTGAGGTGATTTACCCGGCTGTGGTTTAAAATAGGTTTGACCCCTTGAAAATATATATTCTTTCTGCCCTGTTTGTTCGGAGGATGACGGTATTGTGATTGATGGGGCATTTACTTCTTGCTTATTTCCCACCGTGATGCTGTCCAGTTCGGATGCAAGTATCCGGATGCCTATCATGCCCAAAAAGGCGCCCGTATCTTTATGACTCACGGGTGAATAAAAGATCAGGCTATACTCTCCCGTAATATCACAAAAGTAAGCATCCTTTACGAAAGCCCCATCTTTTCTTTCCAGGGTACGAAAGTCATTCGACATGTCTGTGCCCACACGTTTTATATTACTTGATGCCACTACGATTCCCCTGGGATTTGTAGTAAATGTCTCCCGGAATCTTGGTTCGAGTTTGGTTTTATACTCCAGATATTTACTCAGTTCCCGAGAGGCATTTGTATTTTCAGTGACATTAGCAGTTTTTTCCAGATGGTCCCGTATGAATCCATCAGAGGAGAAGTGCTTAGCCGAATTTTCACCGTGACGTAAAAACTCATTGATATGTTCTACCAGCGCCTGACCCACAAGGGATAATTCATTAAATAACTCGGTCTCCAGGAGTTTCTTACTATGAACGTAGTTTATATAACTCAAAACCAATGCCGGAATAAGGGAAAGGGTTACAAAGTATAAGAGTAATTTCCTGCCTAAAACGCCCAGTATTTGTTTTTTCATATTTCTTTAGATCTAAAGCTGTGCAATTTTTATCAGTAACTTGCGATATACACTGCCGAGTTAGTCCCCCTTACCAAAGAGGGACTTCGTCGTGAGCTCAGTCGAACGATAAGGGGGTTGTGTTTTTTCCTGAGTTATTTTACAACCCCTTTCCTCCCCCTTTATCCCCCTCCGGAGGGGGACAGGGGGAGGAGGTGGGGATTTTAAGCTTCACATTACCCTAAAAACCGCATGAATAAAATGAAAATCCCTATGCAATCAAGTCCTGCTCTTTTTTGTTAATGAATACAGGGTCACAGGAAACAGGCTTAATAAAAGTCTTGGGTGTATACTCTTAAAAAAGATATGTTTATATGTAGCATTTCCTGTTACTGTATTCCATAACACCTCGTTCATCCACCTGGTTTCCCACGTATCCGGGTGTTCTGACATATATTTTATGTGAGATGACACGACGTGTTTCTGTCTTGATATGATGTCATTTGCCATGAGGATTATGCCGCCGTAGACATTGTCTCGACCCAGCAGTCTTTCGGCAGGTTTAAAATATCCTTCTTCAAAATCTCTTTCAGATACGCCTCGTTCGAATGCGGTTTTTGCGGCTAGCTGTGCAGTTGTGAATGCAGAGTCTATACCGTTTTTATAGGTACGGGAGATACCTGCATCACCGATGATGACGAGCCGGTTTGTGTATGGATGACGGGCGTGGTTAATTGGTATCAAGGGAAAACAGATGCACCGTTTCTTCGAATCGTCCCATCCTTCAGGAATCATTTTTTGTATTATAGGTTGATTCAAGAACGTATTTAACTGCGCCTTATCCATATCTTTTTTGCCAACAAGGCAAATGGTCAGGAACTCTCCTTTTGGGATAAATGCGGCGAATTTAATAAATTTCAAGCCCAGCGAGAAGACATAGATATTATTGCCATACAGTGCATCATTTACCGTTTTTGTTGGGTAAATATCCATGATACAGGTTCGAACAGTTTTGGGCGGAATATAGCCAAAACCCATTTTGTTCAATTCGGATAAGGCATCTGAATTAACCCCACAAGCGCCTACAATGAGATCGGCCGTATATTCACCTTTTGATGCGCCTTCGCCGTAAGTAAGTTTTATAAGGTCGTTTGGATTTTTTGGTATTTCTATATTTATTACCGGATGGAGAATAATGTCGGCTCCCGCTTTCCGGGCATGCTTTAAGAGAAAATGGTCAAAGCTGCTGCTGATATCACAACTTGCAAATCTGGGTCCGCTTCCGCGAAACACGGTAACAATCCTTGTCTTGTGGGGTGGAAATGGATAGTGTAAAGGTATGCCGTATTCAGAAACCTGGAGGAAATAACCTTCTATCTCTTGCTGTATACAGGAGGGTGGCAGGTGAATGTTCTGTTCAGAAAGTTTATCCAGGAGCGCCTCAGAAAGCACTCCTGCGCTCATGTTACAACCTGGGGCGCCTTTCTTGTCGAAGCATTTTTTTTCAAATATCGTTACTGATACTTTAATGCCTCTTTGTTTTGCATACGTCAAGGCGAAATGCGCAAAAAAGCTTCCAGCTGGTCCGCCACCAATGACGGCTATTTTTGCCCCATTTTTCAGATGCATGTGTATAGGAAACCCTGATTTCAAACACCATAGGGAGGCAAAGCCTCAACCAGAGCAGTAAAGACTTCGTCGTGAGCTCAGTCGAACGACAAGGCAAGTGGCGTGTGACGTTTTACTCGTCACCCGTCATTCGACACACGTCACTTTCCCGTTTACACGAGGACATGATTTCTAAAAACTTGCATAAACTTGTCCTCATGGAAATGGGGAAAGAAATTTTTACAGGGTAATACTGTGATGAGGCTTATACAACGATTATTTTTGGCCTTCTACATATTTCTTAATTGCCAATTGTGCGATGGCAAACTCCTCGATCTTTCTTACCCTTTGTAACACGTGGTGCCAGTCTTCTTCAGTACCACAGAGACCTTCTTCCTTGATCTTCTTCGTCAGTTTTTTTAAATCCATTTCTAACAAGTCTAGCCTGTTTTTGAGGTCTTTCATGGGTTCTCCGTTTGTATAAATGTTTAACTCACCGCAAAGGCGCAAAGCGCGCAAAGAATTAAATATGAAAAAGGGGCATAGATCAAGGGTTATTGTCTATGTTCATGTACAGGAATTTCAATGTTTGTATCATAGCAACCGGACAACCCCCTGAATCCCCCTTTTCTAATGGGGACTTAAGGAAATCCCCCTTAATAAAGGGGGCGAGGGGGTTGTTTTCACCAGCATTCGCTCTGTATCTTAAAAGTTGTTGCCATAGGCTGCCTAATTTAATGTTCAGAAATTTCAAAGTTTATTGTAGGGGCAGGTTTGAAACCTGCCCCTACGTGTGGCTCGGTTTTCCTTTGCGTACTTTGCGCCTTTGCGGTGAACTGTATTTTACGGGATTTTTTTTATGGGTTTATCTTGCTCATGATAAAGTGTAAACTCATCCTTTGCCTTATCCGTCCAACCCTTTGCAGTATAAGCAATGCCGAGCTTCTGGTGTATTTCCTTGTCTTTTGGTTTATAGGCCAGGGCATTTTTGAATTGGCCGATTGCGTCATCAATCATCCCATTCGAAAAATAAGAAAATCCAAGATTGAAGTGAATGTAAGCCTTCTGTTTTGTCTTGTTTTCAGAGATGAGTTCCAAAGACTTTTGGTATTCCGGAATAGCCTCATTATGTAGCCCCTTGCATCGATAGGCATAGCCGAGGTTGTAGTGTGCCTCCGCTGAATCAGGGTTCTGGGTAATAGCCGTTTGAAAGGCACAGATGGCCTCGTCCATCATACCCATGTCCCGGTATAACAAACCCTGATAATAATAGAGGCCTGGGTAGTTTTTATCCGTTTCCAATATTTTATTATAGGCAGTGAGCGCCTCTGAACAATTGCCGTGATTTCCGCAATCCAGGGCAAATTGGAACAAGTCGTCATTGCTCATAGATTTTAATTTATCATTGATCTGTTGGGGAGTGAGTAGGGGCGAACGGCCGTTCGCCCCTGATGTATGATTTTTATCATCGTTATCTCCGGATTTATAAATAATCCCTACTTTGGGGGACGTAGTATCATCCTTGCTACAGCCCAGCATAGGAGCTGCAAGGAAAAACCCGAGAAGAATTACAACATAATTTTTCATAATAAAAAACCCTTCTAAAAGTACAGAATATGTTCAATTATCATTTTATCAGGTTAAAAGAATTACGCAAAATTTGCAAGAAAAATAAAGGCGCTATTTGAGAAGCGTGATCGTGTGTTTTTTGCCTAGCCAGCTAAAGGCACCTACGACGATAAAGTTACGTTTTTCAGGCACGAATATTTCGGAAATAACGTTGTGGACGTCTTCTAATTTAATATTGTGGATTTTCTGTGCCTGTTTCTCCGGGGTATCGGGTGTTTCCGGGGTGATTAAAAGCTCCTCGATACCAAACCAATTGGCCATGGCGAGCGGGCTGTCCATGACGAGCTGTGTCTGGCTGAATACCCGTTCTTCCGTCCTGCTGAGTTCCTGTTCGGTTATTCCTTCCCGAAAGAGTTTGTGTACCTCATCTATGACTGCCTGAGCGGTCTTTTCGAAATTTTCTTTTTTTGTCGAGGTGTAAATATCAAGAGAACCTACGTCTGAAAACATGGTGGGATAGCAGGCAATTTCATAAACCAGTCCCAGTTTTTCGCGGACGTTTAGCGACAGTCTGGAACTGATTCCGCCTCCCAGAACGTCTGCAAGCAGGAGCATAATAATGACGTTTTTATGTCTGTACGGGTACGCCTTGTGGCAGAGCTTGAAACTGGTGGTTTGAGACGGAGATTTTTTAAATAAATATCTCGGTTCTGTTTGTGTCGTTTTCAGCAATGGCTTTTGGGCAGAAAAGTTTCCCTGTAAATTCCCGAATAGTTCTTTTATGTGGCGAGAGACCGGCTCTTTCTCGAAATTCCCGCTAATGCAGAGGACGATATTTTCCGGGACAAAGAATTGTTTGTAGTGCGTGTTAAGGTCTTCCTCAGTTACGGCTGCGATGGTTTTTTCGTCTCCAAATAAGGGCGCTTCAGTTGAACCGTCTTTCCACATCAGGGAAAAAGACATGTCGTCAATACCTACGTAATCCCCTTTGACGTCCACAAATTGTTTCATTTCTTCCTGGATGATGCGTCTTTCAACCTCGATGTCATCCGGTTTAAAATTTCCCCCGAGAATGATGTCGCCCAGGATATGCAGGCCTTTTTCGACGTGTTTGTTGTGTACCTGGATTACAACGGCGGAATGTTCCGGCGAGGTGTAAGCATCGCTGTCACCGCCGATATTGTCTATAGCCTGGAGTAATTCGAAGGAATTTTTGAATCGCTTCGTTCCGCGGAAGAGCATGTGCTCAAGGAAGTGTGAAATGCCAAGCTTCTTTTCGTCTTCATACCGTGAACCCAGGCCGATATACGCTGCCATTACCACGGAATGGATATGGGGCATTTCTATATAAATTACGCGTAGTCCATTGGGTAATACTTCTTTTTTATAAGTGTACATTATGAGTATATTAAATCCTAACCAGCGGTAGCTATATGTTGAGTATTCTTACCTTTCTTCCATCAATCTTTAACTTCCCCGCGGCAAAGAGGCGTATCGCCTCCGGATATGCCTCGCATTCTTCCTGAAATACCCGTGCAGCAAGGGAGCGGGGGGTGTCGTCGTCGAGGACGGGAACAGTCCTTTGAATGATAATGGGGCCATTATCATATACATTATCAGCGAAATGCACCGTGCATCCGGAGACCTTCGCGCCATAGTCGATGACGGCTTCGTGTACCTTATTGCCATAATAATTGTGGCCGCAAAAGGCGGGAATGAGACCGGGATGAATATTCATGATCATTCCTTTATATTTATCAGGTATTTTATAAAAGTGAACGAACCCTGCAAGGGTAATCAGATCAATCGGGTATTTATCCAGTTCCGTTGTAATGGCCTGGCTGAAGGCGTCAATATTCTTGTAATTTATATAAGAAACAACCGCTGCGGGAATATTGTGTTTTCTTGCCCGTTCCAGCCCAATGACATTGGGTTTGCTGCTTATGACTACCCGAATAGCGGCGGGTAATTTCCCTGTTTCTATCTTATCTATAAAATTTTGAAGGGTATTGCCGCTGCCGGAAATTAACACCCCTAAATTAATTTTTTTTATCATCAGAAGTTATGAAAAATATTGACAAAAAAAACATGGTTTGTTATTATGTTTGTCTTTATTGTTCCTGAAAATTTTAAATACACTATTAACATATAAAATTCAACTTTACATGTCAAAGATAATTACAGAAAAGTCGAAAAAGGCGTTTGCCGAGGCGCAGAATTTTATACCCGGCGGAGTTAATAGCCCTGTCAGGGCATTTGGCGCGGTAGGAGGTACTCCAATCTTTATGAAGTCAGGGTCGGGGTGTTATCTTACCGACATTGACGGTAATAAATATGTGGATTATATAGGTTCGTGGGGGCCGCTTATCCTGGGACATGCGGATTCCAGGGTTGTAAAAAGGATTAATGAGGCAGTTGCCAACGGGACGAGTTACGGCGCGCCAACAGAATTAGAGGTGAAACTGGCACAGCTTATCAAAGAGGCGATGCCTTCAATTGAGAAGATAAGGATGGTAAACTCCGGGACAGAAGCCACGATGAGCGCCATCCGTGTGGCAAGGGGATTTACCAATCGGGATGCGGTAATTAAATTTGAGGGCTGTTACCACGGACATGTGGATAGTTTGCTTGTTCAGGCAGGTTCCGGTGCAACGACGTTAGGAACACCCAACAGCCCCGGTATTCCACAGGATTTCGTTAAGCATACAATATCTCTCCCGTACAACGATATAGACGCCGTTAATGAGGTTTGTTCCAAACGAGGGAAAGATATTGCCTGTATTATCGTTGAGGCAGTTGCGGGGAATATGGGTGTTGTGCCTCCCAAAAAGAATTATTTAGAGGGATTGAGGGAAATTACAAAGAAACATGGTATTGTGCTGATATTTGATGAGGTAATGACGGGTTTCAGGGTTGCGCACGGTGGTGTGCAGTCGCTTTACAATATCAAACCAGATTTAACCACGTTAGGAAAGATTATCGGAGGCGGTCTTCCCGTTGGCGCATACGGCGGAAAGAAAGAGATCATGGATAGTATATCTCCGGTCGGGCCTGTATATCAGGCTGGTACGCTTTCGGGAAATCCTGTGGCAATGACGGCTGGTATTGCTACCCTGGAGATTTTGAAAGACGGCAAAATTTATACAAGTCTGGAAGAAAAATCAAAACGGCTGGCTGCAGGTATGGAAAAAGCATGTAAGGACGCCAAAGTTCCCGCCTACCATACCCGTATAGGCTCAATGTTATGTACGTTTTTTACCGATCAACCGGTTACAGATTACGCCACTGCCAAGAAGTGCGATACTAAGCGGTATGCAAAGTTCTTTCATGGCATGCTGGAAAGAGGGTTTTATTTTGCTCCGTCCCAGTTTGAGGCAGTTTTTGTATCTACGGTTCATGGTGAAAAGGAGATTGACTCGACCATCGATGCCTTTAAAGATGTAATAAAAGATTTTTGAAAGATAACTATGGCAATTAAAAATGTAAGTGATGATATAAAGAGTGTGTTGGAACGGATCGGCGGTATGTGCTTCAAGGCAGAATCGATTTTGAACCTTTGTATGGATGGGTTCATGAAGCACAAGGTTGATTTGATCGACGAAGCAAGGAAGGTGATCCCCGCTATTCGTACTGAAGGAAATGAACTGAGAAAATTACTCAGCGATAAGGCAAAAGAACCTTCCGTTGATAAGGAGTTGATAAAATCCCTGATGTCAATCGTAAGCAGTATTGAAATGGCGATTACCGGTTTGGAGTCTACGCTTCAGCATGTAAGGGTTAAAATTAGCGAGGGGTTGCTGTTCAGCGATAAAGCGGTGGGTGAGATTCGTCATCTCTTCAAAGAAACGCTTGATGTAGTAAAAACGGCAGGTGATACATTTTTAACCGGGAATGAAGTGCTGATGAAGCATGCTGTTGATAAATATAAAAACCTCAATGAAGTTGTCGAAAGCTATGCAGAGGGGCATGAAGATCGATTAATAAAAGGCGTATGTCAGCCACAGGCCTCCCCTGTGTATTTAAATATTATGGATTCGATAATGACGGTGGTATGGCATACAAAACAGGCGTTGGCGAGGCTTTTTGAATGCAGGTGATGATTGTCTCCTAATTTTTAATCTTTTCTATTTGTATTACCTGTTGCAAAAAAGAAATGTTACAAGTATAAAGGCACAGCAATGAATTTTCGTTATCCATGTATGAGGTTAATATAGAGAAATAAAGAGATTAAGTAGGTTTTATGCATGCGAAAGTTGCTTTTTTTAGAAGGGAATGAAAGTTGCTGTCTTGTCGTATGATTGAATGAACATATAAAGTATTTTAATATAATTTAGAAGGTAATAATTTTTGCCTTTCAATAAAAATAAAGATGAAGTATATCGTATTTTGGGGATGGTTGGGAGCTTTGGTTTCACAACGGCAGGAGCCATAGCGGGCGGCTATTTTCTAGGTAATTATTTAGATAAAAAACTTAATACCGCACCATGGTTCATGTTGTCTTTCATTCTGTTAGGAATTGCCGGAAGTTTTATAGAATTTTTTAAGTTGATAAAGAAGTTATCCAGAGAAAATGATAGATAGCTTTTCGGCTTATTAATAGTTTATGGATACATTAATGTCAACAAACGATAAAGAGTCGTCTTCTTTGTTTGATGAAAGTTTTCCGGACCGGGTGCTCAAGACTTCGGTTCTGTTATCGCTGATTATAATAGCAGGTTCGCTATCGTATATGTCCTTTATGTTAACGGCAAGCATTGCCATAGGATGTTTTATTAGCATTGCTTTGTTCAAGACGACCTGGTGGACGATACTACATGCGGTGCGGCATAAGAGGGAGAAAATTAAGGGTTTTTTCCTCAAGATAAGTTTCTTGAAGTACTTTATCATAGGGGCGATGTTACTTTCGGCCTGCCTGTTTCTAGAGATTAATGTTGCCGCTATGTCGCTTGGTTTAAGCATCGTAGTGGCAGTAATTGTTATGAAAGTCGGAAGCAGATTGTTTGTGAATTATTTGAACAGGTCGATTAAAGTACCTTCGAAAAATATTAAGTCAAGTTTCTCAATTGAGAAATAAGAAAGGGGTGTAAGTTCTGTGTCAGCAAGTGGTGGAAGTGAAAGCACAACTGAATTACCATCGTTTATAGATTTTGTACCTATCGATCCTCATGCCCAATTTTTTGGCTTGACGAAACACGAGTTGGTGCCCCTGATTATGTCTGCCATGATCATTGTATTTCTGGGCATATTTTCCATTGTTGCCACAAGAAGGTTGCAGAAAGTGCCGGGCAGGCTTCAGGCGTTGCTTGAGATTATAGTGGAAGGGCTAGAAAATTTTACCAGATCACAGATGGGGCGTGTTGCAGAACGATTTGTTCCATTTATAGGGACATTCTTTATATATATCTTTATCATGAATATGCTGGGGCAGATACCCCTCTTCCATTCGCCTACAAGTAATTTAAATACGACTGTCTCTTTGGCGCTAATCGTCTTTTTCGTCACTCAATATCAAGGCATAAAGAGTAATGGTATCGGTGGTTATCTCAAGCACATGGTTGGTAAGCCGATCTGGCTTGCCCCGTTGACCTTCCCTTTGCATATAATGCAGGAGGTGCTCTCACGTCCGTTGTCGCTATCCATGCGTCTCTTTGGTAATATTATGGGTGAGGATACGGTTATTGCCATATTTATTGGGTTCTCCCCGTTTTTGTTTGGGCTTATCCCTATTCCGATACACCTGCCCATGGTCTTTCTTGCATTGCTTGGAAGCACCATTCAGGCCATGATCTTTTCTCTGCTGGCAAGCTTTTATATAGCGGGTGCGATCGGTATTCATGATGAAGAAGAACATGAACACCATTAAAGTTAGATATTAATAATAACTATGAGTAAATATCTTTTTGATTTATAAGGAGGTCGTCATGGCATAGTGGCTTAATTTATTTTTTTTGTTTTTTCGAAAGGGGGGGAGACGAAATGACTTATTTTGCAGCAATAGCAATAGCTGTGGCTTTGATAGTGGTTGCAATATTTGGTTGTGCCTTAGGTCAGGGTAGGGTAGTTAGTAGCGCGGTTGAAGGTATGGCCAGACAGCCAGCTGTAGCCGCAAAGATACAGCTTGCTATGATTATCGGCCTGGCGTTTATCGAGTCATTAACAATTTATTCCTTGATGTTGTCTTTCATCTTGATTGGCAAACTCCCGCCAACAAAAGATGTGCTTGAGATATTTAAACAAACTCCAAAACAGGAACTTCTCTCTTCGGCTGGTGAATTTATGCGCACAGTTGTGAAAAATTGAATAACGTAACCGTTTAAATTCGGTAAGACTCAAAATTCTACTAAGGTTTTAACCAGGCTGGAGCAATAAAGGATAATTGAGAACTATCGGTTTAATATAGATAAAATTGTCATATAGGTTAAAGAATCGTAATGTATGGACGATGCAAATTTGCATCAAAGAAAAAAAATATTTGAAAGGAGGAAATAGTTGTGATTTATTTTGCTTTGTTGGCAATAGCGGTGGCAATGTTGGCTTTTGCGGCTTTTGGTTGCGGTATCGGGCAGGGTATTGCAGTTTTTGGCGCAGCGAGTGGTATGGCCAGACAACCTGAGATGGCGGGAAAGATACAGCTTGTTATGTTTGTGGGTTTGGCGTTCATCGAATCGTTAACAATTTACTCCTTGATGATGTCCTTTATCCTGTTGGGAAAACTGCCCAAGACGGAGGCTATCCTTGAGGTAATTCAACACGCTGTTAAATAGGCGTGGGAGGGGACTTAATTGGATATCTTAAATACCTTGGGTGTTAATATTAAGGCCGTTATTATTCAGGCCGTCGGGTTTCTCATACTGCTTTTTGTCCTCAAGAAATATCTTTTTGGCAAGATATCCGCCATGATAAAAGAGCGAAGCGAAGGAATAAAAAGCGCCTATACAAAGATTGATGACGACAGGTTAGTGGCAGAACGGCTTAAAGGGGAGTATCAGAAAAAGATTTCTGATGCTGAAACTGAGGTTGCCAGGAGGATTCAGGAAGCCGTAAACGAAGGCAGTCGTGTTAGCGAAGAAATAATTAAGCGTGCCAAAGAAGAGATTGAATTGATGAAGGTAAAGGCGAAGGAGGGGATCGATCAGGAAAGGAAGAAGGCGCTGGCCGATATAAGGAATCAGGTGGTAACCCTCTCCATTCTGGCTTCTTCCAGGATCATTCGGCAATCTATCAGTTCACAGACGGCTGAAAAGCTCGTAGATGACTTTATTGAAGAAATAGGGGAATTGCGTGTTAGATAAAAGTGTTGCTATTACATTTGTTAATGCCCTGCTGGAAGTGGCTGCAAAAAAAGGGCTGTTTGAACAAATTGAAAAAGATTTGGCATTGGTCAGTGATGTGATTACAAAACACGGGGACGTTAAAAAGATACTGTTTCATCCATCGATTACCCGGAACGAGAAGAAGATGTTGATCAAGAAGATTTTTGGCACGTCGGCTTCCGATCTCATGACGAACTTTTTGAATTTACTTGTGGATCGAAGAAAGGAAGAGATATTGGAGTTTCTTCCCGCAATCTACAAAGAAACAGTTGATAGTAATAAAGGTGTCATCAAAGCCAGGGTAACGACAGTTGCTCCTTTAACGGAAAACCAGATGAACGGCCTTAAGAAGCACCTGGATAAGCTTACCGGTAAGAAGGTGGAGATAGAGGTTGTTCAAGACCCGCAGATTCTGGGAGGGATTATGATTCGAGTCGGCAACACGATGGTAGATGGCAGCATTGCTGGCAGACTAAAAAATCTCAGGACAAGACTGTTGGAATTGCGAACGGCATAATTTAGCGAGGCAATGCCTCTGAATGATGAAAAAAACGGATGCAAAATGAAAGGTGCAAGTCCAAAAAAGTTTGCATTTTGACATTTTCATTTTAATTAAACGGGTTATACGATGTATGGCATAGACAATCCCCTTCCACCTGTCCCCCTCAGCGAGGGGGATAAAGGGGGGAGGGGGCTAGGGGGTTGTAATATAACCCAGGAAAATACACAACCCCCTGAATCCCCCTTTTTTAATGGGGACTTAAACGAAATAACTTGAACAGGAGTAAGGGATATGTCACTAGGTGATATTACTTCAATTATCAAAAAAGAGATTGAAGGTTATGAAGAAAAATTAAAGTTGGAAAACGTGGGACACGTCATGCAGGTTGGTGACGGTGTTGCGCGTATTTATGGTCTGGACGATTGCATGTCCAGCGAATTGTTGGAATTCCCCGGCAATGTATACGGTATTGCTATGAACCTGGAAGAGGACAACGTCGGTGTGATCCTGCTGGGTTCTGACGCCAAGATTAAGGAAGGTGATATCGTAAAGACTACAGGTAAAATTGTGCAGGTGCCTGTGGGCAAGGCTTTATTGGGCCGCGTTGTGAATGCGTTGGGTCAGCCTATTGATGGGAAAGGGCCTATCGCTACGGACGATTTCAGATCTATTGAAGGTTCTTCCCCCAACGTAGTTGAAAGACAACCTGTGAAAGAGCCGCTGCAGACCGGTATCAAGTCAATAGATGCCATGATACCGATTGGAAGAGGCCAGCGTGAACTTATTATCGGTGACAGGCAGACGGGGAAAACCGCTATTCTCGTAGACACCATTATCAACCAGCGGGATTCCGGTGTGTATTGCATTTATGTGGCAATCGGGCAGAAGATGTCCACCGTTGCAGACGTTGTAAAGACTCTGGAAGATAGCAAGGTAATGGATAACAGCATTGTTGTGGTAGCTTCTGCTTCTGACCCTGCGCCATTGCAATACATTGCGCCTTATGCCGCATGTGCTATGGGTGAGTATTTCAGGGATAACAGTATGCATGCGGTGATTATGTATGACGATTTGTATAAACACGCCATAGCTTATCGCCAGATTTCATTGCTCTTGCGACGCCCACCCGGTCGAGAGGCGTTTCCGGGAGATATTTTCAACCTCCACTCGCGTCTTTTGGAAAGGGCGGCCAAACTAAGTAACGAGCTCGGTGGGGGTTCGCTGACAGCCCTTCCTGTGGTAGAAACACAGGGTGGCGACTATTCGGCATACATTCCGACGAACGTTATTTCTATCACCGACGGGCAGATATATTTGGAGGGCGATTTGTTTAACGCCGGTATCAGACCTGCAATTTCCGTAGGACTGTCGGTATCCAGGGTGGGTGGAAACGCCCAGATTCCTGCCATGAAGAAGGTTGCAGGTATGTTGCGATTAACCCTGGCTCAGTATCGGGAATTAGCCTCCTTTGCCCAATTCGGATCTGAATTGGACAAATTTACCCAGTCACAGTTATCTAAGGGTGAGCGACTTGTAGAACTTTTAAAACAGCCTCAATATGCACCCGTCCCTGTGGAAGAACAGGTTATGTCAATCTTCGCCGGGATAAATGGATATTTGGATGATATTGCAGTAGATAAGGTCAAGACCTTTGACAGGGAATTCCTGAAATTTATGAAGGAAAAGTATGCTTCCATCGGCATAGAGATTAAAGAGAAGAAAAAACTTGATCAGGAAGTGACTCATAAGTTAGAGAATGCTATCAAGGAATTCAAACAAACCTTTGTAAAGAAAGGTTAAGGAATGCTCAGTACTCGAGAAATTAAACAACGCTTACGAAGTATTACCAGTATCAAGCAAATTACCCGCGCCATGGAAATGGTTGCTGCAAGCAGATTGAAGAGGGTTGAGTCCAGGGTTATTGCTTCAAGGACATATACCGATAGGATGCATCAGGTTCTGAGCAGACTTATTTCTTGCAGGCCGCCCGAAAAATCTCATCCGTGGTTTACCGACAAAGGGCACAAGACGGAAAATGTCAAGATTGTTCTGATTACAGGGGATAAGGGTCTCTGTGGGGCATATAATAACAATATAATCAAGAAGGTGGTAGAATTTATTCAAGTGCATGCCAATAAAAACGTTAAATTAGTCCTGGTCGGGAAAAAAGGAAACGTCTATTTTTCAAAAGGAAAGTATGCGCCTGCAAAAGAAAGATACATTCCAGAGACGGTAGAGAAGTTCGGATATGATAAGGTGCAACCATTAGCGGCTCAATTGATCGAGGGGTATGAAAAAGGTGAATTTGGAGAATTGCACATATTTTTTACTAAATTTCACACGGTGATGCAATCGTTTGCAACGAGTGTCCGTTTATTGCCTTTGGAAAAAGATACCTTTGATTTAAAAGGAAAATTGGTGGGGGAATATATTATAGAACCTTCGGTAGACCAGATACTTGAGCACCTTTTTCCCAAATACGTAGAGACTCAGATATATCAATGTATTTTGGAATCTTTGACGTCTGAATTTGCCGCCAGACGGGTGGCTATGATTGCCGCGACTGAAAATGCCGGAGAAATGATCGATGAATTGACTCGTACTTATAACAAAGCACGGCAGGAAGCAATTACCAAGGAGTTGTTGGAAGTTATTTCAGGCGCCGAGGCATTGGTACGATAAAGTTTCATAATAGTTGAAAATAGTAAAAATAAGTATTGTTGTAAAGCGTAGATGTGAAAACCAAATAAACCGAATTAAATAAAATAGTTTTCAAATTCTCAACAAATAAATAATAGTTAGTTCAAAAAGAAGGAAGGAGTAAGACCTTTGGCTGCAAAAAAAAGAGAGAATAAAGGAACAATTGCGCAGATAATTGGACCAGTTGTAGACGTACGGTTTACACCGGGGAATCTTCCTGCCATAAAAAATGCGATTAGTATAAAAGACCCGCAAAGGAAAATTTCTATCATTGCAGAAGTTGCACACCACCTGGGGAACGATACCGTCCGCTGTATTGCAATGTCCTCAACAGATGGGCTTGTTCGGGGCACAGAATCAATAGATACAGGTGCGCCAATAACTGTACCGGTGGGGAAAGAGGTATTAGGAAGGGTATTTAATCTGTTAGGTGATCCTATCGATAAGCTGGGAGAAGTAAAAACTACGAACCGGCTTTCGATCCATCGTCCTTCACCGGCATTTGATGAAAGAGAGACGACGACGACGGTGTTGGAAACAGGTTTGAAGGTCATTGATTTGCTTGCACCATTTGCTCGCGGTGGAAAAATTGGTTTGTTCGGTGGTGCAGGGGTGGGAAAGACCGTGCTGATTATGGAACTTATCCGTAGCATCGCAACCGAGCACGGTGGTTATTCTGCATTTGCAGGCGTTGGTGAAAGAACCCGTGAGGGAAATGATCTGTGGCTTGAAATGAAGGAATCGGGGGTTATTGATAAGACGGTGCTGGTCTTTGGTCAGATGAATGAACCACCGGGAGCCAGATTGAGAGTGGCTTTAACAGGTTTGACGATGGCAGAGTATTTCAGAGACACAGAAGGACAGGACGTGCTCTTGTTTATTGATAACATCTTCAGGTTTGTGCAGGCAGGTTCTGAGGTGTCGGCGCTCTTGGGTCGTATGCCTTCTGCCGTGGGTTATCAACCAACATTAGCAACTGAGATGGGTGATTTGCAGGAACGGATTACAACGACCAAGAAGGGTTCGATTACATCCTTGCAGGCTGTTTATGTGCCTGCTGATGACTTTACTGATCCTGCGCCGGTAACAACATTTCCTCACCTGGATGCTACGATAGCGCTATCCCGTCAAATTGCCGAATTGGGTATCTATCCTGCAGTCGATCCACTGCGGTCGACATCCAGGATACTTGACCCAAGAATTGTCGGACAGGAACATTATGAAGTAGCAAGAGAAGTACAGAGGATATTACAGCGTTACAAAGAACTTCAAGACTTTATTGCCATTCTTGGTATGGAAGAACTTTCGGAAGATGACAAGGTATTAGTTGGCAGGGCAAGAAGGTTACAGCGGTTCTTGTCACAGCCATTCTTTGTTGCCGAACAGTTTACAGGAACTAAAGGGAAGTATGTGCCTTTAAAGGAAACCATCAGGGCGTTTAAAGAGGTGGTCGAAGGTAAACATGACAATCTGCCGGAACAGGCCTTCTACATGGTGGGTAGTATTGAAGAGGTGGTGGAAAAAGCAAAGCAGATGGGTGGATAATCATGGCAAAAACATTTAACTTTGAGATCATTACACCGGTGAGAGTTGTTTATAACGGAGTCGTCCAGGGCATTTCTGCTGATGGGACTGAAGGGGCGTTTGGCGTTCTTGCCGACCATGCGCCACTGATTACAGAATTGAAGACGGGCATTATAATGGCTGAAGATTCGAGTGGTAAAACAATGCGCTTTGCGGTTGAAGGGGGATTTTTAGAGGTCGTGGCAAATAATGTCGTTGTGCTGACCGATACATGTATGAAAGAGGGCGAGGTGGATATCGAAAAGGCACGTGCTGAAAAAGATGCTGCAGAAAAGGCGCTAACAAAGGTGGGAAGCGCCGAAGAGAAAGAAAGGGCACAAGCCGCCCTTAAACGGGCCGATACGTGGTTGAAGCTTGCAAACGTCCATTAGTTGTAATTGTACATAGTATATAAAAATACAATCCCCCTGGTTTTATTCAAAATGAGATCAGGGGGATTTTTGTTTTTTTGTTGACCATGAAATTTTTACAAGGTATGGTATAATTAAAACGATTAGTTTTCGTGTAAATTTGAGGGAGGCTTATTATGCAAACAGCCATTAAATTCAATTATCAAGACTATCTCCAGCTTCCTGAAGATAAACGATACGAGATTATTGACGGAGAATTGTTTATGGTACCTTCCCCCAATGAAGCACATCAACGCATTTTGCTGACATTAACAACTATCCTTTTGAATTATGTAAAGAAAAATAAGCTTGGTTATATTTATTGTGCGCCTTTTGATGTATTATTTTCAGAAGAAGATATTGTCCAGCCTGACATTATATTTGTGTCGAACGAAAACAGAAAGATTATTACTAAGGATAATATTCAAGGTACACCTGATTTACTTATTGAGATATTGTCGCCGGGTACGTCTAAAAGAGATTTGGGTATAAAAAAGAAACTGTATGCAAAAAAAGGGGTGCGTGAGTACTGGATTGTTGACCCTGTGCAGGAAACCATTGAGGTATTGAATTTAAAAGAGGGTGAGTTTCGAGGTAAAAGTTACAATAAAGATGTGGTAGGACAAACGCCTCGTTTGTCTTCGTTTGTAATACAAGGTTTTGATATTGATATAAAGGAAATTTTTGAATAGGGAATATCTATGACGATACTTGTCACAGGTGGTGCGGGATTCATAGGAAGTCACTTTACCCGCCGTATGGTTAATCAAGGCAGTCGGGTGGTGGTGCTTGATAAGTTGACCTACGCAGGCAATCTTGAAAACCTGAAGGACGTTACAGAAGACTCAAAAAAGTCTAAACTGTTCAAGTTTTACAAAGGGGACATCTGTGAACAGGGGTTAGTAGAACGCATCCTGTCCGAAGAAAGTATTGAAACAATCGTCAACTTTGCCGCTGAATCACACGTCGACCGGAGCATTTCCTGTGCAAGCACCTTTATTGATACCGATATGAAGGGCGTCTTTGTTTTGCTGGAGGCGTCGCGGCGGTTTCCGGTAAAAAAGTTTATTCAGATATCTACGGATGAAGTTTACGGCACAGCCCATCACGGCGCCTTTAAGGAAACGGATGCCTTAAACCCAAGTAATCCATATTCCGCAAGTAAGGCCGGTGGAGACAGACTGGCTTATGCGTACTGGGTAACCTATAAATTGCCGGTTATTATTACGCGGGCATCCAACAACTACGGTTCATATCAGTATCCGGAGAAATTCATTCCACTCTTTATTACAAATGCATTGGAAGACAAAAAGCTGCCGCTGTATGGCGATGGAAAACAGGTGCGGGACTGGATACATGTTGATGACCATTGTGAGGCTATTGATTTTTTAATGACTCACGGGAAGCACGGTGAGGTGTATAATATCGGAGGTGGTAATGAACGGTGTAATATTGATACGGCATGTTTTATCCTGGAGGAACTCAAGAAGCCTGGAATGTTGATAGAACATGTGAAAGACAGGGAAGGTCATGACAGACGCTATGCCCTGGATTGCACCAAGTTGATGTCCCTGGGCTGGAAACCAAAAATAAGGTTTGGAAATGGCCTTAAAGATACGGTAAAATGGTACATCAATAACCAATCATGGTGGAAACGAATAAAGAGCGGTGAATTTATGGAATATTACAAGAATCAATATAGTCACCGTTTTGCAGATACTAAATTACAGATTCATTAAAGAGGCATGTGTTTATTAAGGAGTGTGTGTTGTGTTGAATACGATAACATTTGAAAATACTGGATGGGTTATAAACATACAGGAAAAGGCTAGAAAGTTATTAAAGACTGTTTATGATTTTAAGGAAACACACAAATCACATCTCATGAATTGTGCCGTTGCTTATATGTCGGTAAAGATAGGGCTTATTCTTCTTGCCACCCTTACATCATTGGCGTTATTAATAAGCTATGTAAGTCAACAGCTTGCCTTAGAGATGACAAAGACCAAGGCGCTCCTTTTGGCGTCTCCTTTAACTCTTATCGTCATGCTGAAGTTGTATTTTATTTTTAAAATGCTGATGACATACGAAAGATCACGGGTAATAATTAGATCAGCTTTCAGTGTAATATGGTCGAAGAGTAAAGAGGGAATACAGCGGGTCGAAGGAACATTTCCCGTACCGCCACTTTCCCTTGAAAAGGCAAAGAACCGCTAAATCATGATATAAGAAACGGTGTACATGACATAGGGCTTTATGATAAAACAGATAAGCCGATTAACAAACTCAATAAAAGGGAGCGTCTTAAAAAGTGCTCCCTTTTTTTATTTCATCGGATGCATATGATAAAAAAATATTTTTGTTTCGTGTTTGCCGTTGTTCTTATAGGAAGTAAACTCGTTTTCGGTTTTTCCGGTGGGCCGCCAGCAGAGCGGACAGGGAATCCAGGAGAAATTTGTGGCGATGACACGTGTGCCTCCTCATGTCACACCAGTTTTGCTGTGAATGCCGGCTCGGGTCAGTTCTCAGTAAGTTTGCCTTCTTCTGAATATAAACCCGGTCAAACTCTAGACGTTACCATTGAATTTACTAACACCTCAACAGCGATACATGGGTTTGAGATTACGGCTGTGGATGCCTCGAATAATAAAGTCGGCACTTTTGCCAGTAAAGACGACACGGCTCAAACAGAATCTTACGATAATCTGTATGCTGCCCACACTAAGATTGGTACAGGAGAGAGCCAGTGGACAGTTCAATGGACAGCTCCAACTGCAAGTGTTTTTGGCCCAATTACCTTCTATGCGGCCGGGAACGAGGCAAATGGTAATAGTGCAAGCAGCGGGGATTATATTTACACCGATACAGCCACCATCTCATTGGTACCAGAATGCGTGCCTTCCACATTAAAGGTGAAGCCAAAAAAATTGGTAATAAAACGTGGAAAGAGCGCCGTTGTTACTGTCACGGTGAAAGGTGAAAATAACGAGACATGTACTAACCATACGGTGTATGCGTCTGCTGGAAGTAAAAAAGTCTCCGTAGATGAAAGCGCAGAAACAAATGATAATGGCAAGGCGAAATTCACGGTAACAGCAGGGAATGAAAAGGGGAAAGACGTTATCACCTTTAGCACGCAAGATAGCAATGCTGAGCTTACAAAAGATATTAGCGTGATAATTAAGTAGTATCTGAACGAAACGCACCCTTTTGTCATTTCGACCAAAGGGAGAAATCGCTCCTGATGGTTCACGTTTGTAAGTTGATCGTATAGGATTTTCATTATATTTATGCGGTTTCCAGGGTGGTGTGAAGCGTAAAATCCCCCTTAGAAAAGGGGGTAAGGGGGTTGTAAACTTGTCCTCGTGAAAACGGGGATAGCCCAGAAAAAACACAACCCCCAGAATCGTTCGACTGAGCGCACGACG
>Ga0209317_1001165_pt1 | contig 24811 bp, 18 predicted proteins | sample RifGroB2_FD_183994 | JGI IMG/M metagenome (GOLD analysis project Ga0209317, IMG submission 183994) | Soil microbial communities from Rifle, Colorado, USA - Groundwater B2 (SPAdes) (version 2) | ecosystem: Environmental > Terrestrial > Soil > Unclassified | place: Rifle, Colorado | collected...
TATCGATCTGCGCTTCAGCCCCTACGGGTCCGCATTTCTCACCGATGCGATCATCGTCCAGCGCTACATCGAGGTGGAGAGCCGCCTGAAACGCGTCATTGCGGTCGTGAAGGTGCGCGCCAGCGTCCACAGCACCGAGATCCGGCAGTTCGAGATCACCGATGAAGGTGTCGTTATCGGTGATCCGGTGCTCGGATACGAGGGTTTGCTCGGCGGACGGCCGACGCGAACGCCAGCGCCTGAAACGTGCGAACGAGGCAAGTCGTGAACGGCAACCGGTGGCTGCCCGAGGAATTTGCTACCCTACTGGCAACCTAGCGGCATTGCGTGACCTCAGGCATTGAGTCGTGTCAAACCTCGATCCTAAACTCGGCTCCGCTCTCGGTATTGGACACCTTCAGGCTTCCTTCCATATTCTTCTCGATAATGCTCTTGGACATGAAAAGGCCGATACCTATACCCTTGTCCGGTCCCTTTATGGTGAAATAGGGATCAAATAGTCTTCCCTGAATCTCGTCGGCGATCCCTCCGGCGTTATCAGTGATGGTTACGACCGCCTTATCTCCTTCCGCAAATATATGCAGAGAAATTCGAGGCTCTGGAACCTTGCGCTCTACCAGTGCGTCCCGGGGCGTTCATCAGGATATTCAGGAGTGCCTGGGAGTACTGATTGGGATAGCCATTGGCCAGCGGGTCTCCCTCAGGGTGGAGGGTAATGTGGATATTATCATTCTTGAAACTCTCTTCGAGGAGGGATAGTGTACGTGCGATCACCTGGTTTACGCTGAAGGCCACCACATCCTCGTCCGGACTGAAAAAGTTCCTGAACTCATCTATGGTTCGGGACATATCCTTAATCAGCTTCATGCCTTTAGCGGTAGTTTCCTTCAGGAATTCGTTGGTGAATTCACCGGATTCATAGTAGATCGGCAATTGCTGGATGACCAATCCTAAACTGTTCAGCGGCTGGCGCCACTGGTGGGCGATGTTGTTGATCAATTCCCCAAAACGGCCTGCCATCTGCGTCCGAAATCGAGCTGGAACTTATCAAGCTTAGCGCATACAGGAATCAGTTCAACGTATAGCCACACGAGGCTTCCCCTCTGAACTCCAATCAGCATTTCCCCAGAGCGGAGGCGCCGGCATCGGTCAAACCTACCTTGCATTATGGCCCATAATCGGCACCTTACGTTATTTTACCTGTTTTTTATGTCTGCTGATAAAATGGAATGGTAGACGCGACCTGTTAATTTCTGGCGATAGCTTGTTCGTGTCATCTGGCAGGACCTCTGGCCAAGAAGCCATTTTCAAAGGTGCTCTACGGTTTATGGATACTTCGGCAACGGCGATAACAGTAAATCACATACGAGTTGGGAAGCGATTGCGCATTACTTTGGCGCATGGTCGCCGAGGGTGGGTTTGATGCGCAGGCGGTTGCCTAAGCAACTATTAGCACATGGCACCAGGTCGACAGTCCAGACGGCTCGGCATTTCTCACAAAAGCGATCATCGTACAGCGCTACATCGAGGTGGAGAGCTGCTTGCAACGTGATATGTCGGTTGTCAAGGTGCGTGCCAGTGTCCCTGGTGTCTGACTTCGAAGGAATTCTAGGAGGGCAACCGACGCGGACAAAAATATACAAGATGTCTGACAGAGGTGAAACGTTATGAGCAAAAAGGATCTAAAAGATAAGGGTGCTGCGGCCAGGCAACCGTCGGGGGCAAACAAGCTGCCGGTCTCTCCGGATTTGGCGGCAGATAAGACAATTCCAGAGCACGAGTCCGTGGTTGTTGCTGATGAACAGGACCCTCTCAGACGGGCAGAGGATGCCGACCACCGCAAACAGGCTGCCGATCTGCGACAAGGTACCGCTGAACAGCGCCAGGAGGCAGCCACCTTGCGGCAAGGTACCGCAGGCCAGCGCGAAGCAACCGCCGATCAGCGCGAAGAGATCGCCGATCTGCGCCAGGATACGGCCGACCAGCGTGAGGAAATAGCCGACCTGCGCGAGGATACCGCCGATCTGCGCCAGGATACTGCCGACCTGCGCCAAGATACCGCCGACCTTCGCCAGGATACCGCCGATCTGCGCCAGGTAACGGCAGATATACGCCAGGAGGCTGCCGATCAGCGTGAAGAGGCTGCCATTGCCAATGCCGCTCTCAACGAGAGCACCAACACTCAGGTTCGCGAAGCCAACGAGCGTCTCATCGTCGCTTCGATTCACGCCCAGACAATGACAGAGGCAGCGGTGCTGGCCACAGAGCAGATGGCGTACATGGCTGAACACGACGTTCTGACAGGTTTACCGAACCGGGCATTGCTGACCGACCGCCTGGCGCAATCAATCGCGCTTGCCCAGCGTCATGAGAAGAAGGTCGCGTTGATGTACCTGGATCTCGACCACTTCAAGCACGTTAACGATTCTCTCGGGCATGCGGTCGGCGACCGGTTGTTACAGTCGGTTGCAAAACGCCTGCAAAGGTGTGTGCGCCTCTCCGATACAGTCAGTCGACAGGGTGGGGACGAATTTGTGGTGTTGCTGACGGAAATCGATGAGGTGCAGGACGCCGTGCTCACCGCTGGGAAAGTCATCGAAGCCATGGCTCGAGCACATGTAGTCACCGGCAATCAGCTCCATGTTACCGTCAGCATCGGCATCAGCATCTACCCCGATGACGGCAGGGATATCGAAACGATGCTGAAAAACGCAGACACGGCGATGTACCAAGCCAAGAAAACCGGCCGCAACCATTTTCATCTGTATCACCCGGAGATGAATGCCCGCGCGATTGCACGCCAATCCATAGAGCAGGCGCTACACCGCGCGCTGGAAGAGCATACCTTTGTTTTGCATTACCAGCCGAAGGTGAACCTTGATACCGGTGCCATTACCGGCAGCGAGGCCCTGGTCCGTATGCAGGGATCAGATAGCCAGCTGGTCTACCCGGAAAACTTCATTGCCGTGGCCGAGGATTGCGGCCTGATTCTGCCGATAGGCAGATGGGTGCTGCATGAAGCCTGCCGTCAGGCCCAGGCGTGGTTGCAGGCCGGACTCGACATCGGGCAGATCGCGGTCAACGTCTCTTCGAGGGAGTTCCACAGCAGGGATTTTCTAGCGAGTGTCATTTCCATTCTTGATGACACCGGCCTGGACCCGAGCCACCTGGAACTGGAAATGACCGAAAGCGGACTTATGCAGGACACGGAACCGACAACGGTACTCTTGAGCGCGCTCAAGAAACTCGGCGTCCATATAGCCATTGATGATTTTGGCACCGGCTATTCCAGCCTGAGCTATCTGCTACGCTTTCCGATCGACACGCTCAAAATAGACCAATCCTTCGTGCAGGACCTGGAAAATGATACAGGAGGTTCAGGCGAAGCCATCGTCAGTGCGGTAATTGGTATGGGTACCAGCCTTAAACAGCGCGTCGTGGCCGAGGGAATAGAAACGCAGCAACAGTTGGCCTTTCTGCAATTCCATCACTGTGCCGAGGGGCAGGGCTATTACTTCAGCCGACCCGTGCCTGCTGTTGAGTTCGCCGCATTACTTGAAAAACCTATTCTGTATCCGCTGCATATGTAACGACAAAGGGCGGCGAGCACTGGAGGGGATAGTGGGGATCCCGGGTTAGCAGGGAAAGCCTTTTTGATTACACCAGGCGCACATTCACAGACTTCCCGGGCGAGGTTCTCTTAGGGGATCTCAATGCGCCATCAGCATCAATCTGTAATGACAATACCATAATGTCAGCCAGCACGAATAAGCAGAGCTGGAACGCATTGCAGCCGAAAACGTCACTCATCACCAACTGATGATCGCAGAGGCGTACCACCGCGATACCTGTACTGATCTCGGGCAAGGCGCTCGCTGCTGCAAGAATGGTCGCACCCGGGCGCCCTTGGGGTACTGTCCTTTCTTGGTGTCGAAGTCCGATCCAGACAGGTAACCGCATCAGCTGCACGCAGAGCCGCTCTCCGCCGTTTTTCATATTTATTCACTTGTTACACTTTGCCTAGTGGTAAGATAGTGGCGATAGGGTGCGGTGATGCGGGAAGGCGACAACTGGGACATCAGGTATGTCAGCGTTGCCGGACGACCTCATCGGGCGGTCATTCACCGACGAGGAAATCCAGCACGCGGCACTTACCATGGGCTTTGCACACCCCGGGAGGTGCCTTATGTCTATACCCGACCTTGAGGAGGAAGACGCACGCGTGGAACGGGAACTGAGAATCAACAGGCAAATAGCTTTAGCTTCCGGACTTTTCCAGGATGATGTCCCTGTACGTACCATTCTGGAATCGCTCGCCGAAGGGGTCGTCATCATCGACAACACCGGCACCATTCTGCTTGCCAATACCCCTATCGAACAAATGTTCGGTTATTCAAAGAAAGATCTCGTTGGCAACCCCCTTGCGGTTCTCGTTCCCGAACGCTTCCGCAAACTTTATGAAGAGCATCAGGCGCAGTTCTTCGCAGAGCCAAGGATCATATCGATGGTCCAGACCCCCGATCTTGTCGGGCTCCGCCAGGACGGAAGCGAGTTCCCACTGGAAATCAATCTGAGCTTTCTCGAAACATTAAATGGCGTTTTCGCTCTGGTCTTTGTCAGCGATATCAGCATCGGTAAACAGTGGCAAACGGAAATCCAGGATGCGCGGGAATACGCCGAAAACATCGTGGAAACCGTGCGCGAGCCGCTTGTGGTGCTGAATTCGGACCTGAAGATTCTCACTGCCAACCACAGCTTCTACGATACCTTCAAAGTAACACCCGAGGAAACAATAGGTAATTTCATCTATGACCTCGGTAACCGGCAATGGGACATTCCCCAGTTGCGTGTGCTTATCGAGGAGATCCTTCCCCAGGATACCGTGTTCAACGGCTATGAGGTCGAGCACGATTTTCTCGATATCGGCCGAAAGACCATTCTGCTCAACGCCCGGCAGATTTCCCGGGAAAACATCGGCTCGAACATAATCCTCTTGGCCATGGAAGACATCACCCAACGAAAGCAGTTGGAGGCCGAAATCCAGGATGCCAAGGAATATGCCGAGAACATCGTGGAAACCGTGCGCGAGCCGCTTGTGGTGCTGAATTCGGATCTGAAGGTTCTCACCGCCAACCTCAGCTTCTATGAAACCTTCAAAGTAGCGCCCGAGGGAACCATCGGGAATTTCATCTACGATCTCGGTAACCGGCAATGGGATATTCCCGGGCTGCGGGTGCTTATCGAGGAGATCCTTCCCCAGGATACCGTGTTCAACGGCTACGAGGTCGAGCATGACTTTCTCGATATCGGCCGCAAGATCATTCTGCTCAACGCCCGGCAGATTTTCAGGGAGAACATCGGTTCACACATCATCCTGCTGGCCATGGAAGACATCACGGAACGCAAGCGGGTGGAAGAAGCGCTCGCTAAATCCAGAGCCGAACTGGAAGAATCCAAAAAGCTCAGTGATGCCCTTAACGAGATAGATACCGTCCTTTTCTCTACGAAGGACTACGACGTCATAATGAATAGGATGCTGCAACTATCAACCGAGGCCATCGGCGCCGAATCCGGGGTGATTTTTTCAAATGAAGGTGACAGGTGGACGGTTCGGTATGAATATGAGCTTCCGCAATCGATCGTCGGACAGAGCTTCAGCAACACCGAAGTGATGCATACAGTCATAACTGCCGGCACCAAAAGGTCCTTAGTCGTGCAGGATGTGGCAAATAGCCCCGATGTCGATCAGAAATTTGTCGAAATGCTTGGAATCCGCTCTCTGCTGGATTTCCCGTTGATCCTGAAAGGAGAGGTCATCGGCGACCTGACGTTCCATTATCATTCCAGCCCTGTCCCGTTCAATGAGAGACAGGTCGAGTTCGTCCGCAAGCTGCAAATATCGATTACCCTGGCCCTTGAAAACGTCAAGCTTCTACACACGGCCCGGCAGAGTGAGTCCAAGCTGAAAGAGGCGGAAAAACTAAGCAGGTTCGGCCACTTCAATTATGACGTATCGACTCGGAAGATAACCTGGTCTGAAGGGGTGTTTCACATCTTTGGACGCGACCCGGTCCTTGGCGAGCCCACCGTGGAAGAATTTTTAGAATTGTACTCGGTTGATCCGGGGCTGGATAAGATGCGAGAACTGCTGGGAAACGAAGAAACAAGCGAATTCGACGCGAAGATAGAATGTGGTGATCTCGCCGGCGTATTTCATTTTCTCATACGTTCGATAAAAGACGCAAACGACGAAATTGTAGCTTTTTTCGGTACCATTCAGGACATAACCGAACGAAAGCAGGGTGAGGATACTCTTCGTGAGAGCGAGGAGCGCTACCACGCCACGGCTGTAGAACTCCAAGCCGCCAACCGGGAGTTGGAGACATTCAACTACACGGTTGCCCATGATCTGCGCCAACCATTGAACATCATAAGCGGCTACTGCCAGGCAATCGAAAAGCTGTGCGGCGACCAACTCGCGGAGGATTGCAAGGGGTTTGTCAGGGAAGCCTATAACGGCACCTTGCGAATGAATCGCCTCATTGACGCCCTGCTAAATTTCTCGCGCATGGGTCGCGTCGAACCGCACCGTGACATGGTTGACCTTAGCATGCTGGCTCATGAGGCGGCGAAGGCGCTGAGACTGAATGAACCTGAGCGTCAGGTCGACTTTAGAATTGCCGAAGGGATTGCTGCTAATGGCGATGCGAGCCTGCTGCGGGCAGTCCTTGATAATCTCCTCGGTAACGCCTACAAGTACACCGTCATGAGAGAGAAGGCGGTCATTGAATTCGGAGTTGATCATGCCGGCGGGGTACCGATTTACTTTGTCCGGGACAACGGGGCGGGATTCGACATGGCAGACGCGGGCAAGCTATTTACCCCCTTCCAGCGTCTTCCGGGTGTCGAAAAACAAAAGGGGTTCGGGATCGGTCTGGCAACGGTTGAGCGGATCATCCAGCGGCATGGCGGCAGGGTGTGGGCAGAGGGGGTGCCGGACAAGGGGGCGTGCATCTACTTCACCCTGTCAGATTCATAACCGCGCCGGCTTGCGTTTCGGGACCCATCGTAACAGTACGTGGCATAGGGGGAGCGCCATGCCTGAAGAACATGCGACGAAAATGGACGAACAGGACACCAAACTCCTGCTGCACGTACTGCTGGCGGTACTGAAAGGGGATCCAGTTGAAAGACACCATCAACACCATGGTGGACCAGCTGCGCTCCTTTGCTTCCGAGGTCACCCGCGTCGCACGTGAGGTCGGCACCGACGGCAAGCTCGGCGGCCAGGCCATAGTCAAAGAGGTCGGGGGCACCTGGAAAGATCTGACCGACAACGTCAACCTGATGGCCGCCAACCTGACCACCCAGGTGCGCGCCATTACCGATGTCGCCACCTTCGTCACCAAGGGAGATCTGACCCGGACCATCAAGGTGGAGGCGCGCGGCGAGGTGGAGGATCTGAAGAACAACATCAACGAGATGATCCGCAATCTGAAGGAAACCACCCAAACCAACAACGAACAGGACTGGCTCAAGACCAACCTGGCAAAATTCACCCGCATGCTCCAGGGCCAGCGGGATCTCACCGCCGTCTCGCGGACACTGCTCTCCGAACTGACCCCTCTGGTCAAGGCTCACCACGGCGTTTTCTTCATCGCCGAAACCCCGTAAAATGAGACGGGGAACCACGGTTCAGACTGCTTTCCAGCTACGCCTATACCGAGAGGAAAAATCTCCTCTCCCAGCAACTCTCGGAAAACCCGGACCGGCATCTTTCGGACAAGGAGGTTGAATGGGAATCATTCAGCACTTGTCGCAGACCATAGACACCTTCCGGGACTTCCTGATATCCAGCAAGGAGAAAACGCCGTTCAAGGTTGACCAGATCGTCGCGAAAGCGGTCAGCCTTGTCGAGGAAAATTACACCAGTCAGGGCATCCACATCGACATCGGCTCAACTGGAGATCCGCAGGTTATCGGCCACCCGAACGAATTCGGCCAGATACTTTTGAACCTGCTGATGAACGCAAAGGATGCCATGCTTGAGCGGAGAGTGAACGATGCACGGATAACGGTGCGCTCATGGGCTGAAAACGACAGGGCGGTGGTAACCATCACCGACAACGCAGGCGGCATCAAAGAGGAAACTGGATAAGATATTCGACGCCTACTTTACCACCAAGGAGCTGGGAAAAGGGACCGGCGTGGGCCTGTTTATCTCAAAAAACATTATCGAGAATAACCTCGGAGGCCGCCTCTCTGTGCGTAACGTCGAGGGCGGTGCCGAATTCAGAATCGAGGTCTAGGATGACATCCGATAAGTCACGCCCACTGCTTTCGCTACTAATCGTTGAAGATGACAAAATGGCCTTAAATATAATTGTGCGCATGGTGGCAAATGAATTCCCCCATTGCACAATACACTCGGCCTGGAATGGCATTATGGGGCTAGAACTCTACCAGGAACTCACTCCGGATCTCGTCATCACTGATATCAACATGCCGTGGATGGGTGGTATTGAAATGGCTCGCGAAATCAGATCGATAGATGCCAACGCAAGGTTTATCGTGATGACTGCATACAGTGATAAAGATCTTTTAGAGAAATTCCAAGAAGTCGGTTTCTGCGTATATCTGTTGAAGCCGCTTAATTTCGAAGAGCTATTCGCGGCTATCGAGAAGTGTAGTAAAAGATGACTTAGCCTCAAGCTTGTCCTTCTCCGCGCCGCTGTGTCACCAAGCTGAAATGTCGGTCAAGGATAAGCAAAGGGAATGGAGTCAAAGAGAGTGGCAAACAAAAAAGAGAGCTACGGTTTCCCGTAACTCTCTGATTTTTTCTTGGTGCCGAAGACTGGAATCGAACCAGCACATCCTTTCGAATACTAGAACCTGAATCTAGCGCGTCTACCAATTCCGCCACTCCGGCATGCGAGAACCTACTTATATCACCAGCTGTGTCTTCGTGCAAGAAAAAAATTCGACTCATACAAATTTTCTGGGACTGGTATCCATCGGGGTGGCTGCTAGGCCTCCCAGTAGTTGGGGAACTGCCAAAAGTGCGAAGTAGCGAGTTTGGACGAAGAAAAGGGGACCTGGGTCCCCTTTTCTTACTCTGTTTCGTCTGACACTCAGAATTTTACTCTCTGACGAAGGTGTCCATGTCTGATTCGTCAACCATAGCCATTATCCGCGCATACTCTGACTCGATGGTCAGGTAGTGGTTGTGGGTTTCCTTTGCGTTCAGTTCGAAGACTTCTTTGACAGAGGGATCACTTATCTTTGCAGCGGTTTCCCTAAGTGCCTTCTCGAGGTTTGTCTCCTTCTCCATGGCGACTTCCAGAGCTTTCTGCTCAGAAAAATCAGAGCCAACCACCTTCTGGATAGAGATGATCCAGGTCGACTCGTTCTGCGGCGGGGCGGCCATGAACTCGTCGAAGGAGCCGAGATCGGTACCGTTGTAGGCCTTGAAGAAATGGGCAGCATGCTCCCGCTCTTCCTTGGCAAGCTGCTCAAATAACCTTTTGGCGTCCTGGTCCTTCATCTGCTTGGCGCCCATCTGGTAAAAGTTCATTGCGTTCTTTTCGGTCTGTATGGCCTGCTTGATTGCTTCCTGCACGTCACTCATGTTTCCTCCTGTTGGCAATTCCGGAAATTTCGTATACCGCATTATATGTGATGCTGTAATTTTGTCAATTCAGGTTTTCAACCGAGTAACCGGCAACAACATTATGTTTGGCGTGGCTCTCTCCCCGACTGTGGAGATGTCTTTACTGACGATATGAGCTTTGAGGCTTAAAAGGGTCTGAACCAAGGCGAATAGATTTAGAGTAGGGCAGGGTTTTTGCCAGAGTGAAACAGTTCGAGGCGTGACAAGTTATGGCTGTTCCATAAAAAAAAGCGCCCCTGGCTCAAAGAGCAGTGACGCTTTAGGTTTCTAGTGGTGCCGAAGACGAGACTCGAACTCGTACAAGCTTGCGCTCGCCACCCCCTCAAGATGGTGTGTCTACCAATTCCACCACTTCGGCATGAAGAACATTGTAATACCATTTGTTTTTCTGTAAGTCAAGGTGAAATACTGTCGTTTTCGTTTTACAGGTATTCCCTTGGCAACTGCTGGCCGCTTGGCATTGCTCCTGCCAGATCCGCCGTAAGTCGCCCCTGGCCGCAGCTTGCTACGAAAAAAGGCCCATCGCGCTCTGGCGCCTACCTGGGTGGGCTGGGAGTTTTAATGGACCTTCCTTATGCTGCCAGCCTGATCTTTCGCAGGCGATATTTCCGTGGTGCCGAAGACGAGACTCGAACTCGTACAAGCTTGCGCTCGCCACCCCCTCAAGATGGTGTGTCTACCAATTCCACCACTTCGGCATGAAGAAACAACTTTTTATCATTAGTTCTTCGAGAAGTCAACAGGAAATCTCGATTGCTTATTTTTGCGCAGGTGCCTGCTGAGCCGGGGCAGGTACTGCCGGTGCATTCTGTGCCGGAGCCGGTGCCACTGGCTTCTGCTGGGCAGGCAGCTCTCCCTGCGGAGCCGGCTTCGCCTTCGGCGTCTGGGAGGACATGATGGACGATCCGCCACCCTTGCCGGAGATAAAGGCGAGCGACAGGGAGGTGAGCATGAAGATGATGGCTGCACTCGTGGTGAGCTTGCTCATGAAGGTGCTTCCGCCGCCTGCGCCAAAGACCGACTGGCTGCCGCTGGCACCAAAGGAGGCGCCCATCTCTGCGCCTTTCCCCGATTGCAGCAGGACGACGATGATTAATGCGAAGCAGACGATGACATGCAGGGTTACCAGTAGAATAGACATTAAAGCAGTTACCTCCGAGAATATTCGAAAAGACTTTTTAACACGTCCGCTGAAAAAAACATAGCCTTTATTCGCCGAAACGTACTATTGCTGCAAAGGATGCAGCTTTCAGGCTCGCTCCACCAACCAGCGCGCCGTCGATATCGGGGCAGGACATGAGCCCCTTAGCGTTCTCCGGCTTGACGCTGCCGCCGTAGAGAACCCTTACCTTGTCGGCTGCACCTTTGTCGTAATAATCGGCCAGCACTCCGCGAATGAAGGCGTGCGCCTCCTGGGCCTGCTCATCGCTGGCTGTTTTGCCGGTACCGATCGCCCAGACCGGCTCATAGGCAACGATGACCGGTGCAAACTGGGCTGCTGTCACCCCTTCCAGCCCGCCTCTCAACTGGCGCTCCAGCACCTTGAAAGTCTCGCCAGCCTCACGTGCCGCAAGAGTTTCGCCGATGCAAAAGATGGGGACCAGGGCCCCTTTCAGAGCTGCCTTTATCTTCTTGTTGACCGTCTGGTCGGTCTCTCCGAAGTATTCCCTGCGCTCGGAGTGGCCGATGATGACATGGCTGGCTCCTGCATCAAGCAGCATCCGGGGCGACACCTCTCCTGTGTAGGCACCTTCCTCCTCCCAGAAGACGTCCTGGGCAGCCAGGCTGATGCCTGTACCGGAGAGCGCTCCTATCAGGGTAGGAAGTACCGTAAAGACCGGAGCTACCACGATTTCCACGCTAGTGACCCCGGCCACCAGCGTGGCCAGTTCCTCTACCAGGGCTAGTGCCTCGTCCTTTGTCTTGAAGAGCTTCCAGTTACCAGCTATGACGGGCTTGCGCATATTTCCTCCGTTTCGGTTGCCTTAATTATTTCGAGTAACTTGCCCGTTTTGGTCTTCCCTCTGCCTGCTCGATGCCGGCACTGCCGGACAGCGAGGCCTGCTTACTGGTGACCTTTCTCTTCCAGAACCTTGATACCCGGCAGCTTCTTTCCTTCCAGCAATTCCAGGAAGGCGCCGCCTCCGGTGGAGATGTAGCTGATCTTTGCGTACTCTCCGGCGCGGTGTACCGCCACGTCGGTGTCTCCGCCGCCAACGATAGTGAGGGCGTAGGAATTGGCTACCGCTGAAACCATGGCAAAGGTGCCACGCGAAAAAGCGTCCATCTCGAAGACCCCCATCGGGCCGTTCCAGACAATGGTCTTGGCGTTTTGCAGCGCTTCTGAAAAGAGGGTGACGGTTGCGGGTCCGATATCAAGCGCCATCCAACCCTCCGGGATCTCCTGGATGGTGGTGACCTTCGTTTCGGCAGCGGGATTGAACTGGTCGGCCACCACGCAGTCGACCGGGAGGTAGAACTTGATCCCCTTGGAGCGCGCCTTCTCATAGGTTCTCAGCGCCGTCTCGATCAGGTCCTCCTCGACCAGCGATTTGCCGACGTTGTAGCCAAGCGCCTTCAAAAAGGTGAAGGCCATGCCGCCGCCGATGATGATCTTGTCAACCTTGTCGCAGAGGTTCTCTAGCACCTCGATCTTCCCGGACACCTTGGCGCCCCCCAGGATGGCGACCAGCGGCCTGATCGGGTTCTTCATCGCCTTGTCGAAGTAGTTCATCTCGTTCTTCATCAGGAAGCCGGCGGCGACCACCGGGAAGAATCCGGTAATGGCCTCGACCGAGGCGTGGGCCCGGTGGGAGACGGCGAAGGCGTCGTTCACATAGATGTCGCAGTCGTTTACCAGCGCCTTGGCGAAGTCGAGGTCGTTTTTCTCCTCGCCCGGATAGAAGCGCAGGTTCTCCAGCATGAGGACGTCGCCAGGTTGCATGGCGTCGATCATGGCACGCACCTCGTCGCCTATGCAGTCGGTGGCAAGCTTCACTTCCTTGCCCAAAAGCCGGGAGAGCCTCTTCGCGGCGGGGGCCATCGAGTACTTCTCCTTGCGCTCACCCTTGGGTCGCCCGAGGTGCGAGGCGAGGATGATCTTCGCCTTGTAGTCCAGGGCGTAGTTGATGGAGGGGAGTACCGCGCGGATCCGCGTGTCTTCTGTGATGTTCTGATTGTCATCCAGCGGCACATTGAAGTCCACCCGCATGAATATCTTCTTGCCGGCAAGGTTCTCTATCTCGTCTATGTAACGTATCGGCATGACACCTCCTGAAATCATTCTCGCTTAGTGTTGGAAGCTTTACGGCGAAGAAGCGTTTGAAGCACGGGGCAACGGAGCTTAAGTGCCTTTTCCGTTTTACCACAAACATTTTGCCACAAATAAAGACGGGGAGGAGTAAACTCCCCCCCGTTTCCTGCGCTGCTGGATGGTGATCTCTAAAGAAGAATTTTCATCAGGTCGACGACACGGCTGGAGAAGCCGGTCTCGTTGTCGTACCAGGAGATCACTTTCACCATGTTGCCGCCGATCACCTTGGTGGAAGGGGCATCGACGATGGAGGAGAGCGGATTGCCGTTGAAGTCGATGGAGACCAGCTCCTCTGCGCAGAAACCGAGAACCCCTTTGAGCGGGCCGTCAGCTGCCGCCTTCAGGGCCGCATTCACCTGTGCCGCGTCGGTAGGCTTGGTCACCGTCACCACCAGGTCGACCACCGAGACGTTCGCAGTCGGCACCCGGATGGCCATTCCGTCCAGTTTCCCCTTCAGCTCGGGAAGCACCAGCGACACTGCCTTGGCGGCTCCGGTGGTGGTCGGGATCATGGAGAGGGCGGCAGCCCTTGCCCGGCGCAGATCCTTGTGGGGAAGGTCAAGTATGCTCTGATCGTTCGTGTAGGAGTGCACGGTGGTGACCAGGCCTTTTTCGATGCCGAAGCTGTTCTGCAGTACCATGGCTACCGGAGCCAGGCAGTTGGTGGTGCAGGAGGCGTTCGATATTATGTGGTGTTTGGTCTTGTCGTAGTCGCCGTCGTTCACCCCGAGTACCACGGTCAGGTCCGGGTCGGTGGCGGGGGCGGATATGATCACCTTGGCGGCGCCGGCAGTCAGATGCTGGGCGGCCTTGTCTCTGGAGGTGAAAAGCCCGGTAGATTCCAGGACGATATCGATCTTGAGCTCCTTCCAGGGGAGTTCAGCCGGATTTCTCATGGCCAGGACCTTTATTGCCTTGCCATCCACGATGATCTTGTCGCCCTCAGCCGACACTTCACCCGGAAAAATTCCGTGCACAGAGTCATATTTCAATAGGTGGGCCAGGGTCTTTGCGTCAGTCAGATCGTTTATGGCGACGAATTCGATCCCCGTTTCCTTCACGGCTGCTCTCAGGACAGAACGTCCGATCCTGCCGAAGCCGTTTATCGCTACTCTTAAAGCCATGTGCTCCTCCTGTTGGTAAGTATTCGTTCACAATTTGCCATACTAACAATCAGTTGGAAGGCAGTCAACATTTTTATTCAAGAAATCCCGGGGAAGGACGATAACAAACTAGATGACGGACTCAGCCTGATTTCTGCTCTAACTTGACTTTGCCGAGAACCAGCTGAATGCCAATAAATAATCAAAATTATTGACTTTTCAGGCGCATAAAATTATGCTCGGAAGACGAATGCTATATCCATTCACCACCTTGAGGCCGGAATCGCCATAGATGAACATGACTCTCGAAAAACGCATCACACTATTTTCCTTTCTGATCCTCTTCCTTACTATCTTTGTCGGTTCCGGCATGGACATCATGGCGCTTCGCAAGGACCAGGTGAATGCCATGAACCTGCGCTCTCAAGGTCTCGCCACCGCCCTTAAATCTAACGTAGAGAAGGTGCTGAACCTGGGTCTTGAGCTAAAGGACATGACCGGGCTTTCCGAGAAATGCCGCGAAATGCTGGAGGGGAACCCCGATCTCGCCTACTGCGTGGTTACCGACCTTGCCGGCAAAGTGCTTTTCGTCAGCGACCCGACTTTCCTTTCCTTCCCGAAACAGGCAGCCGAGGCGGCGGGTATTGCTGCTATTTCCCGTGCGCGGATCAACATGACCATCGCAGAAGAAGAGAATTCCTTCTTCGACACCGCTGTGCTGATTTTGTCCCCTTACGGAAAGCCGATCGCCCAGGCGCACGTCGGCTTCAGCAACAAGGTCGTCTTCGACAAAGTTAAGGGGATGCTGTTCAAGACCCTGTTTTTGTTGGGCGTATCCCTGGTGATCTCCTTCACGCTCATCGTGCTCTTCATGAAAAAATACGTAATGCAGCCGATCTCCACCCTGCTAAGGGGGGTGAAACAGATCTCCGAGGGGGCCTTCGACACCAAGATCAGCGAGGTGCGGGTTTTCGAATTCGACGAGCTTGCCCGCAACGTGAACATCATGTCCCAGTTCCTGAAGAACAGGGACGCCGAGATCAAGAAGAACTACGAGGACATGGAGAAGACCTACGCGCAGTTGCACGCCTCCTACAGCAGACTGGAGACCCTGAGCGCCGACCTGGAACGTTCCGAAGAGCTCTACAAGTCGCTCATGGAGGACGCCAGCGACGCCATTCTGGTGATCGGCGCCGACGACTCGATCCGCATGGTGAACAAAATGGCCGAGGAGTTCTTCGGTTATGAGGCGAAGGAACTGGTCGGCCTGCCGCTCACCAAGATGCTGCTCCTTTTGAATATCGGCAATATCCCGAAGCTGCAGAAAATCTTCAAGGAAGCGGCGGCCGGGGTCCACATCGCCGAGGAGATACAGCTCTCCAAGAAAGAGGGCGGGGCGATGGTGGCAATGCTGCACGCCTCCAGCATCCAGAGCGGATCCGAGCGCCTGGTGCAGGCGATCTTTCGGGACGTGACACGGGAGCGGGAGATTATCGTGAACCTGGAGCAAAGCTCCGCCGATCTCGCCCGCCTGAACCGCATGAAAGACTCTTTCCTGGGGCTTGCCTCTCATGAGCTGAAGACGCCGCTCACCGTCATCATGGGTTATTCCGAGCTTATTACCACGGACATGGCGGACCGGGTCGACAAGACGGTGCTGGAGATGGTGGTGAACATCGCCAACGCCGCCTCCCGCCTCGACAACATCATCAAGGACATGGTCGACGTCTCCATGATCGACGAGAAGAGGCTGCAGCTGAAGATGGAGGACATCCAGCTGAACCGGCTGATCGAGGCCTCGGTGAACGAACTGCGCTTCTTCTTCTCCATGAGGAAACAGGAGGTTGTGGTCAACCTTGACGAGTCGATACCGAACATCAGGGGCGATGCCTTGAGGCTCATGCAGCTTTTGTCCAATATACTTGGCAACGCCATCAAGTTCACCCCGGACGGGGGCCGGATAACCATCGCCAGTTCCGCCAAGTACCTGATGCGCAGCATGCCCGACTCCCCGGCCGCAGGGCGGGAGCACCATCTTTTCCTGGAAATCACCGTGACCGATACCGGGATCGGCATCGACCGCGAGGATCAGGTCCGGGTCTTCGATAAATTCTATGAGGTGGGCAATATCCAGGAGCATTCAAGCGGCAAGGTCGCTTTCAAGGCTAAGGGTGCGGGGCTTGGTCTCTCCATCGCCAAAGGGATCGTAGACATGCACGGCGGCGAGATCTGGGTCGAGTCCTCTGGCTACAACCAGGAGCGCTTCCCCGGCACCACCGTTCACATCCTGCTGCCACTGAATCCAGGTCTCACTGCAAACACGGCCGACTACAGCAAACTTCTGCGTTAGACGAATCTCAGCAAGTTCACCTTGAATCTCACCCCCTTTTCCTGTATAAAAATGAGGTTTTTTTGCCTCTTTTGAGGCCGTTTGCTAGGCCTGCTCTGCACAATCTTGGAGGGACGGATGAGGCTCAGCCTGTTGGCGAGTGGCAGCAAGGGGAATTCACTTTTTCTCGAGACCGATTCCTGCCGCCTGCTGATCGATGCCGGGCTCTCCGGCCGGGAGACCATCGCCCGGCTCGCGTCCATAGGCGTTGACGCCGAGACCCTGGACGGGATCCTGATCACCCATGAGCACACAGACCATGTGCGCGGGGTGGGGGCGCTGGCCCGGCGCCTGAAAATCCCGGTGCTGGGAGCCTCGCGCATGCTGCGGGCCGCCCAGCAGGTGATCGGACGGGCCGATCTGATTGAGTTCGATCCCGGCTCGCCGCTCATCTTCAAGGGGGTCTCCATCGACCCTTTTCCCATCACCCACGACGCCTGCGACCCGGTCGGCTTCAGGATCGAGGGGAGCGAGGGGTGCATCGGCTTTGCCACCGACCTGGGGATCGCCACCAGGCTCATCCAGGAAAAGCTCAAAGGCTGCCGGGCGCTCGTGCTGGAGTTCAACCACGACGAGCAGATGCTGCAGGACGGCCCCTATCCCTGGCACCTGAAGCAGCGGATCCGCTCAAGCCACGGGCACCTGTCCAACAGCCAGGCGGCGTCGCTTTTGGAGGAGGTGCTTCATCCCGGACTGCAGGGCGTTTTTCTTTCCCATCTCTCAGAGGTGAACAACGACCCTGCGCTCGCCATCTCCTGCGCACGCACGCTCTTGAGCTGCCAGAATCTCTGTGCGCCCGATCTTTTCCTCGGCTGCCAGCACCTGGCAAGCGGCATGCTCGACATCTAGTCCGCTTTCCTGTAGATTGTGAAAATCGTTCAGCCGCTGTGAGGCGAAGCATTCAATATTTTCAAGAGGGCGGCCAGACCGGGTCGCCCTGTCTGTTATCAATAAATTTAAATAGCAGTTTCAGCAAGGGGGAAGTCGTGATCGAACGTTATAGCCGTCCTGAAATGACCCGCATCTGGGAGCCCGAAAACCGCTACAGCAAGTGGCTGGAAATAGAGATCTACGCCTGTGAGGCGCACGCAGAGATGGGGAGGATTCCCATGGACGCCGTCGAGCGCATCAGGGCGAAGGCTTCCTTCGACGTGGAGCGGATCGACGAGATCGAGCGCACCGTAAAGCACGACGTTATCGCCTTTCTCACCTCGGTTGCCGACTACATCGGCGACGACTCCCGCTTCGTCCACCTGGGGCTCACCTCCTCGGACGTTTTGGACACCTCCTTCGCCATGCTCCTCAAGGAGTCGGCGGAACTGATCATCAGCGACATCAAAAAGCTGATGGCCGTCATCAAGGTACGCGCCTTCGAGCACAAGATGACCCCGATGATGGGGCGCTCGCACGGCATCCATGCCGAGCCGGTCACCTTCGGCCTGAAGATGGCCCTCTGGTACGACGAGATGGCGAGGAACCTGAAGCGGATGGAGTCGGCGCTGGCCACCATCTCCTACGGGAAGCTCTCCGGCGCCGTCGGCACCTTCGCCAACATCGACCCGCAGGTCGAGGCCTACGTCTGCAAGAAGGCCGGGCTCACCCCGGCCCCCTGCTCGACGCAGGTGCTGCAGCGCGACCGGCACGCGGAGTTCTTCACCACCATGGCGATCGTCGCCTCCTCGATCGAGAAATTCTCCGTGGAGATCAGGCACCTGCAGCGCACCGAGGTGCTGGAGGCCGAGGAATTCTTCAGCAAGGGGCAGAAGGGTTCCTCCGCCATGCCGCACAAGAGAAACCCGGTGCTCTCCGAGAACCTGACCGGTCTGGCTCGCCTGATCCGCGGCTATGCGGTCTCCGCCATGGAGAACATCCCGCTTTGGCACGAGCGCGACATCTCGCACTCCTCCGTCGAGCGGATCATCGGCCCGGACGCAACAGTGCTGCTCGACTTCATGTTGAACCGCTCCATCGGCCTCATCGAGAACCTGGTGATCTACCCGGAAAACATGATGCGCAACTTAAACCAGATGCGCGGGCTGATCTTCTCGCAGCGTGTGCTGCTGAAGCTTGCCGAGGCAGGCGCCTCGCGCGAGAAGGCCTACGCCCTCGTGCAGAGAAACGCCATGAAGGTCTGGGAAGAAGGGAAGGATTTCCAGGTCGAGCTTTTGAGCGACCCGGAAGTTACCGGCTTTCTCTCCGCCGACGAGATCAAAGAGGCCTTTGACCTAGGCTACCACCTGAAGCACGTCGACACCATCTTCACGAGGGTCTTTGGTGGATAGCTTCCTGTATTACCTAAGGCCCGACGAGGCGGATGCCTTCTACCTCTTCTGGGCCAAACAGGTCCTGATCAGCGCGGTCATCATCGCCGGCTTTTTCCTGCTGTCGAAGCTGCTGCGGCTGTTGCTTAACCGGGCAGGCAAGCATTTGTGCGCCCTGACCGCGAGTGATCTGGACGACCGCATACTGGAGAGTGTCTCGTCCCCGGCCTCGTGGCTTGTCTACTTTGCCGGCCTCTACCTCGCCATAAAAAGGCTGCCGTTTCCGGAGAAGGTTAACGCCGTCGCCTCGGGCGCCCTCTTCGTGGTAAACGTCATCATTCTGGTAATCATCGCCTACCGGGTGCTGGAGGAGATGCTGAGCCGCTATGGCGAGCGGGTGGCCGGCGAGGAGATGGGCCGCCAGCTGCTTCCGCTGGTGCAGAAACTCTGCAGCATCTTCCTGTTCGCCACGGCGCTCATCATCACGCTGAAGCATTTCAACTACGACATCCTTACCCTGGTAACAGCACTCGGCGTCGGCTCGCTGGCCATCGGCCTGGCCGCCAAGGACACCCTGGCCAACATGGTCTCCGGCTTCACCCTGATGATCGACCGCCCCTTCAGGATCGGCGACCGGATCCAGCTCGGGACCCAGGTGGGGGATGTGATCGACATCGGCCTCAGGAGCACCAAGATCAAGGGGTTCGACAACACCTATCTCATCATACCTAACTCCGAACTGTGCAACTCGACCCTGATCAACCACGCCTATCCCGATACCCGGGTGAAGGGGAGGGTCGACATCGGTATTGCCTACGGAAGCGACGTCGAGCTCGCCAAGGCGCTGCTCGTTTCCACAGCGACCTCCATTCCCGGGGTGCTCCCCGAGCCGGCGCCGGAGGCATTTTTCACCAGTTTTGCCGACAGTTCCCTGAGCCTCGCGCTCTTCTTCTGGGTGGACGACTACACGCAGATCTTCGCCACCAAGGACCTGATCAACTGCGCACTCAACAAATCCTTTAAGGATAACGGCATCAACATACCGTACCCGACCAGGACGGTTTTAATGGAAAAGGACCCAATTCATGCCCCACAGGATTGAAGTTTCCCTAAAGGACGAGGTTCGCGACCCACGCGGCGAGCGGATCAAGCGCGAGATCGAGCACTTTCTCCACCTGAATGTCGACCAGGTGCGCACCATTGACGTCTACACGGTCGATGCGGTGCTGAAAAAAGAGGAGCTGTCGGCAGCGGCAGCAGGCCCTTTCAGCGACCCCGTGATCCAGCACTTCACTATCGATGCGCCGGCCGCCTCCTCCTTCGACTTCCTGGTCGAGGTCGGCTTTCGCCCGGGCGTCACCGACAACGTCGGCCGCACCGCCGGCGAGGCGATCGGCTACCTCCTGGGACGCCCGCTGGCGGCAGGGGAGGGGGTCTACACCTCTGTCCAGTACCTGATCTCCGGCGCCCTGAGCCTTAGCGACGCGGAAAAAATCGCCACAGGGCTTCTGTGCAACACCCTGATCCAGCGCTACCAGATCCTCGACGCCGGGCAGTTCGTAAAGCTTGGTGGCGTCGCCCCCTTCGTTCCAAAGGTGCAGGTGGAGGCGAATATCGAGGTGAACGCGGTCGATCTAGAGGTCTCCGACCAGGAGCTCTCCCGCATCAGCCGCGACGGCGTGCTTGCCCTCACTCTCGACGAAATGCGCATCATCCAGGCACACTACCGCGACCCCGAGGTGCGGCAACGCAGAAGCCTGGTCGGTCTCGGTGCGGCACCCACCGATGTGGAGCTTGAGGCGCTGGCCCAGACATGGTCCGAGCACTGCAAGCACAAGATCTTCTCGGCCGACGTAAGCTACGAGGATGGCGAAGGGAACCGCGAGGAGATCAGCTCCCTCTTCAAGAGCTACATCCAGCGCACCACCGCCGACGTGCGGGCCGCCCTCGGTGAGAAGGACTACTGCCTCTCCGTTTTCAAGGACAACGCGGGCGTCATCCGCTTCAACGACGACTGGTCGCTGGTCTTCAAGGTCGAGACCCACAACTCCCCTTCGGCGCTGGACCCTTACGGCGGCGCGCTCACCGGCATCGTCGGCGTGAACCGGGACCCGTTCGGAACCGGCATGGGCGCAAAGCTCATCTTCAACACGGACGTCTTCTGCTTTGCCGACCCGTTCTTTGACAAGGAACTCCCCAAGCGACTGCTCCATCCGCGGCGCATCTTCGAGGGTGTGGTCGAGGGGGTCGAGCACGGCGGCAACAAGAGCGGCATCCCTACGGTGAACGGCTCGCTGGTCTTCGACGACCGCTTTGCCGGAAAACCACTGGTGTTCTGCGGCACGGCGGGGATCATGCCCGCCAAAATCCAGGGAGCTCCCTCCCATGAGAAGAGGATCGTTCCCGGCGACCTGATCGTGATGACCGGCGGCAGGATCGGCAAGGACGGCATCCACGGTGCCACCTTCTCCTCCGAGGAACTCTCAGAGAGCTCACCGGTGTCCGCCGTGCAGATCGGCGACCCGATCACCCAGAAGCGCATGTTCGACTTCCTGATCCGTGCGCGCGACCAGGGACTCTACCGTTTCATCACCGACAACGGCGCAGGAGGGCTCTCCTCCTCCATAGGGGAGATGTCCGAGGAGTGCGGCGGATGCCAGCTCGACCTGTCGCTCGCCCCGCTCAAGTACCCGGGCCTTGCTCCCTGGGAGATCCTGATCTCCGAGGCGCAGGAGCGGATGAGTCTCGCCGTTCCGCCCGAAAACATCGAAGCCTTCCTGGAGATGGCCAAGCGCTTCGGCGTCGAGGCGACGGTGCTCGGCACCTTCACCGACTCCGGCATCTTCCATATGCTCTACGGCGAGAAGACCGTGGCCTACCTGCCGCTCTCCTTCATGCACGCGGGGCTGCCCCCCATGCAGATACCGGCGCGCTGGGAGCAGCCGGTGCACCCCGAGCCGGTCATCGCCGAAGCCTCCGACTACACGCGCGATCTCACCGACCTGCTCTCCTCGCTGAACATCTGCTCCAAGGAGAGCGTGGTGCGCCGCTATGACCACGAGGTGCAGGGTGGCAGCGTGGTGAAGCCCTTTACCGGCGTCAGCAACGACGGCCCCTCCGACGCCGCCGTGGTCCGCCCGCTGCTCGACTCCTTCGAGGCGGTGGTGGTCGGTCACGGCATCTCGCCGCGCTACAGCGACATCGACGCCTACCACATGGCGGCCAACGCCATAGACGAGGGGCTCAGGAACTACGTCGCCGTCGGCGGCTCGCTCGATCTGTTGGCTGGGCTCGACAACTTCTGCTGGTGCGACCCGGTGCTCTCCGAGCGCACCCCGGACGGCCCCTACAAGATGGCCCAGCTGGTCCGGGCCAACAAGGCGCTCTACGACTACTGCACCGTCTTCTCCATGCCGCTCATCTCGGGCAAGGACTCCATGAAGAACGACTTCTACGACGGGACCACCAAGATCTCCATCCCGCCCACGCTGCTCTTCTCCGTGATCGGCAAGATGGAGGACGCGCGCCTGGCAGTCACCATGGACGTGAAGCGGCCGGGAGACCAGGTCTACCTGTTGGGCGAAACGGCCAACGAGCTGGGCGGTTCCGAATATCTGGCTCAGAAGGGCTTTGTCGGCAACTCCGTTCCCAAGGTCGACGCTAAGAGCGCACTTGCCACTTACCGGGCCTACAACGGCGCGCTCAGCTCGGCACTGGTCGCTTCCTGCCACGACCTCTCGGACGGGGGGCTTGCGGTGGCTGCCGCCGAGTCCGCCTTCGCCGGCGGCTTCGGGATGTCTCTGGAGCTTGGCCAAGTGCCTTTCAAGGGTGAAGCGGCCGGGCGCAGCAATGCGGTGCTGCTCTTTTCCGAATCCGCTTCCAGGCTTCTGGTCACCGTACGCGCAGAGAAGGCATCGGCCTTCGAGCAGGCCATGGCCGGGACTGCCTTTGCCAGGATCGGAGAGGTCACGGCAGGAACGGCTCTCTCCATCGCAGGGCTATCGGGGGCGGCCGTGGTCGTCTCGGACATCGCCGAGCTGAAGGCCGCCTGGCAGGCGCCGCTTAAGGATCTGTAGGCAGTCCTCACCAAGGGAGGTGGGGTGCTGCGCAGGCAAATCCCCCCCGACCCCCCTTTTTCAAAGGGGGGAGAGAGAGAGAGGATGACAGCAGATCTTCTATGACCAAAAGCGCCGATTATGCCATAATGAGAAACGCTCAGCCGCACTACACACTTTTACAGAGGGAACTATAGATGACAAAGGCTAAAGCTCTGGTCATAACAGGCAACGGCACCAATTGCGAGATGGAGGCGGCCCACGCCTGCAAGCTTGGCGGCTTCGACGAGGCGCGCATCGCCCATCTTTCCGAGCTCATGTCGGGCGAGGTGAGCCTGGACGACTACCACTTCCTGAACCTGACCGGCGGATTTCTGGACGGCGACGACCTGGGGAGCGCCAAGGCGCAGGCGAACCGGCTGCGTCACGCGACGGTCGCGGGGAAGGGCGAGCAGATCGTCGAGCAGTTGCTGCGCTTCATAGCCGACGGAAAGCTCATTCTCGGCGTTTGCAACGGCTTCCAGCTGCTGGTGAAGATGGGTATGCTGCCGGCCATGGGCGGCGACTTCCTGAAGCAGACGGCGACCCTTACCCATAACGCCAACGGGCGCTTTCAGGATCGCTGGTGCTATCTGAAGTCCGATACGGCTTCGCCGTCCGTTTACACGCGCGGCATCGAGGGTGGAGTGTATCTGCCGATACGACATGGCGAGGGGAAGTTTCTGGTCGATGCACCCGAGACCCTGGAAGCCATCGAGTCGAAGCACCTGGCCTGCCTCAAATATGCGGACAAGGATTACCGCGCCCCGACCATGGAGTTCCCTGAGAACCCGAACGGCTCGGTAAACGCCATCGCAGGCATCTGCGACGAGACCGGGCGGGTCATGGGTCTGATGCCGCACCCGGAGGCGTTCGTGCACCGCACCCAGCATCCGCGCTGGACACGCGAGGAACTCCCGGAAGAGGGGAGCGGGCTCATCTTCTTCAAGAACGCTGCTGAGTATGTCAAGAAGCATCTTTAGACGGTAGGAGCGGCATTCCTGCCGCGATCGCTTTTTTAGAGGTGGAAACTTTCCTCACATCAGGGTGTAATAAACAATTAACCAGTGTTTCGAGACGGCAAGCGGCCGTTTTGCAGTTTTTTACAAGGAGCAGCTCGTGGAAGAGATGAGAATGCATAAACCTGAAGAAGAGTGCGGCGTTTTCGGTGTATTCAACCACCCGGAGGCTTCCAACCTCACCTACCTCGGGCTCTACGCCTTGCAGCACAGAGGGCAGGAAAGCTGCGGTATCGTCTCCTCGGACGGCACTTCGCTGCACTCCCACAAGAGCATGGGGCTGGTGGCGGACGTCTTCGGCAACCAGGAGATCTTCAAGACACTCCCCGGCAGCGCGGCCATAGGCCACGTACGCTACTCGACGACCGGTTCCTCGGTCATCAAGAACGTGCAGCCGATCATGGTGGATTACTCCCGCGGCTCCATCGCCGTGGCCCACAACGGCAACATCGTGAACGCCCAGATCATCAAGGACGAGCTGGAGGCTTACGGCTCCATCTTCCAGACCACCATGGACACGGAGATCATCGTCCACCTGCTGGCGACTTCCAAGGCCAACTCGCTTCTCGACCGGCTGACCGACGCGCTCAACCGGATCATGGGCGCCTACTGCCTGCTCTTTCTGACCGAAACGCGCATGGTGGCGGTCCGGGATCCCAACGGTTTCCGTCCACTTTGCCTGGGCCGTCTTGGGAGCGCCTACGTGGTCGCCTCCGAGAGCTGCGCACTCGACCTGATCGATGCCGAATTCATAAGGGAGATCGAGCCGGGCGAGGTGATCGTCGTCGACAAGAACGGCATGACCTCCTTCTTTCCGCTCAAGAAGGCGGCGCCGACCCCGTGCATTTTCGAGTTCGTCTACTTCGCCCGTCCCGACTCGTACATCTTCGGCAAGAACGTCTACATGGTCCGCAAGGAGCAGGGTCGCCAGCTCGCCCGGGAGCACAAGATCGATGCGGATC
>Ga0209317_1001166_pt1 | contig 24799 bp, 28 predicted proteins | sample RifGroB2_FD_183994 | JGI IMG/M metagenome (GOLD analysis project Ga0209317, IMG submission 183994) | Soil microbial communities from Rifle, Colorado, USA - Groundwater B2 (SPAdes) (version 2) | ecosystem: Environmental > Terrestrial > Soil > Unclassified | place: Rifle, Colorado | collected...
TTTTGTTTTCTTTATTTACACACAACATATAATATACCAACTTGGTATTTTCTCCATTTATGACGACAATATTACCATATTAATGCTGGAAATAATAGTAATACTTGGTATTTTGTTATAATATGGACTAAAAGCGAAAGGTCGTGAAATATGGCAAAATCGTCCAGCTCTGGCACTACAATTAATTATCAGGTTCAGGGTATTAAGAAATCCGTTAAAGCGGCTGACCGGCCGGATGCAAAATTTGTTGACCACGAAAAAGTTGCAGAGTGGCTCGATAGCTGGGGAACAGAAAAAGAACTGAAGTCCCCCCAAAATGACAATGTTGATTAAATTATTCAGGAAAATTGATGGTGCCGAAGGCGGGACTCGAACCCGCATAGGTTGCCCCACACGCCCCTCAAACGTGCGTGTCTACCAGTTCCACCACTTCGGCAGTTTTTTAATATAGCAGTAAAGACCTAATGTTTTCAAGTATTCTGCTTGGGCATCGAGCGGGCTAAGGCAACAACAGCAACGCTTTTTGCGCCTGATTTAATCAATGTTTTCGCGCATTCCCGAACAGTAGCGCCTGTGGTTATCACGTCGTCTATCAGCAATAAATCCATGCCGCTTATTTTCCCGGACACTGAAAACGCGTTCTTCAGGTTTTTCAGCCTTTCCTCTCCGCCGACATCGGTTTGCGGGAGCGTTTCTTTGGTCTTTTTAAGCGCGTTCTGCATCAGAGGTACCCTTAATTTTTTTGAGAGACGGGCGGCTATAGCGGCTGTCTGGTTGAACTCCCTTTGCTTAAGGCCTTTGTGGTGCATGGGAACAGGGACTATTCCGTCAACTTCGGGCAGAGGCAGTTCTGAAAGCAAAAGACCGAGCGGTTTTGACAACCTCTTTACGCCGTTGAATTTAAGAAGATGGATGGCCTCTTTTAACGCGCCTTCGTAAATGCCGTAATAAAGCGCTTTTGAAAACGGAGGTCTTGCTTTCATGCAGGGTTCGCAAAGCGTGGTATGAACTGAAATTGCCGGCCTCCCGCATATCCCGCAAGCAGGACCTGAATATTTTTCGATGCCCTTCCAGCAGTTTGTGCAAAAGGGGTTATAAAGATAGTTGTCCGATTTGCTTTCGCATACAGGGCATTTTGAAGGAAAAAGCAGATTAAGTAATTTGCTGAAAAATCTCATTTATGGGGATTTCACAAGGGGGACATTGTCCCCCTTGTGCTCTAAAACTGCTCTTTCAATACAATTATCTCGTCCCTCTTCTGTCCGGTCGAGATAATATGAACCTTGATGTCGAGCATTTTCTCTATTGTCCTGATATATTTTTTCGCATTAGCCGGCAGCCTGTTAAAATCCTTTATGCCGAGGGTGCTTTCCTTCCATCCCTCGACCGTTTCATAAACAGGCGTGCAGTTGTTCAGCACGTCTATTTCTTTCGGAAACTCAGTATATCTTTTGCCCTTGTATTTATAGCCGACGCATATCTTGAGCTTGTCGAAGCCGTCGAGTATGTCCAGCTTCGTAATCGCAAGCCCCGTCAATCCGTTTATGCGTATGGCATGCTTCAATATCAATATATCGAGCCAGCCGCATCTCCGCGGCCTTCCTGTTGTCGCGCCGAATTCGCCGCCCTTTTGTCTTAGGGCCTCGCCGAGCGAGTCTTTAAGCTCGGTAGGGAAAGGCCCCTCGCCGACCCTTGTGGTATAGGCCTTTACTACGCCGAGCACCTTTTTTATCTTTGTGGGGCCTACTCCAAGCCCCGTGCATGCTCCGCCTGCAATAGTGTTTGAAGACGTAACGAAAGGATATGTTCCGTGGTCTATATCAAGAAGCGTTCCCTGAGCGCCTTCAAAGAGCAATTTTTTTCCTGAAGTTATCTCTTTGTTTATTATCAGATCGGTGTCCGCGATATACGGCGCGAGCCTTTCGGCATACTTCATATACTGTTTGTATATCTCTTTCTCGCTCAACGGAGCGGTTTTATAGAGATTTTCGAGGAGGAAGTTCGCAGCCGAAAGGTTTGTTTTCAATTTTTCCTTGAAAACTTCCGGCGACAGCAGATCCATCATCCTTATGCCGAACCGGGCGATCTTGTCCGTGTATGAGGGTCCTATTCCCCTTCCTGTGGTGCCTATTTTTTTATTGCCCTTTTTGTTTTCGTTACCCTTGTCCAGCGCGATATGATAAGGCATTATTACATTGGCGTTCTTGGATATGAGGAGGTTTTTGTTTATGTTTATGCCCCTCTTTTTCAGGCCGTCCATCTCTTCGATCAATGCGGCCGGATCGATAACCACGCCGTTTCCGATTATGCACTTTTTATTTTTGTGAAGAACTCCCGAAGGGATAAGGTGCAGGATATATTTTTCGTTTTTTATGACTACGGTATGACCCGCGTTGTTGCCGCCCTGATAACGCGCGACCACATCGGCCTTTTCCGTGAGGAAATCGACTATCTTTCCTTTTCCTTCATCGCCCCACTGTGTTCCCACTATAACTACTGTTGACATATATTACCTCTTAAAAGTTTATTACCTTGACACCAAGGATATTGGGAAGATTTTTAATTTCGTTCAGGGCCTTGTCGGATACCGGAGAATCTATGTTCACCACCGATATCGCCCGCCCCCCGGCGGCTTCTCTTCCGAAATGCATCCGCGCTATATTGATATTGTTTTTCCCCATGAGCGTTCCGATATTCCCTATGACTCCGGGCTTGTCATTATTATACATAAAGAGCATGCTTCCTTCAGGCACTATCTCCACTGTAAAATCATCTATCTTTACTATCCGGGGGTCTTTCTTGCTGAAAAGCGTTCCGGATACGGAGAGTTCCTTTTTGGGGGATTTGACCCTCAAGACTATTATGCTCTGATAATCGCCCGCGTCCATGCTCTTTGTCTCTTTTACCTCCACTCCGCGCTCTTTTGCTATGAAAGGCGCGTTCACAAAGTTCACCGTCTCTTCGAGTATCGGCGTAAGCAAGCCTTTAAGCGCCGCGATGGTAACCGGAGACGATTTCAGTTCCGACGCGTCGCCCCTGTATTCGATGGTAACCTCAGTGATGCCGCCTTCGAATATCTGCGAGGCAAAACTCCCGAGCTTTTCGGCAAGGTTTATGTAAGGCTGTAAAACAGCCACCTGATCCGCGGGTATCGAAGGGAAGTTCACCGCATTTCTGATCGTGCCGTGAACGAGATAATCTACTATCTGCTCAGCAACCGCGATGGCTACGTTCTCCTGCGCCTCCTGAGTGGATGCTCCGAGATGGGGCGTGCAGATCACATGCTCATGCCCGACCAGCGGATTGTTTTCCGGCGGCTCTTTTTCAAACACGTCGAGCGCGGCGCCGGCAACCTTGCCGCTTTCAAGGGCGTCAAAAAGATCTTTTTCGTTGATTATTCCGCCCCTCGCGCAGTTGATAATAAAGACGCCGTTTTTCATCGTCTTTATCGTCTGCGTATTAATGAGATTCTTTGTCTCTGCGGTTAAGGGGGTATGAACGGTTATAAAATCAGCTTCCTTAATAAGCTCCGCAACCTCCATTTTCTTTATGCCCATCTGCTTCGCCTTTTCCTCGCTTAAAAACGGGTCGTAGGCTATGACGGTCATTCCGAGCCCTTGCGCCCTCTTTGCAACTTCTCCGCCGATGTTGCCTAAACCGATGACTCCGAGGGTCTTATTGAAAAGCTCCGCGCCCATGAATTTCTTTTTTTCCCATTTGCCTTCGGCCATGGAGGCATTTGCCTGAGGTATCTTGCGGGCAACGGCAAACATCATGGCGATAGTATGCTCTGCGGTGGTTATAGTATTTCCGCCGGGAGTGTTCATTACGACAATGCCGCTTTTCGATGCGGCTGCCTTGTCCACATTGTCAAGACCCGAACCGGCGCGTCCGATTACTTTGAGGTTTTTTGCAGCGTCTATAATATCCGCAGTCGCCTTTGTCGCGCTCCTGACTATAAGTGCATGATATTCCCCGATTATTGATTTCAGTTCTTCCGGTTTTAATCCTGTCTTGACATCCACGTCAAGCCCGGCCTTTCTCAGAATTTCTACGCCTTTTGATGAGATGTTGTCGCTTACCAATACCTTCATAACAAATACCTCCTTTTATTCAGCTCCTCATAACAGAGTGAGCGGTATACCAGATGAATGACAGCAGGTAGTATAGGGCATTGCCGCTTCAATGCAATGTCCTGCTTACCGTTATTATTTCATCAACAATTCCTGCGCCTTTGCAACCCCTTTGCCGAGCTCGATATTCGCGCCCATGCCCTTGAGAGTCATTTCAAGAGCGGCAATGCCTGTGATAACATCGAATGTATCGGCATAGCCTAAATGAGCGAGCCTGTAAATTTTACCCTTTGCCCTGTCCTGCCCACCCGCGCCCGTGATTCCGTACTTCTCGCGCAGCGTCTTATATACTTCTTGACCGTCTATTCCGGCAGGCATTTCAATAGCCGTAACTGAGTTGCTCGGAGACTCCTTGGAATAAAGACCGAGACCGAGAGCCCTTACAGCCCCCCTTGTGGCATCGGCGAGCCTTGCATGCCTTTTAAAGACATTTTCAAGCCCTTCTTTCTGCAATAGTTTTATCGCCTCATTGAGCCCTATGATCAAAGTAACCGCCGATGTAAAATTTGTCTGATTCTTCGCGAGATTTTCCCTTTCTTTTTTGAAGTTGAAATAGAATTTGGGCATTTTCGACGTCTCGTTTTTTTTCCATGCCTTTTCGCTCACGCTTACGAATGCGAGTCCCGGAGGCAGCATTAATCCCTTCTGCGAGCCTCCGACCAGTATATCTATGCCCCACTCATCCGTCCTTATATCCTGAGCAACGAGGGCGCTTATCGCGTCAACAATAAAGAGCGTGTCAGGATAATTCCTTATAACCTTTCCAAGCCCTTCGATGTCGTGATACACGCCTGTGGACGTCTCTGTCGCCTGAACGAACACTCCCTTGATCTCAGGGTCTTTCTTTAATGCGGCTTCGACTGCCGCGGGCTTTATGGAATATCCCCATTCAACCGTTATTTCTTCGATCTTAAGACCGTACGCCTGACATATCTTTGTCCATCTCTCTCCGAACTTTCCGCCGTTGACAACAAGCACCTTATCTCCGGCATTGAAGAAGTTATTCACAGAGCCGACCATTCCGCCTGTCCCTGTTGAGGCTAAAATAAGAACGTCGTTCTTTGTCTGAAAGAGCCACTGAAGCCCTTTCTTCGCGGAATCGAGCACCGGAAGGAAATCCGGAGACCTGTGGTGTATTATCGGCATAGCCATCGACAAAAGCACTTCGGGCGGCACAGGCGTGGGCCCGGGTGCTAAAAGGTATCTCTTAAACATAAGTCCTCCTACTAATTTAATTTTCGTATTTTGAAATTCAGGCAATTTCGCAAGATATGTATGATAATACAAACCCATTGTATTTGAAAAGTCCTTTGTTAAAGGGTAAAATAGAGGCAAATCGAAGCATTGACCGGGGGCACTGAAAAAAATGACCAAACAAAAACTCTTGGCATCCCTTCCGTCCGTTGATGAAATACTGAAATCCGGAAAAGGATTAGAGTGGCAGGAATCATATCCTCGCCGGTATGTGCTTCAGGCGATCCGCGAGATCATCGAGCAAACGAGGCAGGCAATCCTGAAAGATGAGATAAAAGAGATCTCATTGGAAGATATGCTCCCCCATGTTCAGCACAGGATCGAAAGGCTTTCCGTTTTCAGCCTAAGGCCTGTTATTAACGCAACAGGCGTTGTAATGCATACAAACTTAGGAAGGTCGGTGCTTTCTGAAGAGATATTAGAGAACGTGAAAAAAGTCGCGTGCGGATATTCAAATTTAGAATACGATCTCGAAAAAGGCGAAAGGGGCAAAAGATATTCGCACATACAAAGATTATTGAATGAAATAACAGGAGCGGAGAGCAGCCTTATTGTGAATAATAACGCGGCGGCGGTATTTGTATGCCTGACCGCCCTTGCAAAAGGCAAAGAGGTAATAGTATCGAGAGGAGAGCTTGTCGAGATAGGAGGGTCTTTCAGGGTTCCCGATGTTATGAGCGCAAGCGGAGCGATCCTGAGAGAAGTCGGAACAACAAATAAAACCCATCTCCGCGACTATGAATCGGCGATAAATGAAAACACCGGCCTGCTTTTAAAGGTGCATCAATCCAATTTCAGGACAATCGGGTTTACAAAACAGGTCGAGATAGAAGGAATGACAACCCTCGGCAAAAAGCATAATATCCCTGTGATGTTCGACCTCGGAAGCGGATGTCTTATCGATTTAAAACCTTACGGCGTTCACATCGAGCCTACAGTTCAGGAAATAGTCAAATCAGGATGCGATATTGTTACATTCAGCGGAGACAAGCTCTTGGGAGGCCCGCAGGGCGGAGTCATAGTCGGCAAATCGGAATTGATAGAGAAGATAGCCAAAAATCCGCTTATGCGCGCGGTGAGGATAGATAAGCTTACCCTTTCCGCCTTTGAAGCGGTTTTAATGAACTACCTCGATGAAGACAAGGCCAAAGTAAATATACCTACAGTAAGGATGCTTTTGCAGGATGTTAATGAAATAAAGGCGAGGGCAAAGAAAATCTCGATGAGGCTGAAGCGGGAAATAAAAGAGGATGTCGCAGAGATGGATGTGATCGAAGATTCGTCCCAATCCGGCGGCGGAGCATTGCCTGAAATAGAATTCAAGACATTTGCAGTTGCCGTCAAGCCTAAGAAATTATCGGTAAACAGACTCGAAGAACGCCTGCGCCACGGAAATCCGCCGATAATCGCGAGGATTAAAGACAACGCCTTGATCATCGATGCAAGGACGATCGGGGATAATGAGGTCGAGGCGTTGGTAAAGGGAATAGAGGGGGCATTGTTGTAGGAAAAGGGGAAAACAGGAAGTTCGTATAGTAAATGTTAGATATATAAAGGAGAATAAAGATTGGATGCAAAGTTTCAAAGTTTAGTGGCACTGCTAGGGCCAGTATTGCTTGCCATTTTTGTAGTCGCTAAACTGAAACCTAAGGCTAAGTCGGAGCATATTGCAAAAGTGCTCGAATTGGTTGCTAGTATTCTATTACCATTGGTTGTTCTCAACGTCGTCCGCCGTACTGAAATATCTAATGCTCTGTGGTGGACATTCGCAATTGGTTTTTCTCTTCCAATCGTCGTTTACTGTATTGTGTCCGCAATATCTGGGCTAAGATTCTTTTCGGGGGTTTTTTCATCTGAGGGCCAAATTAACCGATTGCTTCTATCCTCATTCGGCGGCGGCAATCGAGGAAATCTTTTAATTCTTATTGCCTTTGGTGCACAAACAAGTATTGGCCCTAATGTAATTAAGCAGTTCGTTGTTCTTGACCTCGGAAATCTAATTTGTCTTCTTACATTGGGATTTTGGTGTGTAGCGCGAGCATCGCAGAGACGGGTCGATTTGCGATTAAGCGAAATATTAGAGAAATTACTTAAAAATCCTGGTACCTATGCGGCTATTTTGATCTTTCTTCAAATCCCCGGATTTCGTGAAAACAATCTTGCAAAGCTCATAACTACATTCGATCCAATACTGAAGGCTACTGCACCGTTCCTGAATGCTTTGTTTTCGTTTTGCATTTTCCTTGCAATTTTTATCCGTATAGAAAGATTGTCTGAAGTATTGCAGGATACAAGAGACGTTATTTTATCTTTCATTTGCTCTCGCATCTCCGCTGCAGTCTTGCTACTTATGTTGCTGGTTATGCTCAATTTGCAGAACGAACTACTTATCGCAACTACCATTCTTGCCCTAATGCCTCCAAGCTCTTTTCTTTGGACAAGGATTTCCCAAGCCATTCCAGACATTCCCCATCCTTCCAAGAGGAAAGCACTCTATCTCGTTCCGAATTTCTTCTACTTCGCGCTGCTCGGAGGCGCTTTTCTTTGGGGGTTATTGTGAGCGGAAAAGATTATTAATAGTGACAGCGCCCATTATCTTGGCTAATACACCCCGCGAGGAGGTATACGGCAAATGGGAGTAATATCCATCAGATTGAATAAGGACGAGGAAAAGGTTTTAAGGAAACTGGCCGATGTTAAAAAATTTGAGGCAAAGGAGCGCAAGGGCAAAGTGTCTTTTTTTACAGCAGAAGATATTTTAAAAACATAACACTATTATAACAACCTCATCCACATTGCTTATTTTTAAAAACAGAGTGAAGGCATATGGTAAAATAGGGTTATATGAGTCCTTCAATTTTCAGGGAAAAGGGATATAGATTTTATTTCCTCTCAAATGAAGAGGACAGAATCCATATCCATGTAACATGCGAAGATGGAGAGGCTAAATTTTGAGCATTTCAGTAAGCGTTGAAAATATAACGCCCCTTGGCATATGGCTGTATGTAAAAGAAAAAGAATACTTCCTAAGCTATAAGGATTATCCATATTTTAAAGACCAGACATTGAATTCCATACAAAACGTTCAATTGCTTCACGGCTACCATCTATATTGGCCTCAATTGGATGTTGACCTTGAAATTGACAACCTTGAAAATCCTGGAAAATACCCCCTGAAATTTGAACCAAAGAAGCAGCTAACGAGTCATTCAACCCCACGGCGATTAGCCGCCCGCCGATAAAGACTTCAGCCTTTCCTCAAACTCCTTAGCCTTCATTTCCATTTCTCCGGTAAGCGATGCCAGTTCGTCAAAGAGGGCATCTATTTTTGCCCTTGATTCATGCATGGCTTTTGAGAATGTCTTTATGGATTCGCCGTCGCCTTTTACTGACGCGTCCAAAAGGGCCTGAGTATCTTTTTCTACAAGGTTTTCGAGTTGTATGATTGTTTCTTCGGCTTCGGAGATTTTTTTCTGAAGCGCCCCCAAAACCCTTGACCGGCTGTTTATCAATTCGGCCTTCAGGCGGCGCAGGTCTTTTTTGTCCGCGCTTTTTGTCTGTCCGCTGCCGTTTTCCCCGGCGCTGATGGTTTCGCTGATCTCGCTCTTCCAACCTATGCGGTCAAGGAAGTCCTGATATGTTCCTTCAAATACGCTTACCCTTCCTTCGTCAAACACAATGAGCTTTGTTGCCGATGCGTGAAGGATCATTTCGCTGTGCGTTACGATCACCACGGAGCCCTCAAATGCGTTGATGGCCTCGACGAGGGAGTCGATGGATTCCATATCGAGGTGGTTTGTGGGCTCATCCAGCAAGAGGAGGTTCGCCGGGCTTACGAGGAGCTTTCCGAGCAGCACACGGCTCTTTTCTCCTCCGGAAAGTACGGAGATCTCTTTCAGGGCATTGTCTCCATCAAACATCATGATGCCGCAGATATTGCGGGCGGCCTTGCGGCTGTATTCCGGAAGGGTATCGAGTATTTCTTCTTCGACCGTTTTCCGAGGGTCGAGACGCTGTATGTTTGTCTGTCCGAAGTATGCAAGCTTTAATTTCGGATGCCGGGTAATCGCGCCGCTCAGGGGCGTAAGCTCGCCTGCGAGGAGATTCAGGAGAGTTGTCTTTCCCTTGCCGTTTTTGCCGATAACGGCTATGCGATCGTTTCCTCCTATGAAAAGGTTCAGCTTATCAAGGAGGGGCGGGCTGTCGGCGGAAAATGAAAAAGAGACGTCCTTTGCCTCAATCAGCAGCTTTCCGGTGAAGGGTTCGGACTTAAATTCAAAATCGAGGGTCTTTATATCGGAGATTTTTTCGAGCCTTTCTTTTTTGTTGAGCGCCTTTATTTTCGATTGCACCGCGCTTGCGCGCGTTGCCTGCGCCCTGAAGCGGTTGATGAACTGTTCAGTCTCAGAGCGTTTTTTTTCTTCATTTATCCGGGACTTCTCATAGACCTCTTCTTCCATGAGTAACTGCTCATACAGCTTTTGAGTAGCGCCTGCCGCCTTACGTATCTTGCGCCTGTGTATGCCTATCGTATGAGTTGTTACGCTGTCCATGAAATCCCTGTCGTGGGTGATAAGTATCATCTCGTTTTTCCATGCCCTGAGAAATCGCGTAAGCCATCGTATGGAAACGATATCGAGATAGTTCGTAGGCTCGTCGAGGAGCAGGAGATTAGGCTCAGATACGAGGAGCTTTGCGAGGTTCAGGCGGATTTGGTATCCGCCCGAAAGCTCAAGCGGATTAAGAAGAAAATCATCGGCACTAAATCCGAGCCCCATTAAAACGGATTTTACCCTGTATGACTCATCCCTGCCGTCTTCGTGAGGCGCGAGGCCGAGGCACCCTTCTTTTAATGCCGAATCTTCTGTAAAACTGATATGCTGCGACAGATGGCCGATCCTGTAATTATTCGGGATGCTTATAACCCCCGAATCGGGCTTTTCTTCGCCGAGGATCATTCTGAACAGGGTGGTCTTTCCGTGGCCGTTTCTGCCGACAAGCCCTATGCGCTCGCCTGCGTTGACGGTAAAACCTATATCGTCAAAAATAACCTGCCGGCCGTAAGCCTTTGATAAGCCGTTGATCTGTATCATTGGGATGACGTGTGGATGGTGATTCTCAGCCGTTCAATATCTTTGCCGCGTCTTTCGCGAAATAGGTGAGGATTATGTCGGCGCCCGCGCGTTTGATGGATGTGAGTATCTCGAGCATCACTCTATCTTCATCGATCCATCCCAATCTCCCGGCTGCCTTCACGAGGGAATATTCACCGCTTACGCTATAAGCGGCTACTGGAATGGCAAATGTAGATTTAACATCCGAGATTACGTCCAGATAAGAGAGCGCCGGCTTGACCATTACGATGTCCGCGCCTTCCTCTATATCGAGAGCGACCTCGCGCAGGGCCTCGCGCCTGTTCGCCGGGTCCATCTGATATGAGCGCCTGTCCCCGAACTGAGGAGTCGATTCCGCAGCTTCCCTGAAAGGCCCGTAAAACGCGGATGAATATTTCGCGGCATAAGACATTATGGGAGTTTCGGAGAATCCCTCTCTGTCGAGAGTATTCCGTATGGCGGCAACCCTTCCGTCCATCATGTCTGAGGGCGCTACCATATCCGCGCCTGCCTTTGCGTGGGATACGGCCTCCATCGCGAGCAGGCCGAGGGTTTTATCGTTATTCACATCGCCCTTTTCTATAATGCCGCAGTGGCCGTGGCTCGTGTATTCGCACATGCATACGTCGGTAATCACATATAATTCCGGAACAGCGTCTTTGATTGCTTTAATCGCGTTCTGAACGACGCCGTTGTCGTCATACGCCCCGCTGCCCATTTCGTCTTTGTGTTCGGGTATGCCGAAAAGGATTATTGACGGAATTCCGAGGGAATAAATCTCTTTTGCGTTTTTGACCGCTTCATCGACGGATTCCTGCCAACATCCGGGCATGGAAGAGATTTCCTTTCTCACGCCCTTGCCGTAAGTCACAAAGAGGGGATAGATAAAGTCATCAGGAGTGACGGCAGTCTGCCTGACCATCCTCCTGATGGTCTCGTTTTTTCTAAGCCTTCGGCATCTGTGAGTCGGAAACATTATCCGCAGCTGCTGCAGCCTGAACTGCACGAAGGAGCGTCTCCGCCGGAAAGGACAAAGCCCTCCTTTTCGCCGTCCGCTACGTAATCGAGCTGCATGCCGCCTAATACCGAAACGGTATTTTTATCCACAAAAACCCGCAGGCCGTTCTTCTCTATGACTTCGTCGTCAGCCGTAGGCTGTTCGTCTATATCGAGGCCATAGGAAGGCCCGCAGCAGCCCCCTTCGGCGCTGTATATCCTGAGTCCCCAGCCGTCTTTTCCTTCCGCCGCCAATATCTCTACCGCCTTGTCGGCAGCCTTGTCCGTGATTGTTACCACTTCATACCTCCCAAAGTTTGATATTATAGAATAAAAAAATATTCCCTCAAAAAGCAAATATGCCTTTCCACAAATCAATTGAGTTGGGTTATACTTGATAATGCTCTTGATACATAGGTCGATGCTGAAGGAGCTTCTCACAGCCCTCCTTCTGTCAATACTTTTCCTGAATTTTACGCTCATGATGGAAAAACTCCTGAGGCTGAGCAGGATACTTTCGGGCGTGGGCTCGAGCCTTTCCGATATCGCTAAGATAATACTTTATCTGCAGCCCCAGCTTCTAATCCTTACCATACCGATGGCCATGCTCCTTTCGGCGTTGCTGGCCTACGGAAGGATGAATGCAGACAACGAACTGGTGATATTGAAGGTCAGCGGCATGTCTTTCAGGGATATATCCGCTCCGGTCTTATATTTAGGGCTGGCATGTTTTGCCCTGAGCCTTGTTATGAGCTTTTATTTAGGCCCCAAAGGAAGCGGCCTCATGAGGGCAAAGGTAACAGAGATATTGACTACCCGCGCCCCAATGACCATAGAAGAAGGCATATTCAACACGGCATTCAAGGACATTGTAATACTGGTGAAGGAGAAACCGGCTCCCGATAAGCTGGCGGGGGTACTGATCGTTGATGAGAGGAAAAAGGAAGATCAAAAGGTTATCACGGCAAAGGAAGGCAGGATAGTGCCTGAAGGCGAATCCTTGAGTTTTTCCCTCGGCAACGGGCATGTGTATATGACAAAGAAAGAGACATTTACGGATATAGGCTTCGGAAATTATCATTTTAAGCTCAATCCCACTATAGAGTCCTCGGAAAGAAAGAACAGCGAGATGACACCTCCGGAACTGATTAAGGCATCAAGGCAGTTTCCGGATAGAAAGACGCAGTTCTTTCTCGAATTCCATCGGAGGCTTTCGATGCCGGCCATATGCTTTATAATTATCCTTTTAGGGCCTTCTCTTTCCCTTATGTCCGGAAAATCAGGGAGAATGGGAGGGCTTACCGTAGGGCTTTCGGTATTTGCCGTCTATTATTCCCTGCTCCTTTACGGAGAAAATCTGGTGAGGTCCGGGAAACTCCCTCATGCCATAGGAGCGTGGATGTCGTTTTTTATTCTGGGCGCGTTCGCGCTCTTTATATTCGAGAGGTTGAATAAAAAGTAATGCTGATAATACAGAGGATGTACATAAAGGAATTTTTAAAGACGCTCTTAATACTTACCTTCGGGATATCCGTAGTATTCAGCATTATAGGCATTATCGATAAGATAGACGATTTTATGCCGCATAAACCGGACTTCAGCCTTTTGATTAAATACACCTTATTCAGTATTCCGAGATATATCCATTACCTTCTGCCTATGGCGATCCTCTTAAGCGGCCTCTTTATATTTTCTCAGGCTATTAAGAGAAAAGAAATCGTTGTTATCAAGACCGCCTCGGGCAAGCTGAAGAGCATTCTCGCGCCCTTTGTCGTAATGGGGCTGATGATCACGCTCTTTGCCTTTTTCCTCGGGGAAATAATTGTCCCTGCTTCTTCAAAAAAGATACACGCCATAAAAAACAAGATAATGAAAAAGGGAAAAGCCGCGGCCTTTAAAGAAGGGACTCTTTACATGAGGGGCAAGGACGGCTCTGTGGTGAGGATATCCCTTTTCCTGCCCGAGAAAAATATTTCCAAAGAAGTGAGCATCTTAAAATTCGATGCCGACGGACTTAAGGAGAGGATCGACGCGGAGGTTGCGGAGTGGGAAGGGAGCGCGTGGAAGCTTAAAAAAGTAACTTTTTACGACATCGCAGCGGGAACGACTAAAACTGTAAAAGAAATGAATTATGAGGGCATAGAGTCTCCCAAGATATTTCAGGAGGACGTCTGGAAGGTCGAGGAAATGACGATGCCGGAGCTTATAAAATACCAGCGCAGGCTGACGGAGGCCGGGTTTAAAAACATAAAGCTGACGGTGGACATCAGTTCGCGGCTTTCTTATCCGCTTATCAATATGTTCATGCTCCTGCTCGGAATGTCCTTATCTTTAGGAGGCGATTTCGCGGAACAGCGTCTCTTAAAGCTCATCGCATCTCAGAAAGTAAAGGAAGGGGCTATAGGAAGCGGTATTATCGCGGCAGGCCTCGGACTAGCTATCAGTCTGGTTTACTGGTTCGGGTATTCCCTTTTCCTGTCTCTCGGATACGCCGGGACCATCCCGCCGGTTACAGCGCCGTGGTTCGTGCCTCTCGCGTTCGCAGGGGTTTCGGTTTATATGTACAGTCAGATACCGGAGTAAGCCTCTTTACGCAGCTTGCTTGATAAAATGTGCCTGCCCCCCCAATTTTTTCTTTCAAGCAGGCTTTCTTATAATGCCCTTTTATATCACACTGTTCGCATACATTAAGAGGGCATTTGCCATAAAAAGGCCCATCTTTTACAATGGGCCCGAACGATATTACGTGGTATTTATTCTTTTAATTCTTTGATAAACTCTTCAGCCATACTTTTGGCCAATTCCCTTGCTTTTTCCTCGGTGAAACTACCTCCTCCCATTACTGACAGGAGTTTAAAGTCGGCGATGTCGAAAATTGAAGCGGTATTACCGTAAGAGACTTTCCAACGACTCGCGATAGAGCCGGCCGTTATGAGTATGATGCCCTTTCGGTAAGCAAACCCTACTTCAATGCCGATTTTGGCATTTGAACTTGCAACAAATCCCCTTCTTCCCAGCTCTTCTTTTACAAAACTGAAAAACTTCTTGCCGGCGTCTATCTGTTCGGCATCCGGTTTAGTGTTTTCCTCTCTGCTGATGAGCGGCCTGAGTATAGAGGAGTCGTAATATTTCAGCGTCAAGGCAACTTCTTTCGTCTGTTTCTCAAGAAGTATCGCCGACTTCGTTTCCGGCCTTACATCGTACCTTGTTACCGAACACCCGCTTGCCAAAACCGCGATAAGCAAAACCAAACCTATCAATAAAAATCTTTTCATCTCTCCCTCTCCACCGCGTCAAAGAACTTTTTGTAAAACTCCGCATCCTCAACGGTTCTTTCCTCCGGAAATCTCAGGGTAATAAATCCCTTATTTCCCCTTTTCCATAAACGCGACTATCTGCTCTGCTGCCTTTTCGAGAGCCTTGCTTAAACTATCCCTATTCAGGCGGCTCAGAAGGTAAAGATTTGCCGTTTTTTACAATAGCTACAGCCTGAGCAAAACGCTTATGAAAAGTTGATTCGGTAAGAGTAGTCGCAATGTTTGTAGCAACTCTTCGTTTTGTAACAACCGTAACGCGAGTTTTGTTTTTATCCAAAGCCTCTATCCACGCGCCCATAAATGCGCCGGCAGAAATAAAGTTCATGCCGCTGCTCGTTAGCATATATCCTTCTGCTTTGTGCTCTTCGATGGCCTCTGTGCCTTCCCAGCGAAAGACTGTTCTTGCGATTTCCCATGCCTGTTCAGAGGACACGGGATAAACTTCAACTGTCCCGTCGCTTTTTGCTTTTACTACATCGCTCATTGACGCGCATCCCAAAAGACCTACCGCAAAAATCACTACTGCAACCATGCCGAATACTTTGCATTTCATAAAACCCTCCTCGTTTTGTTAATGTTTTGCCGCTATAACCTTTATCTCCTTCTCCACCGCCTCAAAGAACTTCTTATAAAACTCCGCATCCTCAACAGTTCTTTCTTCCATGAAATATGTATCCACAATTACTTAATGTCCAAACGTTTTTTTAAAGTGTTGTAATATTGATCTAATTTTTCTGTAGGTGTCCCAGATGACAGTAGAGCGTCTGTGGGGAAAACCGTAATCTTAATATTCTTCAATTTTGAGTTTTTATCTATCTCCATAAATATAACATATTTATATAATGCGCCCACATATCCTAAAAAAGTGCCCATTTCGAGACACCTTATTTCCCCCGCATCTTTATTGGTTTCATGTACAACCAAATTCAGATCACGGCAACTATTAATCGCTTCTCTAAAAGCATCCTTATAGTCAATTTGGTAGCTTATCATTGGCTCTTGGCGCCATCTACCAGCAGGTACACATCCCAAAAGACCTACCGCAAAAATCATTACTACAACCATGCTGAATATTTTGAGTCTCATAAAAACCCTCCTCGTTTTGTTAAGACTTTGTTGTTAAAACCTTTATCTCCTTCTCCACCGCATCAAAGAATTTTTTTAAAAACTCAAAAGCTCTGTTCGATTTGACCTCGTTTCTGCACTGTGGTATATTGAAAATGAGGTGATAAGATATGAAATTGCATGCAATGATTGAACAGGATGAGAAAGGATATTATGTGGCTGAGGTTCCTGCCCTTCCCGGATGCCTTTCTCAAGGTAAAACCTATGAAGAAGCCATTGCCAATATCAAAGAAGCCGTTGAGGGATGGCTTGAGGTGATGGAGTCCAAACAGTCTTTTGATCGTACACGGCTCGTTGAAGTCGCTGTGTAATGGGTAAAGGGCTAAAACTTTGCTCCGGCGCTGAGGCTGTCCGTAAGTTTCAGAGAGCAGGATGGACAGTTGCCCGTCAAAAAGGCTCTCATGTGATGATGACAAAACCAAGCTATCAATGGACATTATCAATCCCCCAACACGCTGAGATAGGGCCCGGCCTGCTCCGTAAATTGATACAGCAAGCCGGGCTTACCACAAAAGAGTTTAATGAACTGTAATGAACTGTAATTTTCTTCTTACCCTTTCCCAAAGTCATTTAGAACGAATAGCTCAAAGCCCCGCCGAATGAGAACTTGCTTTTCAACTGCCCCTCAACCTCAAGATTAAGACTCTTGCTTAGAGGAATCCTTATCCCCGCAAAACCGCCGATGTTGTTTTTCTCTTTATAGGTAGTGGATAGAACATATGTGTCGGTTCCTGTTGCAGCGTACACTGTCCCGGCACCCAATTTGCCTGCCCATTCAGTCTTGTTCTTTACCCAGTAAGCAACAGGACCGCCGTAGATAATTGTCTCGCCTATCTTGCCCTGAAGTCCGATCCCAAGATTAATTTCTCTCGGATTTTTCACTTTTACTGTTTGAGTTTCGGAAGATCCTGTGGAAACTGTTCCGGAGGCGCTGTCCTCATAGCTCGAATAAAGGCTTGCCTGAAAGAAAGGTCCTATGCCGAAAGAATCAGTGACATTAAAAACGCCTTTAATTCCTATTGTGCCGAACGGTTTATAACTGTCTTTAAAATCGGACTTAATACCGGAACGGTCAGTGGTTTCAAAGCCGGGCGCTGCTTTATCGTCTGCGATCCCCACTCGCAGATAGGTTTCCCAATTCTTTGCAAGACCGTAGCCCATGTTAAGGTACGCCTGATTTTGCGTCATTTTGCTTTCCTTAAAATTCGTTGTATCATTAGGTTGAATTTTAGTCTGAGAATGGAAATAGCCAATACCAAGCGCAACCTTCCCTTCCTTTGCAGCAGGCTCCGGCGGACCGAATTGCCCTGCATAAGCTGCGCTGCCTGCCAATACAAAAATCAATACTGCAAAAATCACTGCCGTCTTCTTCATAAATCCCCTCCTGTTTAAAAGTTATATTTTTTTGTGAAATGAGCCTTTTCACTGCCTTAAAATATACACTTATTACATTGTAAAGTCAATACAATTCCATGAGTGGTAGAAAACAAGTTTAAGGGTTGTTATAGTGAACTGCTATGACAAAAAAGAAGATAACCACGAGCAGGGAAATAGGTGAAAGGATCAAGAAGCGGAGGAAGGAGCTTAAGATTTCACAGGAAGATCTGGCTGAAACGCTCGGCGTTACATATCAACAGGTTCAGAGGTATGAAAACGGAATGAACAGGCTTAATGTGGAAAACATTCAGGTAATTGCAGATGCCTTAGATGTGTATGTTGCTTATTTTTATGAGGCTGAAAAGGCATCGATGATTGCCGAAAGGCCTGCGCCATATTTCTCATCGGAGGAGGGCAGGCTTCTTAGTTATTTCAGGAAAATCAAAAACAGCGCTTCCAAAAACACGGTCATTCAGGTCGCCCGCGTTGCGGCAAAGACAGACTAAAACCTACTTTAATGCACTTGACAGTTCCGGCATTGCAAACATAAAATGTATTTATGAAACTTGATGCCGTTCTTTTAAAAAGCATGAAGGCTGTTGGAGTTCCCCAACCGGACAATATAGTCAGGGAATCCATAGCTCTCTTTCTCTTCCAGAAAAAGCTCATATCTTTCGGCAAGGCTGCGGAACTTGCAAATATGAGTCTTGCACAGTTTATGGATATGTTAGAATCCCTGAAAATACCGCAGGCAGAATACACGCAAGAGGATCTTTCGATAGATTCGGCAACCATAAGAAAACTAAGACAGGGAAAGCGCAGAAATTGATCGTTGTATCTAATGCAAGTCCGCTTATAAACATATCCAGACTCAAGCTTTTCCATTACCTACCCGCTCTGTATGAAAAATTATTTATCCCTGAAGCAGTAGTTAAAGAAGTAGTAGAAAAGGGCAAAGGAAGAACCGGAGCCGTTGAAGTCTTAGACGGCTTGAAGTCAGGATTTATCGAGAAGAAACGAGTTGACAACGCCCTTGCAGTGTCTGCGCTCTCTGAGTTTTTCGGCAGCGGAGAAGCAGAGGCTATAGTGCTTGCATCCGAAATATCTGCAGATGCCATTTTACTTGATGACAATAAAGCAAGGACTGTTGCCGGGTCTATGAAACTCCATGTTATAGGAACTATCGGTATCCTGTTAGACCTGAAAGGAAGACACATTATTTCCGAAGTCAGACCATACCTTAATAAAGCCGTAAAGCATGGATTCAGAATAAGCTCCAATCTGTATAATAAAGTCCTCCAGAAGGCCGACGAATAGATTTTGCCTATATCTTATTTTTTCGAATCAGAGAAAGGCATCGATGATTGCCGAAAGGCCCGCGCCCTATTTCTCATCGGATGAGAGCAGGCTTCTTAGTTATTTCAGGAAAATCAAAAACAGCGCTTCCAAAAACACAGTCATTCAGGTCGCCCGCGTCGCGGCGAAGGCAGAGTAATTGATTTATGTCATAATGACACTATCAAGAAATTTTTAATTCTTTCATTATTTCGACTCCCTCGCTCGTGCCTATCCTCGTTGCGCCGGCCTTTATAAAGTTCAGCGCTTGAGTTAATGTCTTTATCCCGCCTGCGGCCTTTATCTCCGCCCTATTGCCGAGGATCTTTTTCATCAGTTTTACATCCTTTATTGTCGCTCCTTTTGAGCCGAAGCCGGTTGAGGTCTTAATGAATTCAGCGCCGAAAAGCGATGTTATTTTTGTTGCCGCGATTTTTTCCTCTTCGGTGAGATAACATGTCTCGATGATTACCTTATGCACGGCTGATCCGGTTGCGGAGATAATTTCCAAAATTTCCCCGGCCACGTAGTCCCAGTTTCCGGATTTAGCGGCGCCGATATTCATCACGATATCGAGTTCGTCCGCTCCATAGAGCACCGCCTGTTTTGCCTCGTAAACTTTCACGTCCTTTAATGTCATGCCGAGAGGAAAGCCGATGACGGCGGTAACTTTTGTTTCGTGCCCTTTCAGGAGCGCGTTACAAAGAGGGACGTAGTAAGGGTTTACGCATACGGAATAAAAATTATATTTTATTGCTCCGTTGCAGAGCTTGATTATATCGGCTTCTTTGGCATGGGGCTTTAAAAGGCTCTGGTCTATTAAGCGCGCGATTTCATTCCCAGAGAGAGGGGCCTTCGCCTTTTTTCTCTTTGACATATCCTTCTACCTCTTGCCTGTATTTTTTGAAAAGCAACCGCGCAACATCTCCGGCCTTAAAATTCGCTTTATCCGCCTTATTCTCAACTCGGCGCACCGGCATGACTTCCATCGTGGTATTTGTTATGAATACCTCGGACGCGCCGTACAGTTCATCCGGCGTGAAAGCTCCCTCTTTTACCTCGACCCCGTTTTTAACTGCGAGGTCTATCACTATCCCGCGCGTTATGCCGTCGAGTATTCCGCATTCAACGGATGGTGTACAGAGGATGCCGTCTTTGACAAAGAAAATATTGCTTATTGTCCCTTCAGCGATATGACCGGCCGCATTGAGCATAATCGCCTCGTAAACGTCTGCCTGTTTCGCCTCGATCTTTGCGAGGATATTGTTCAGGAAATTGAGGGATTTGATCTGCGGATTGAGCGCCTCTTTGAGATTCCTCCTGACAGAAGCGATTATTAATTTTATCCCATCTTTATAATACGACTTCGGATAGTTTTTGAATTCGTTTGCCATAATCACAAAAGTAGGCTCTTTGCAGAGGTCGGGGTCGAGCCCGATGGGGCCGTATCCCCTCGAAACCGTCAATCTTACATACGCGCCGGTTAATTTATTTGCCTGAAGGGTTTCGTAAACCGCTATTTTTATATCCGGTATTTTCTTGGGTATATCAAGGCCTATGAATGAAGCCGAGCGGTAGAGGCGCTCAAGGTGCTCGTCGAGCATGAATACCACGCCGTCATAGACGCGCATGGTCTCGTATATGCCGTCTCCGTACAGGAATCCGTGATCGAACACGGACACCTTGGCATCCGCCGCTGGAACGACTTTATTGTTTAAATAGACGAACATAGTTTAAAACGCCTCTATTATGTGATTCACTTCATTCTTTCCATTTTGAGATATAATGCTTACGACATCGAACCTTACGGGTGATTCTATTTTATTATGTTTCAAATAATAAAGCGCTATTTTTTTGAACTTTTCCTGCTTCCTGTAATTCACCGCCTCAAACGGCTGGCCGAAGGCATCGCTGGTTCTTGCCTTCACCTCTACAAATACTATGGTGTTATTGTCTTTGACGATAATATCAGCTTCTCCCAACGGCGTTTTATAATTGCGCCGAATGATCTTATAACCCTTTTTTTCTAAAAAATCGGCGGCAATATCTTCGCCTCTTGAGCCGAGAGTTTTTATCATGCACATCTCCGAAATCTTTTTTAAATTATACGCCTTTTGAGGAAATACTTCAAAAATTATCGAATCCCGCTTGACAGTTGCCTGTTATATGGATAATACTAAAAAAAGTTGGAACCGGTTTCTTTAAGTCGGGGGACTTTGCGAATGCATCCCTTTGGGAGCGGAAGCGATTACCGGGCAATACGGGAACTCGTAATCGAAGGAAAAGGAGTATGAAACCTTTAGCATGTTCGGGTTTATGGGAAGCATTGCCATAATAGGGGCGGGAAGGGGCGGAAGCTCGCTTTTATCCATTCTCCTCGGAGAATCGAATATCGAGATCGTCGGTATTTGCGATAATAATCCTGATGCCCCCGGTCTCAAACTGGCGGAAAAAGCCGATATTTTTACCTGCACCGATTTCAAAAAGATCCTCGATAAAAAGCCCGACATAGTAATAAATGTAACGGGCGACGATACCGTAAAGGATTCGATTTCAAGATACCTTAAGCGCAAATCTCCGGAAACTTCGCTGATAGACGGCAAAAGCGCCAAGCTTTTCTGGGATATGCTCGAAAAGAGGCGGGAGGCAAAAGAGGACGTTAAGGCGCTCCTCAACGAGACAAAGGAACTCTACCGCATAGGCGTTGCTCTTACATCAGCGGAAGAACTGGAAGAGGTTCTGGATACCCTTTTGATCGAGACCCTCCGCACCCTCAATGTCCCGGCCGGCAGCATCGCGCTATATGACGAAAAAAGCGATTCCCTTACGTTGAAGGCATCTCACGGTTTTTCGAAAAAGTTCTCTCAGAACGCTCAATGGAAGAGGCGGGATGGAGGGGTAACGGATCATATCCTCAGTAAAAGAATACCCACCATAATCTCCGATATAGAAAAATATCCGTTTGCCGACAACAGGATCCTTATCAAAGAGGGGATCAAAAGCATAATAGCCGTCCCGCTCTTTGCCGACGATCACATAACAGGCATTCTCTATCTGGATGACTTCAAGCCGAGAATATGGACAGAAAGGGAAATAGAGTTCGTTACGCTTCTCGGGATACAGGCAGCGTATGCCATCGAAAAGTTCATGCTTATCGCCTCGGTGTCGGAAGCCCAAACATATCTTAAAAATGTTCTAAATAATTCGGCCGACATAATCGTTACCACCGATACAAAGGGAAGGGTTGTCGAGTTCAATAAAGGCGCCTCGCGGATACTGGGTTATTCCAAAGAAGAGGTAACGGGGAGAAGGGCTGAAAAATTCTGGGTGCAGCCGGAGGAGAGGCGTGAAATCCTGCGGATGCTCGAGAAAGAGGGATACGTATCCAACTACGAAACTCAATTAATAGCAAAGGACGGACGTGTCGTGGACGTCAGCCTTACCCTCGCTTACATTAAAAACGGCGACGGGAAAATTTACGGCACCGTAGGCATAAGTAAAGACATTACCGAGAAAAAGAAACTCGAAAGGGCTGTAGAGGAGAGGAATTTAGAACTCAAGGAACTGAACGAAAAACTCGAAGAAAAGGTAATAGAAAGGACCAGAGAACTCGAAAAGGCAAACAGGGAACTCGAACGGTCAAGCAAGCTCAAGAGCCAGTTCATAGCGACCATGAGCCACGAGCTGCGAACTCCCCTCAATTCGATCTTAGGCTTTTCGGAATTGCTGATGGACGAGATATTCGGCGGGCTTACCGAAAAGCAGAAGCGGCACGTAACCAACATTCACAACTCCGGAAGCCATCTCCTTCAGCTAATCAATAATATCTTAGATATAGCAAAAATAGAGTCCGGCAAGATGGAACTGTATTACGAGGGTTTCGCTGTCCGTCAGGCCATATCGGAGGTAGAGACTGTAATACGGCCACTGGTCGATAAAAAGCGGCAGGAGCTTATCGTAAAAGTAAGCGAGGGCGTCACGCTCATTAAAGCCGATAAAGTGAAATTCAAGCAGATACTCTATAATCTCGTCTCAAACGCCGTGAAGTTTACTCCGGAAGGCGGGAATATTTTTGTAGAGGCAAATCTGGCAGGCGAGGATGACGCGTATTTTGCACGATATAAAGACATCTGCACAAAGAAAGACAGTTGTTTAAGCCTGTCCGTAACCGATTCGGGAATCGGCATAAAAAAAGAAGACCACGAAAAAATATTTTCTGAATTCGAGCAGGTGGACAGCAGTTTCAGCAGGAGATACGAGGGCACGGGACTCGGACTTGCGCTCACAAAAAAACTTGTGGAACTCCACGGAGGCGATATCTTTGTCGAAAGCGAGGAGGGCAAAGGCAGCAAGTTTGCGGTAGTTCTTCCTCTCTTTGACGTGAGCGTCGCGGAAAAAGAAGCAAGGCCTGCAGCGCCCGCTATGGAAAAATTTGAATACAGCCTCGATATGCCTAAGAAGAGAAGGGGAGAGTCGCCGCTTATCCTCGTTGTGGAAGACGACCCTTCCACGTCCGAATTGCTTACCCTTCATTTAGCGCAGGGAGGCTACAGGGTCGCCCATGTATATAACGGAGACTTCGCTATCAGCCGGATACGGGAGGCGAAGCCGTTTGCCGTTCTTTTAGATGTCATGATGCCCGGGAAGGACGGATGGGAGATACTGCAGGAGCTGAAATCGGATCCGGAACTGAAGGATATCCCCGTGATAATGGCATCCGTTGTGGACAATCTTGAATTGGGCTTTGCGCTCGGCGCGACCGATTATCTTGTAAAACCGGTTAACAGGGCGTCGCTCCTTAAGAAGCTTCAGGACTTGAGTTTCGCGACAAAAAAGGGCAGGAGATCGATCAACATACTCTGCATCGACGACCACGTGGAAGTCCTCGAACTGCTCACTTCGATACTCGAACCCGCGGGATACAATGTAATAGCGGCTAATTCGGGAAAAGAAGGAATAGAAAAAGCCCTTGCCTATAAGCCGGATCTGATAATATTAGATCTTATGATGCCGGAAATAGACGGCTTTGAAGTCACGCAGAGGTTGAAGGAAAATCCTTCGACTATGGATATACCGATACTTATCCTTACCGCAAAAGACCTCTCGATAGACGACAGGATGAAGCTTGCGGGAAAGGTAGAGACACTCATGCAGAAGAGCCATTTTACAAAAGAAGACCTTCTCATGCAGATACGGGACCTCGAAACAACTTATCCCAACAGGGCCGGACTTCTGGATGAGGTGAGCGGCCTGTTCGATCACAGTTATTTCCAGATAAGGCTGGCGCAGGAAGTTGTCAGGGCAGGGAGATATAAGAACACCTTCAGCATGGTAATGCTCGACCTCGATAATTTCACGGAATATATAAAAATCCACGGCATACACAGGGCGAACGTGGTTATCAAAAAGATAGCGGAATTTCTCAGAAAAACCATGAGGGGATCGGATACGGTCGTGAGATACGGCATAGACGAATTTGCGCTTATCCTTACAAATACGATCAAATCCCCTGCCGAGGCGGTTGCAAAAAGACTCCTTTCTTATATAGACAGTTATCCGTTTTACGGCGAAGAGTCAATGCCTCAGGGAAAAGTTACCGTAAGCGTGTCGGTAATAAACTATCCGTCTGATGCGTCATCCCCGGAAGAACTTATATTCAAGGCCCACCAGATGTTGAGAAAGGCAAAGTCCGACGGCGGAGCGCGATTAGAGGTTTATGGACACCAGGGCTAAGATCCTCATAGTCGAAGACAATCCCGCGAATCTCGAATTATTCATGGACATCCTCGACAATATAGGAGGCTATAACTGTGTATTCACCACAAACGGTGAAGACGCCATAGAGATGGCGGCTCGTGAAAAACCGGATTTGATACTGCTCGATATTCAACTGCCGGGCATGGACGGGCTGACGGTAGGGAATCTGCTGAAATCCAACGACGATACAAAGCATTTGAAGATTGTGGCCCTTACCGCGCACGCCTTAAAAGGCGACAAGGAAATGTTTCTCGAAAAGGGATTTGACGGCTACATCCCGAAGCCGATAAAAATGAAAGAATTCCTGACTGCCGTAGAAAATTATTTAGCCATATAAAAAGGAAATCCTCTCTACTGCATTACAAAGTCCGTGAAATAAAGGTTTTTTACC
>Ga0209317_1001167_pt1 | contig 24743 bp, 21 predicted proteins | sample RifGroB2_FD_183994 | JGI IMG/M metagenome (GOLD analysis project Ga0209317, IMG submission 183994) | Soil microbial communities from Rifle, Colorado, USA - Groundwater B2 (SPAdes) (version 2) | ecosystem: Environmental > Terrestrial > Soil > Unclassified | place: Rifle, Colorado | collected...
GTGGCGTCGATATCCCCCCTTCTCTGGTGAACATCTTCAAGGAGATTCGCAGCGACCTCGGGCTTACGCAGGGGAACTTCGGGCATGGGCACTTGAAGTCATGGGCCGATCAGGGCGTTCTGCTTTTTAACCCCATCTCTAAAAAATAGAGATTAACCTCATCTTGACCCATGTGCTAAAAAGTGTTACACCTCGCCGTACTTTTCCTTCCTTTTTTTCTCCCAATCGATAGGCCCTGTCTGCGGGTTCTGGTAGCTCTTCTCGGGGAGCGTATTAAGCGCAAGATCTATAAGAACAGGGACGAAGCGAAAGCTGGACACGCGAACCTGCCGGGCACGAGGGCGAAAATGCTCGTAAAGGTATGTCCCCCCCCTGGTTTCTTGCAGCTACTAGGGGGGAGGAGTCGCGTTAATGGCGCTACCCGGCAGAGAGAACTGACGGCATAGGAGATTACCTGGTTGAAGAAAATCCTCTACATTATTGGGAATGGCTTTGACATCCATCATGGGGTTCCGTCGCGGTTCTCAGACTTCGAGAAACATTTGCGTACTGAGGCCCCCTCTTTGCATGACCTCGTGGAGCGTTTCCTTCCTGTGGGGGAGGATTGGTCAGATTTAGAAGCAGCGCTGGCAGGTTTACATGTCGACGAGATAATAGACTATGCCGCGATGTTTTTGATGTCATGTGGTGCAGAGGATTGGAGTGATGCGGGGCATCACGACTACCAATATGAGGTGAAACAAATCGTTCAAGGCCTCTCCAGCGTCCTGAAAGCTGCATTTTCGGCTTGGGTGGTGACCTTGCCGATTCCGTGCAGATCGGAAGTAACGGCTCCAGTTTACATCGATCCCACATCGAGATTTCTAACCTTTAACTATACAGACACATTATCTGCGGTCTATGACGTCCCAGACGCGAACGTTCTCTTCATTCATGGTAGGGCGGAGGATGATTCCAAGGGGTTAGTGCTCGGCCATGCATGGAATCCTGCCCACATCCCGTCATTGAATGATGTCCCCGACCCAGGGTCTATGGACACAAGAATGATAGAAGGTAATGTAATTATTAATGACTTCTTTGGTGAAACATTTAAAAATACAAAGGCAATTATCGAAGCGAATACTGCTTTTTTCAACAATTTAATGGATATTACAAGAATTTATGTTCTTGGCCATTCCTTGTCATATGTCGACAGGGAATATTTCGTTGCTATCGCCAACAACATCGATCTGGCAAACGTGAAATGGATAATTAGTTACTATAGAGATACTGAAATACAGTCACATCGTGACTTTATGAGTGAACTGGGCATTGATCATGATATGACTGAATTTGTGTTATTGGATGAATTGAGGAAAATATGAAAAAGCATGAACAGTCACTTCAATTACATCTGTACAGTATTGAAGGTTCTTACAGCTTAGAAATATCACCAGTAAATTATGAAGCAACAATACGATACGCAGAGTTAGTCAGCATTTTCGGGCATTATGAGGACGGTGCTATTTCTGTGCAACCTGAGCATGTAATGAACGGTGAACTGAGACAAGCACTGTACATGTTTTGCTCTAGATATAGAAATCACTATCCGATTTTGAACCGGTTTCAAAAGGCTTTCTCAAAAATACCAGACGGAAAACTCTTCTTTATTTTACCTAGGCAGATTACAGATACAGCAGAAGTCGTTTGCCTATACAATTACATGCGTGCAAGAAATATGAATATGTCTGAAGAAGGCACTGTTTCTGCTTACAATAATTCTAATGCTGAGGACTTCAGGATTTTTGGGCCAGTATTTGAGCATTATCATATAAATGCAGCTTCTTCCGACACTAGGACACATATTGGCGCATCTCATAGAAATTATAGGGTTTGTCGATTTTGTGGAAAATCAACAGCCGATCCAGGTGTGACGTTTAGGAAGGTGGCCCACGCTATACCAGAAGCACTTGGTAATAAAGGTCTCATTTTAAATGAGGAATGCGATACATGTAATGAAACATTTGGTAACACTATAGAACCGGATCTTATAGCCTATTTTAACTTCTATAGAGTTTTTTGGGGGATTAAAGGGAAAAATGGCCTCCCTAGAATCAAGTTTAAAAACGGATGCATAGCACACAAAGAGGGCAGATTCGAAATAGGGTACAAACCCGGCCTGGGCGAAGTCGAGTTAGCAGATATTAAACAGGTCACGCTTTATTCTCACCGACGTATTGCGACAGCAAATATCTACAAATCTCTTTGCAAAATTGCGCTGAGCGTAATGGAAAACGATAAGTTGGGAAATTTTGGCCGCACTATTTCCTGGCTTATCAGTGAGGAGGGGCAAAGCCAGGTGCTGCCTAGGATTGCGGTACTAAATGCGCCTCAAATGCGGGCGGAGTCTCCGCAGATTGTTCTCTATGAAAGAAAGAATGTCATTGCAGACTTGCCGCATCTCGTAGCTGAATTCAAGTTCAAGACCTTAGTGTTTGTTTTCATTGTTCCGTTTTCCGATCTTGACAGCAAAACCTTTTTTAGTGATGAGGAATATAGCCGCTTCTGGCAAAGTTTCCCACATTATGCCGCCGTCGATGGGTGGAGCTTTGAAAGGTTTGACAACCCCCAAAGACTCAATAACTCATTAACCGTAGTGCTGAACAAGAGTACGTTTCTTAGATTGTGTGAGGATGACTGCAGTAAATGCTGAGGGTGGTGGCGTCCCTCTCCCTGGGGGTGAGGGGGAAGGCAACGGTCCTGCGGTATGGTGTTTATAAGGAGAATTCATGTTTGGTTTTGCGCCAGTTGCTGAAGCGATAGAAGCGTTCTTCCCCGATATCCTAGCCGAGGCCGAGAGATTCTGTGGCGATAAGGGGCCGAGATTTCAAGAGTTGACGGTTGAATTTACTCCTGATGAGCTTGCCCCTTTTACTCAAATGGATGCTGACACTGGGGTGGCCAAAAAGATTTTGTTAAGATCCGCCATACTAGACGAAGCCCCAGATAAAGGGTTCGAGATGGCATGTTCTGAGTGCGCACATGAAGTTGTTCATTGCCTTGCACCGTGTCCTCCTGGGGTTCCCCATCCATGTGCAGGTGATACCACGTCCACGGTCCTTGAGGAGGGGCTAGCGACACTTTTTCAGGCGAAGATTCATGATGACGTCTTGGGCCTTAGTCCGCCATTCTTGGAAAGATACAAACATGAGGCATACGCGAACTACAGGCATTATGCTAAAGCGGCTGAGTTGGTTAAACGTTTGCTGGTCGAAAGGCCTGGAGCCATACAAAAGCTTCGTTCAAATTTGCCGAAAGAGGCAGAAACCTGCATTGGTCTTATCTCCTACACTGATCTACGAAGAGAACTCAGTAACTTAGATGACGACGCCCTGGCCCGTGACCTTGCCAAGCCTCTCTCTGAGCTAAAACGAGATCACAGCTAGGAGGCAACGGTGGGCGATAACGAGGCGCATGAGGTATTTACCGAGGTCAACGCGGATCTTCTCGAATGGTTCATAGCGGATTCTGAGATACAAGAGGAATTTTCTCTTCCTCTCCGCGATTACGCCTGCCTTCTCTTGGGTTTTGATTATGAAGCTCAAATCCTAGCTGTGCGAGATCTTTTGAGACGGAACAGTAATCACGAGGAGAGGACCGTAGCAGAGATAAAGGAACTGGAAACCCGTGCACAGAGGCTGACGGGTGTTGCGAATGAGTGGGCAATAAATGAGTGGATCGATCGGATTCATGGTTCGGTATATCAAGATGCAGCTCACAGCATGGCGGCCGTCGGAATGCTCGCGCCGCTGATTGAATCCATTTTCTCTCAAGCCTTCCAGTCGATGAAGAGGTACTTTCCGTCGCGCGAAAATTATCCAACACACCAGCGATGGATGCCAGCCATTAAAGAGGAATGGGACTGCCATTATGTCTCATTGCAGGCCGGAAAGAAGAAGGATATCGCGGAGGGGATATGGCAGTTAGCTGACGCTGTTGGGCTGGCAGCTCTTTTGCCGAGGCAAACGGAAGACATCTTGAAGGCGCTTTTCACCTATAGAAATAGGATGTTCCATCATGGCTTCGAGTGGCCAGTAGAGGAGCGCGAGAGATTTGCCACCCTTGTTAAGAAATGGCCCTCGTCATGGTTTCAGTCCTCGAAGACAGACGAAGACCCGTGGATTTTCTATTTGTCCGACTGCTTTATAACAGAGTGCATGTCCTTAATAGATGAAACGATAACGGCCTTAGGGCACTTCGCCAAAACAGTACACCGTTCATGAGTCTTTCGCGTTAATTAGCACAGGGAACCCGTGCAGCAAAGGGGAGAACTGCTTGGTTCTCTCGTGCCACTAAGGCTATTTTAGTAGAAAATACAGTGATGGAAACACACGAAATGGTGGTGATCCACATCCTTATTTATGGAGGTACACGGCCGATATGAACAGGGGCCTTGTTGAACAACTACTTGCAACATTACCTTCGAGTTTGCCTCTCATGTTTAATCCATGGCGGGAATGTTGCGATTTTGATTCGGAAATTAACACTCCCGATACAAAAAGGCTTCGTCTGTCACATCATCTTGATTGTGATCCAGTGCTGATTCTTATTGGCGAGGCGGCAGGATACCAAGGATGTAGGTATAGCGGGATTCCTTTTACAAGTGAGCGTTTGCTTCTAGAGGGTGTAATCCCACGGGTTCCGAAACCTGTTGGACGCCTCACCAATCGGGCTAGGCCCTTCTCCGAACCTAGTGCAACTATAGTCTGGAAGACACTCTACCAATTGGGTATTGCCGATAAAACAATTCTCTGGAACGCGATCCCGCTTCATCCGTTCAAGGCTAACTCTATCTGGAGCAATAGGACGCCGTCGGATGCCGAGATAGCTCATGGCGTAAAGGCATTGCGACTTTTGCGAATGACATTTCCTATGGCTAAGATTGTCGCGGTTGGGCAGAAGGCTGCGGGTATATTACAGTCACAAGCTATCCGTTTCGAAGCTGCGGTCCGTCATCCCGCTAATGGCGGGGCATCTCTTTTCGCGGACGGACTAACCGGCATAGCGCAAACTCTGCTCTAATTTTGTGGTGGGTCTAATGAAGCTGATCACTCAAGCGATGCCGGAACGGGACGCCCGTGTGCTAGTTGTTCCTGTATCCATCAACTTGGGGACTCTGCCTTATTTCGACGGAGTGGTGTCCTTGGCCAGTGGCGATGAGGAAACTACTCTCCGACGGGTGCGATTTCACAGAGATCACATCGTTGATGGGTTCCCATTGCTATTCTGTGCTGCGCGACCATTCGATGCTTCGGAGATGAATCTTTTTATGGAGCATCGATACCGGGGCAAATTCCGCCGTCCTAAAAATGGAGGGCACCGCAATGATTTGGGCGGTGTGACAGTTAAAACGGTAAAGAGTATCGCCAACTCTCTCAGGGTGTTTTTGGCGTGGCTGGTGGCGACCAAGACGGATTGGCGGGAGATATATGCGGTGGCAGACACCGACCGAGCCAAGGCATGGTTGCCCCCTTATCGATATCGCGCTTTTCTTATCAGTAGAATCGAGGCCAAAGAAATTTCGAGAGATACAGCCAATCTATATATAAACCACCTCCGGCAGTTCTACGAATGGGCGCTAGCGATGCGCCGCATCGAGCGGGTCCCCTTCCAGTACAATTGGATAACAATTAAGAAGCAACGGAAGGACGGGGATTTCGACGTTCTGTTCAGCTCGATTCAAGATGAAAAAGGGATATCGATTCAGACTACCGACTTGATAATTCCGAAAAAGTATAAGAACAGGAAAGCTGCACTTGATGACGATTTGGCACCCTACTCTGCTGACGAGTTGCGCTGGTTCTTTGATAGCCACTATATGCGGACCGAAACTCGTAAGCGTTGTGCTGATCTTGCAGTTGTTTGTGGACTTCGTGCCGAAGAAGTAGCAACTTTCCCAGAAAGTGCTGTCGAGGACCCTTCCATATGCGGCAAGTCTCTCTTTACGGTGAAGATTCTTGGCAAATTCAATAAGGAGCGAAAAATTCTAATTCCCCGGTTCCTTATGGAGGAATTGTGGGCCTACAAAAATTCATTTGATCGTTTACATCGTGCGGGTAAGTGGGATTTGCGCAAGGGAACCGGCGCCGTGAGACCTTTATTTCTAAATCGTTCCGGTGGTTCGATGAGCGGTGAGTACCTCACCAACTTCACTTCGTTTGTTAAAGCAGAGCTTTCAGAAAAGGGCGTCAGTTTTGAGCGTTCCTTCCATGACCTTCGTGCTACGTTTGCGACGACCCTCGCTCGTTTCATGCTGGGAAAGGGACTCCCGCTCGGATTTATTCAATACAAGCTAATGAGTTTGATGGGGCATGCAAACTTTTCGACAACCCAAAAGTACATCAATTTTGCTGGATCCGTGACTTTTGAAAGCCAAATGCAGGATTGGGTAGATCGAGTATTTTCCGATCTCCGTCCTTCCCTGGAAACGGAAGCAAAAAGCACCGAGACTTTTGAATGAGTATCGATTGCACGGTAGTAATAGAGAATCACAGCACTAACCTGACTGCGCTTTACCTGCAATCGCAAAAACTTTTTGAAGATGCCGTCAGATACGGGGATGTCCTTAAGGCGCAGTCTATTCAATCAAGGACTGCGACTGATTACCTTAAGATTCTAGAGCGGACCATGCTCTTGGCCATCAAGATGTTGCCGGAAGGCGATATGAAGCGATTGCAACAGCAAGGGCTTCTTGCCTTAACCGAAGACAATGCTCGTATCCTGTCAACCCTGTGTTCCGACGAGAGGATATGTGGTTGGCGTAAAAGGGCTCTGCGTCGTGCGGTCCTCGCAATTTTCCCGAATGCGGTTATCCAGCCGAATATTATTGTGATTGGAGACGGTTCCGCTAACCTCAGAGAGCTTCGCCAGTGCTCGGAAAAGATATTCGATGAGATTGTTAGATATGCGGATTTCCTCCGGGGGGAGCTCGGCAGTAACGTTCCACGTAAAGCTGCTAGCTACTTAAAGTATATCGAAAATATCATACTCAAGGCTGTTGAGGTATTGCCAGGCGAAGATGTGGAGCAACTGCGGGAGCGTGGACTTGTCGTATTGACCGATAATGGCGGACGCCTCCTCTCGACCTTGTACTTAAATAAGGAAATGCCTGAATATCACAGAACCGCCCTACGGCGTGCGGTCGTTGCCCTTTTCCCTGAGGCCTTTATTAAGCGCAAGGAAGTCATTTTCGGGAGACGAACCGCTGATCTTACTTACCTTTATCAAATCTCTGAAAATCTTTTCGATGATGCCATAAGATACGCCGATATCCTCCGAGCCGAATCCCACAAACCTGCAACTTGTGTTGGCTACATTAATTCCCTTCAGTACTTCATTCACAAGTCTTTTGAAATTTTACCGCTCACTGATGTGGAGAAACTGCGGTTAAGGGGACTTGTTGCTTTAACAGACGACAACGGACGTATTCTTCTCATGGCGTGTTCCGACAAGCGAATTCATGTGAGGGACAAAGGGGTCATCCGCCGCACTGTGGCCGCCCTTTTCCCTGACGCGTTTATTAAAAGCTACGTAGTCGCTATCGGAAACCATAAAGTGAATCTCACGGCGCTTCATCACCATTCGGAAACTTTATTCGATGATTGTGTACGGTACGGGGACATTCTTCGGGGGCAACCCGATAAGGTTGCACCTCAGACTTCCGTTGTTTATCTCAAAACTGTCCAGCGCATCCTGCTCCAGGCCTTTGACATCTTACTGAGCGCTGATGTGGAGCAACTGCAGATGCGCGGGCTGGTGGTATTGACGGAAGAGGACGGCCGCATTTTGACGATGTTGTCTTCGGACACGCGGGTTCTTTGGCATCACATCGCGACCCTTCAGCGTGCGGTCATGGCTCTTTTCCCGGATGCGGTCAGCAATCGCTATTCAGTGGTCATTGGAAACTGTCGAGCCAATCTTTCGGCCCTTTGTCAGCATTCGGAGAAACTCTTTCATGATGCTGTCAGATATGGCGACCTCCTACAAGCACGACAGAGCAATGCGCGTACCTCCCTCATGTATGTGAAATATATCGAGCACATTATGCTAAAGGCTGCCGAGATATTGCCGAGCCGTGATGTGAAACAACTGCAGCAGCACGGGCTCCTTGCATTGACAAAGGACAATGGACGAATTCTCTCGATTTTACATTCTAACAGGGAAATCCCGGACTATTATAGAGCTGCCCTGCGGCGTGCAGTCGCAGTTCTTTTTCCTGATGCGGTTACAAAAAAGTCAGTCGTCGTCGATAACTGTAGCGTTGATCTTACGAGGCTTTATCAGCTTTCAGAAATGCTATTCAATGACGCAGCGAAGTACGGACGTATCCTCCAAGCGCAAAACAGGATTTCGTCCAAGGTTGCGGCTGGATACCTCAAATATATCCAGCACATCATGCTCAAGGCTTCTGAAATACTGCCTAGTGCTGATGCGGAGCATTTGCTGGGGCGGGGGCTCGTGGCTTTAACCGATGACAACGGGCGTATCCTCTCCTATCTGTGTTCGAACAAGGACATTTATGTGCACCACAGGGGAGCCCTGCGTCAAGCAGTCGCCACTCTTTACCCTGGTGCATTCCCCAACAAAAAGACCGTTGTCATGGAAGGCGGTAGTAGCGTCGATCTTACAGTGCTGTTCCAGCATTCAGAACAGCTATTTGATGATGCTACACGATATAGGGACATCCTTGAGGCGCGAACTGACAGGATTTTGCCAGGCGCTTTGTATCGGTACCTCAAAAATATAGAGAAAGTTATGGTCAAGGCTTTCAAGATATTGCCTGCCACTGATGTGGAAAACCTGAGGCACCATGGGCTTGTTACCTTGTCTGATGGTCGTATTCTATCGGTACTGTATAACGATGAGCGGATCACCCAGTACGAAAAAGGGGCCTTGCGTACTGCTGTCACAGCCCTTTTTCCTGATGCGGTTGTTAACCCCACATTAATTTCCATCGGTCACCGCAGCACAAATTTGACCTTACTCCACCAGCAGTCGGAAAAGCTGTTCGAGGATGTAAAGACATACGCTAACATCATGGAAACCCAGTCAAATCATGTTATTAAGGCCTCTTCGCTTGGATATCTTAAGGACCTTGAGCACGTCATGCTCAAGGCTTTTGAGATCTTGCCAACCACTGATGTGAAGGCCTTACGAGAGGAGGGCCTCATTGCGTTTACTCATGACAATGGGCGTTTGCTCTCCATGTTGCGTTCAGATGAGCGGATTCCTCGCCGTAAGGCTTGGCTTCTCCCTGTGGCTGTCAACGCCCTCTTTCCAAGTGTGCTCAACCAACCTAAATTAGTCTTTATCGGTGATAAATGCACTGACTTGTCGATCCTATATCAGCGGTCTGAGGCGTTATTTTCCGATGCCGAGAGATATGGTAAGTTGCTGGAGGCTGATTCTTCAATTCTGCCGGCGACAGCCACTCAGTATCTCAAGAATATTGAGCGTTTTGTGTTCAAAGCGGAGGAGGTATTACCGAGATCAGATATAGACCTGCTGCTGCAGCGCGGGCTTATTGCCTTATGCGATGGCAATGGACACCTGCTTTCTACCCTATATTCGAACAAGAAGATCCACGTAAACCATAGGACGTGTCTGCGCCTTGCAGTCGCCGCCCTTTACCCTGATCTAGTTCGAAGTAGGGGGGAACTCCTGCTCTATCGTCTGTCGTTTCGTAATGAGTTTTCAAAGGAGCCAGATTATTGTGATTATTCGCCGGTCCGTGAGCTATCCATCAAATTGTACGAAGACCATGTGGCCTACCTCGAAGGTTTGAAGGCATCCCAAGCAGATAATTCGGCAGACACCATTACTTTAATGAACCGTTTTCGCCAGTTCAGATCCATTATCTTGTTGACGAAGGAGCATCTTGGACAAGATGACATCATCAGGTTACGCGAGCACGGAATGTCTGCATTCGAACAGGATCGTTCTCGGCTCCAGAAGGTTTTCTTTGCTTTTCTTCAGAATGCAGTCAAAACTCAGATTCTTAATACCACCAGTGCGTATTCATATAAGAGTACGTTAGTATGGTTCTTGAAAGGATTTGGGATCAATGTTATCGATGTCTATCCAATTACGACTAGCAAGACTGTTATTCATTTAAAGCGGCTTAATGCCAAAGACTATTATAGTTCTGAGGAATGCCGTGAATTGGCATATCATATTGAGTCCTTGCTGAATAAATCTGACCTCCCAGCAGAACACCGCATCGCCCTTATGTTAGGGCGGATCTTGCTGAAGACCGGATGGAATCTTGCCACGACGTTGGGGATCCAGTGTGATGATATCATTCACAAATTTTCGGTACTTAATCCTGAGGGTGTTTTGACGGTAGTCCTATGTAAGGCTAGGGCCGGCTACCGTTCCGATGCTTACACTTTCCTTAATTCGAGCGCCAATAGAGCTGCAATCCGCAGTGCAGCCGTAGATATCTTGCAAATTCGAGATGAATGGACGGCTGAGCTTCGAGCATCTCTCCCGGACTCGGATCCCTTTAAACCATTTGTTTTTTTATACGAGAATGCAGGAGGGATACTGAGGCTTTCACCAAAGGTCACAGCGGTACTAACTGGGCTGCTGCGGGAGCAAGGATGCAAACTTACCTTCGATTCTAAAAAGATCAGGAAGGGCGGATATAATCATCTTTATCGAGAACTTAAGAAAAATATACAAGAGTATGAACAGGCTGCTAAGCACCAATTCAAAACTTTCGAATCGAACTATCTGCGGGTGGACGAAAATCAGTCTCGCTATACCCTTGCCAAAGCTGTAGATGTAATGGGGAAATACTTTACCGGGAAGGAAATCTCTCCTGACATCATCATTGTCACCGATCAGGACCGGTCGTTCCAGCACACGCCCACCGGTGAATGTGCATCTAAGGGCAATGACGATGAAGCTTTGCGTTATGGTGCTGAGCATAAGCGGATCTTGGATGAGCGGCAGCAAACAGTCCGATATTGTGCCGATTTCCTCAGTTGCATATGGTGTAAATTTTATCGCCTAGTGGCTGACCCGGAACACGTTTGGAGGTTGCTCAGTTATCGAGATTACGTCCTGAGATCAATGGAAGCGTCCGTTGTCGAGGGCGACTCTGTCGAAGACCAGCAGACCTACATTGAAATTCTGAAAGATCGGATCAACGAAATGCTTCGAATGGTTGACAGGAAAGCTCCTGGTGTTGTTGAGAAAGGGAACGGATTGATGCGCGAGCGGGGAATGCACCCTGACTGGTCCTTTGCCCTAGCGGACGCGCATGGAGGGTGAAAGGTGAAAACAGATTTAGTTGAAGTTGTCGATTCCATATCTGACATAGATGGACGAGTCTCCATCACGGATCTCTCCGAAGCGGAAATTGTTGCTCTGAACGATAAGATCCTCTGGACCTACAGTGATCACCGGGACCCCCTTTACATCTGTCGATTCGGAAACGACAGGTTCCGAGCTAAAGGGCAAAGAGACAGCATTTCAACTGCCACTGGCCGCACAAAATTTGATTTCGAGCTGAAGGCTGTATTGGTTCTATTACTTCGTGTTGGGGTGAAGGAAGGGGGGCGGCCATTCAAATGGAATACAGTAGGGGCAAGGATAGACATTCTCCGCCACTTTGCTGGATTTTGCGCGGCTCGTGGGTTGCATTCCTTTAGAGACTTAAATCGGTTATCTGGGCTGAGGTTGAGGAATCTATTGTTCGGCTATTTCTTAGATGGTCGAGACAAAGGGGGGCTTTCTCTTAACGAAAACACTGGTAGCTATCACAGCGTCAGAGGAGCTCTAAAGCATCTTAAGCATTACGGCTTCGTGTCTATGCCAGAATTCATCGAACTGCTAGATGAGCTAACGCTTCCAGGCGTCTCACATCATAATGAAAATCACCGACTGCGGCACGGCATCATTCCAACTCGGATTATGAAAAGCATCATCAATGAAGCTGCTAGTTACCTGGAACTGGCAGAAAAACATTATGGTCAATTTGCTAAGACTTTCCAGTCACTTAGCCAGCACATTACAAAGCGTCGGGCGCGGAACTGGCGAGAATCCATTCGGAAACACAACCCAGCGTCATGTTGTCAATTACAACCTTTATTCAAATACTTCGTAGATTTGCAATTGCATACGTACGCTCTTGTCTTGGCTTTTACAGGGATGAGGGACAATGAAGTTGCGGCGCTTCAGACCGGTTGCGGCGGATACAAGGTGGAGGATGGGGAATACCATTATTTCATCAAGAGTTTGTTGTCGAAGACTGATGACGATGTGATTTGTCTTGATTGGGTTGCAAACGAACTGGCGTATCGTGCAGTGGCTCTGCTATCTAAGGTCAACGACCTGTATTATGAAAGAGCACACCTTATAAAAAAATACTACGGTCCTTCGCTGACAATTTGTGAAGTTAATGCATTTGATCATGGATTGGCCGACCGTTTGCTCTTTGGCGTTCGCTTTAGCAAAATGTCTGTATCCTTTATCCGCTATCCACATAGCTCGAGCTCGAACTCATTCTTAAAGTTATCTCGCTATGCCTTCGCAGTCTCGTCGACGGATATCGCCCAATTGGAGCAGATGGAATGCAACTATCGCTCAGTTTCAGGCATGAGTAAGGATCGGGGTAAGCCTTATCAGCTTGGCGACTTTTTCAAACCGACAGCCCATCAATTCCGGCATACTTTTGCATGGTTCATTGTCGCAAATCGTTTGGGTGACATCGATGATATCAAGTATCAATACAAGCACTTGCATCAGGCGATGACCCTGATCTACACGGAGAGGGGTTTTCAGTCGCTGGATGAACTCCGTGCTGTCATCGAAGAGTTCGAGACAATAGTGAACAAGTTGTCGATTAAAGATATTGTGGAGTCTGCCGCCACCAACAGCATTGCAGGTGGTGGCGGGGAGCGGCTAGCGAAGATTCTACAGAATTTAAATGCTGACATTGGCGCAGATATTTTCCGAAGCGATCAACAGCCACTTTTCAAGGACATGCTAGAGGTTATCTCCTTTACTACCCGGCATAGCGACTCTATTCGAGGTCTGCCGCACGGTTACTGCACCAAGGGGCCTTCATGTAAGATCAAAAACGCGGCAGACCCCTCCCATTGCCTCTATTGTGACACCTACTTCGCTACACCGAAACATTTGCAGTACTGGCAGGCCATTAAAAACAACTGCGAAGCTAAGCTCTCACGAATTGAGCAGATGCCCGAGGACCGCCAGCAACAGTATGGCGCGTTCCGGCAGTCTTTGGAGGACAACTTGTTTGCCGCCGATAATATTATTCGGCGGCTGTTGCCTGCAGGTGCATATGACAAAGGAGGAAGTTTATGACCGAAAGTGCTGATACGCGGACAGAAATTATAGAGACAATAAATAAAATAATTGAGGACGGCGAAAATATCAGCATTAGTGCCGTCGCCCATCGGTGCGGGGTATCCCACTCCTTGATCTTTAATCGCTATCCAGATCTCAAGGAGCGCATTAAGGAGTTGAAGGCCGAGCAGAAGGCCCGAAAGAAGGTTCGAGACGATGAGTCGTTGATTTCTAGTCTGCTGGTTAAGAACAAAGCTTTGCAGAATAAAGTGAAAGTGAATGCCCGCGGGCAGGCAGAAGAGAACTTCAAGGCCATTTTAGTGCATGTGCATCAGCTTTATTCGATGTACGACCAACTGCTTGAAGATCGGAACAAACTAGCTCTGCGGCAAGCCGACTGGAGGTAATTTGTACCGCGCCTGCTTGGGGATTGGAAACGACTATGAGTTTTAAATATGACCAGTGTCGTTAGGGGCCTTAATCAGCTTGAGCTAGGACGTACTGAGTTTGTGATTAGAGTAGTTCGGCTTCGTCAAGCTGGCAAGGATTTCATGGACGATTTCCTCAGGTGAGGTGCTGGTGCTGTAACTTTCGATAATGGTCTTGGCGACGTGTTTTATGAGCTTGTTGTTGTCCATCCTCTTCAGCCGCCTGCCATCCAGGATATCCTTGAGGAGGGTCGGACGGTGCCGGTGCCCGCTCATCTTCTCCTTCACTAGGTTAAGTCTTTCGGTCAGTTCTTCTGAGATACCTACCGCAGACATCTTCTCAAGGTTATGCAGCAGGGTGCGGGCCTGCTCGCTCGTCCTTCTGTGATGTTCCTCATCAATGAACGTGAGCGGGTTCTCGAAGAGCCTTTCCAACTGGACCAGAGAGGCTTGCACCCTAGAGTTGGCAATCCTCACGTTGGAGCACTTGCGACAGAGACTGCTAAGATGACGACCTAGGAGGTGCGCCTGCTCCAGGAACTTCTCGAAGTTCGGGGTGTGTTCGAAACCGTCTCGCCGAGCGTTCGGCTTCAGCGCCCCGTTCACCACATGAATTTCCCCTATCTGCCAGCCGGAAAAGCGGCTCTCCGAGAACTTGTCGTCAAGGAAGTGCTCCCCTCCCACCTCGATGTTTCCCTGACGCACCCGGATGCCCTTCACGTTGAGGGGCGCGGGAAGGGTCGCGAGGAAACTGGTTCGAGCGTACCAGCCGACTGCGGTGATGTCCGAATCCACCCCTTTGAACCTGATGAACTCTATGGCGCTGATGTAGTCGCTGCTGTTCAGGGACAGCTTGATTTCATCGGCGTAGGGGCGGAACACCTGCCGGTCGTTGATGCGGATGTGGTAGCAGCGGTAGTCGCAAACCTGCGCCAATTCCCTTTCGATATCCTCCGCGAAGGAGAAGGCCTCCCGGTTGTAGGGTACGGGGACGCTCTGGGCAAGATAATCGTTCACTGCCTTGAGGTTCATGAGCAGGTCAGAGTGAAAGCGGTGCACATTTTTGAGTGTAACCCGAAAGAAGTGGGCAGGCGTCTCCTCGGTGGGCTCTAGATAGTCGAGGGAGGCTACAGACTCTATCATCTCCTGTAGGGTGATGCGCCTCTCCGAGTCCGCCGTGATGGCGTCGAACTCCTGGCGGTTCCAGCGCACCACCGATACCAGCTCCTCCGCTGACGAGCGAGTCTCGAAGACCAGTTCGTCACAGTAGGCGAGCCCTCCGAGGCGTCCGATACCCCGGAAGCCGCGCTGGCTGGTCCCCTCTTTAGGGCTGCACCCGAGGTTCGTAAGAATGCTGTGGGCGGTGTCAATGGAGAGACCCTTGCCATTATCTTCGATGAGGATGCTACGCTCCTGCCCTCGCAGGGTGATGGAGATGTGGGCGTCCTCCATCGACAGGACACCCTCCTCCACTGCGACGTCGATGGAGTCCGCAGCGTTCTGGATGTACTCCCGATATACCATCAAGGGGTTGTCGTACATGCCGCTTGTTATGATGTCGAAGAGCTGACGGCCAATGACCGGTCTGTTCACGATTGTTTCAGATACCATTGGAGCCATCCACGCACCTCGTCGTTGTTGCAGGTTTTAAGGGCCAGCTTTACCGCTTCTTTGGTGCAGGGTGACACCGCGTCGTGGAACTCGAAGAAAGCATCATTGCGAGCTTGCAAAAGCCTTAACACGAATTCCCGGAACCTCTCCACGTCGCCCGTGCCGGGTTCCCTCTTTTCATCGTAGGCATAGAGGCGCTTTTCGTACTTGTTGCGGTTCCTAAGCAGTTCTTCGGGCATGTAGAGGTTTGCAATGAACTCTTCATAGTCTTTGCCGAAAGCCCTGAGAGCGAGCGACGGCATCGGAGAAATCGCCCCGTGTGACGCGCCCTTGATAATCTCGATGCTCCGCGTGAACCGCTTGGTCCAGCGGGCGTCCTGCAGGTAGTCGATATCCCGTGGTGGGGGAGGGGGGACGTAATCCCTGGTCCGGTTCAGCCCTTGCCGGGAGTCATCCTTTATCGGAGCAAACCTCATGGGGTAGCTGTAGATTGCTGCAGCCACCTTGCCGTCCTCATTACGCCACTCTTCATTTTTCCTGATGTTGATACGGATGCGTTCGTACAGGTCCCGAGGGGTGTCCTGCTCGTTGTAGAGCATGTAGTTGGAGAACTCCCGAAAGCCGAACCGCTGAGCCATCTCTACAGCTTTCAGGTAGGAATCCTGGTACTGCACCCGGTCGAAGGCGATACGCATGGGCCTGATGTTGAGCTGGGACAAAAGGGCCAGCTTCTCCTCTGAGAATCTTTTGGCGTCCAGCCCCTGGTTGAAGTCGATGACGCGCATTTTAGGCGGCGTGGTGGTTGTCATCTGGCCGCGACCGTACCCGAGTTCCAGGAGGTCGTTCACTATCCGCTCCAGGTGTTCGGATGCCAGGATGTTGTTGTCCATGAGCTTCAGGCGCGCCTTATCGCCGTAGCGTTCGCGTAACTTGTAGATCATCGGCTTGATGTCGATGTAGTCCTGGTAATCAGGTTCAATTTCCCAGACCCCACACCACGCGCAGCGACGCCTGCATCCCCTAGTGGTGTAGGCGTAGTAGGTATCCTTGACAGCGTATATCCTGTCGTCCAAGAGATCATATGCCGGCGGGAGGGCGTCTATGTCGGTACTGTCGCCCTTGAAGCCAATTTTTTCGGCGGAGTCGAGCACCCCCACCGTAGGAACAATATTGGTTTCCTCGTAGAGTTCGGTGGGCATCAGGGAAGCCATGATGCCGCCCACGAAAATCTTGTGAGTCGACCCCCCGACCGCCTTCTTGTAGAACTCGATGGTTTTTAGGACGTTGTCCCAGTCGAAGGTAAAGAGCGTGGTGATATAAATCCGGTCCCACAAAAGCTCGTGGGAGAATTCGTCCTGGGAGAAAAGGTCGCGCTCCACTGCCGACTTGTCGCATCCGTTGACAAAGTGGACCTCGTCCTCCTTGTTCCGGTGGTAAGTGGCCAGTTTGAGAAGGCCGAGGGGGGGGTACCACAGGCTTTCGTCGTCACGTTTCTTCTTAGCCGGGTCTTGCGCTGCTTTTCTGAATGCGATGGAGCCATGTCGGTAATCCGGCTCGACTAATAATATCTTCACGGTAATTCCAGTTCAGTCTGTATTTATACGGCGGCAGGCAGCTTTTCAATGCCGATTCTCACCGGCAACCATTCGTTGAGTTGGACGATGAAGGCGTGGTCTTCCTGGGTCACCTTCCGATTGTGGGCCACTTTGTTCCGCAGCGGTATCAGGTAGTCAAACCACTTGAGCTGCGCGTCTTTGTTGCTCTTGATGTTCGGGTCAGCGAAGTACGGCTTGAAGATTGTCTCCCAGTGCTTGGAGATTATTTTCTTGTAGTCGGGCAGGTGCAGGAACTCGGAGTCCGGCTCATCGCTGTTCTCGTCGATTTTGGTAGTCGCCGCGCTCTTACGGATTTCTGCCGGCACCGCGTCCTTCCACCAGGTGGTCCCGTATTTATCCTGCAGTACCGTGAAGACCTTCTCTTTGATGCCGACCTCGACTTTCTCTGCAAAGTTCTTGGCGACGTCGTTGAACTTGCCGGAGTTATCGATAATCCACTTCTGCAGCCCTTCGGGGTCGAAGTCCTTGTAGGTGCCGTGTATCTCCCTTTGGAATTCCCTGACCCCGTTCTCGACCCCGGTTGGGTTAGTGCCGTACTTTCTGAACTGGTCGATTTTCTGGGCATCGAAGCCGTTGATGAAGGTGAAGACCGGCTCCAGATACATGAAGGTGGTTTCGGCGATGGCCTTACCGTCCATGGCAAAGAAGTCTGCCCCCTCATATTTTTTGACGAAGGTGAGAAGGTCGTTCGCGATACGGATGAAGCAGAGGATGCCGATGTTCATTGCGACAAAGCCGCCGGGCTCGCTCCCCAGATTCCAGATGGGCTCGGTGCGCTCCTTCACACGATCGAAGAAGGCCCTAAAGAAGAAATACCCCTTGTTCAGCATGTCTTGGTAATTGAAGCTGCCGTCCTCCTGCTTTGGATCAATCCACAGGTGCCCCTGCTCTCCCAGCTTCTTCTTGTTCACTTTAAAGAAGAAGTTCGCCCTCTTAAGCCCATACACGATGATGGTGTCTAGGGTGATGCAGGAGGTGGCGGTTTTTTTCTTGTCCCCCAGCATGATCCGGCGGTACAGCGGGCTGTCGTCCCTCTTCCCAAGCTCCTCCAGGAGCTTCGACAAAAGGGCGCTCAATCCTTCGTCGTACTTCTCCGAGTTCCACATCAGTTCCGCACTGATGGTAGTAAGAAGATTTTTGGAGACCGGGCGCTGCTTGCTGTTTATCTGCACGAATAGGTCAACCTGCTCGTCCGCCGCCAAGTTCTCGAAGGCGACCACCGGGATCGTGTTGGTGCCCTTGTACTTCGTGTTGGCGTAACCGTACAGGCGGTGCTGGCCGTCGATGATGAAGGCGCTGTGGTACTGCTTCGGCAGATGGAGCACCACCGGTTCAGTGATGGAGCTGTCGTGCTTAGCACAGGCAACCTTGTCGAAGTAAAGGGGGTTGTCCTTCTTGGTGTTTATGTTGAGTAGGACGGAGTTCGGGAAATACCCACCATCATTGATAAACTGCTCTATCTCCTTGAGCCGCCCTTTCGTCACCAGGCGCTGATAGCCGTTAGAGAGATTGGCCCGGTGCAGGATGTAGGAGATTTTCAGGAGCTTTTCCGGCTCGATCGAGAAGGAGTAGTAGTGGGTGCCTCCCATCTTGCCCCTTATGGCAGGAACAAGGTTCTTGAGTGCCGGGATTTCCTGGTCCTTGAAGAGGGTGGCCAGGAGCTGGTGCTTTGCCGCCTGCCCTACCCTGTCGAGCAACTGCTCGTAGTAAGCGATGTCGTCTTGGTTAAAGTGGACCATGTTCAGCTCATTGAGCCTTTTGCGGTCATTGTCGCTCAAGATGACGTTGTTGGTAGCGAAGACGTAGCGAATCTTGTGCTGCTTGGTAAAGAGCTGCCTCAGGACCTTGTTTCCACCCGAAATCACCTTTTCGTACTCGTTTAGCTCCTTGGAAAAGAAGGCTTTCTTCATGGCCTCGGAGCTCTTGCATTCGACAACTACGATGGCTTCGTCGTCTGCGGCCAGAACGTCAATCTGCTTCCCCGGTATCCCCTCGTCCTCGGTGCAGGGAAGCCGCAGGTCGCACTTGTTCATAGTGGTGAAGCCCATTTTGGCGAGGATTGTCCATACGCGGTCCTCGAACAAGGCGAAGTGCGACTTTGGTTTTTTGAGAATGACGGTCTTCTTGTTCTCCTTTATCGGAACCCAGTCCATGCCGTCGTAATCGGCTAGCAGCCGCTTATCGACGGACTTGCTCACGAAACTGCTGGATCTCCGTTTCAGATCTGATTTGAGTTCAGCGCCACTGACCAGCTTGCCTGTGAACTCTTCGGCAGGGTTACCCATGCACGCCCCCTTGGATAAATGGCATGATTAATGCTCTCTAACTGTTAATGAGAGCTAGCGGCCAATATATACCAAAAGGTGCAATAATGCACTCGATTTGACCCGGCAGGGCAGGATGACGGCGGGGATACCCATGTGTAGAAGGCATCGACGTTGTATCACAACGTCTTGAAGAGGTAAAGGGGAAAAGTATTGCTGCGCGGGGACGTGGAGAAGATTGTTGTGCGAGCACCGGGAACCGTAGAGGAGAATCCTGTTTCTTCGATTGGAATCTATAGAGGGCGAACGTTCAGACCGGAGGACCTGGATGCCTCGTGCACCCGTTCATGTCGGGAAGTTTTTTTGTCCCAGCCGCAGCCCTGCCGGAGAATCCCCAGTGGTGTCGAATTCAAAAACAGAAAAGGTTGGTACAACGATGATAATCGTTATTAAGGCAGGGGTAGATGCAGTCTTTGTAATTATTTAGAGAACTCAATCAATTCCTAATCGTCAAGAAAAGACGTCACGCGGCACCTTCTGCTCGCGGACTTACGAGCAGGATGGATAGACATTGGAATTAGCGCGAGACTCCGACACCTGTGGGAGGACTCGCTTCGGGACGGCGACTCTCATCTATGCAGGCAGAAGGCTTACCTAAGGTGCGCACAGCTGGCCAGAATAAAGTCCGAAAGAACCTTGATGTTTTGAGCATTTGATGGGAAAAATTCTGAAGTCAATTCCTTCCCTTCCTTTGCCAGATTTCCTTTGACGGCGACAAAGACCTCCAAGAAAAACTCTTTGGTGAGGGTGTTCTTGTTAGCTCCTATCTTATAAAGTTCCGCAAAAGCTTTCATTATTGCACCGAAACCAACCGTCTTTGAAATGATAAAATTATTGGGATCATTCCATTCCTTTTCAAAGGTCGTTTCGTCTGAAAGTGCAGAAAAAAGATTAAACAACAATTTGACAATAATTTCGTCTCTGTTGTTGATGAAATAGTATCTTAAGGGAAGAGAAGGGTCATCTGTTAGATTTTCCTCTCTTTTTAAGGTTCGCCAGTCATCGTCTGGATTTTTAGATATCAACAGGAGTAGGTATTTCACAAAACTTCCCTGTGACAAAGACGCTAATTCGTCTCCCCGCTCTTTTTTGCCAAGCATTTTCAGCCTTCTATAAAAGGGGGATTTCTCATCTTTGTTCAGTAAGCGGGCTACTTCATGACAGGTCTTTTGTGGTGAACGACCTTCATGCAAATCAAATAAATCATAAATGAGAGACGCAGAGACCTTAGTCTGCTTGCTATTTATTATCGAAAATACATAAGCTTTTTCTTCCTCTATTAAATTAAACATCAAAACAACTGGAAGTTCGAAATCGCTTCCTATGTTGGATTTTTTAATCCCTTTTACCCTATGCTGCCCGTCAATTATTTCGCCGATAATTCTGCTGTCATCAAACCTAAATCTATTGTTTTCAGTGTCTAAAGTATAGAAGTCTTGGTCGTTTTCATCGTTATTTTTAACTGCGATAATAATCGGTGTAGGAAATGTCGCATCAGTATCATGGCAATAATCTGCTATGTCGGTTATCCGTTTAGTTGACTCGTCTCTCTGAATGCCGCCATCGGTTCTCCGATCAACTACGGTGACAGAAAATAAAGTCTCTGCAGGCAAAGAAGTTAAATAAAATGTGCCGATAGGCTGCTTAACAGGTACAATACCAATTTCTTTCATATGGCAATTCCTTTTGGATCAACCGACGGCTGGCTGGCAGCTTTGCCCAATTCCAGAACACTCTTGTCCTCCTTCGTGTGAAATGGAGGGTCAAGATGGTTATAATCTTCATAAAATTCGCTGAGCTTGCTAATAGCAAAAATGTAAAGGCTTATTACTATCGAAAATAGATATAATATTGATTGTGGGAAATCAATAGAGGTGTGTAAGGCGCTATAAATTTTTTGTTGCGCTTCTCCATGAGAACCAGTCAGTACAGAATAGTAGATTCCCATAAAAAACAATGTGAACAGTTAAAGAATTAGTACAAAGACTTTATGAACTCTAAACTTAATTTTGTCATCTGCAACAATTTCAGTAAAAATATTAGCCAGCATTGATGCGCAAATAGCTATACCTATTATATAAAAATTGCCTATTCTTGAGTTTTTGTATAGAAACTCTCCTGCAAAATCGAATATTGATTGGTTAGTGGTATTAAACCCGATAGCGAAGTCAACTATAATGCCAATTTGACCTGCGATTATTGTAAATATAAACCAGATAAGAAAAGCCGACTTCCGTTTTTTTATAACGTCTAATGGTGCAAAAGCTATTTTCCAAAGAGGTATATTGCTTCGTGGATTTTCCTTATTTGCGTCCATATGTCACCTGTCTCGGGATTTCACAAGTAATGTGCAATTAGCCTAACGGCTTGGGATTGATTACATACCATCCCTTCAGCTTTATACAATGAGCTGACGCCCTTGATAGCCGAGGCTGTCGCAGCATAGCACAAAAATTAATCAAAACAAAATAAATGGTGGCGAGGATCGTATAGAACAGGTTCGACGGCGCGGCACAATCTATCGGAATACGGAATCAGTTCAGGATAGCATCGAGAACCCTTTGAATTCTGCGTAGGTCTTCCTCATTTGCCGCTTCGATTCTAGCTTTGACACTTTTTCTAACAGAATTAATGGTTTCAAGGTGCTCAAACGTGAAGAAATCCTTTAAGTCTATCTCTAAAGACCTTGCGATATTCTCCAAGGCATCTAAAGAAGGATAGCCCCTGCCCCCCTCTATCTTACCAATGTGTTTCGGGTCGACCCCTATCATTTCCGCCAGTTGTTCCTGCGTCAGCCCACGCCTTTTCCTAAGTTCCTTTATTCTTGCTCCGAGCAGGTCTTTTGTCGTTTTCATGGTCCCTCCCCTCAAGGAACCAATCTTTAACTAAGGAGAGAGGGATAAGCACCATTTTAAAGATTGTCTATTGACATAAATAACGCTTTTAAGATAGGTTTTTGGTTGGTAGGTGGCAAGCCTTCTCTTTTGAGCAGATGGCCGGTGATGAATGGAGTCGTCTTTTATGGCGAAAATAAACAGGATAAGATGCCCTTACTGCGGGGGAAGGGGAGTCGTTGGGAAGGTCGAAAAGAAGGGTATCGGTGCTCGCCCCAAGAGTGCTGCCGCGCCTGAAAGTAGGCTACCCGCTTTAACAGGTCCAAAATCAGATACTGCCCAAGCTATAAGAATTCGCGACATTTTCGTTCAGAGGGCGAAGCATATGTACGATTCGGAAAACTTTGTCGCTTTTATTAGAATGATCAGTTATGAGGCTCATTACAGTTTTTGGATAATCAATAAAGATGTTGCCATTGATAGGCTAATCATGACGATAGTTACAAGAAATCCAGGTTCATGCGACATAATCGCAGGTTGTTGAAATCGAAGAAACGAGCCAGACCAAAGTGCAATATATTAAGGGTATCGAAACTGGAGGCAGGGGTGAAGGATGCGGGGACCGAATGGCGATAATTATTGGCGATATACATGGAAATCTCGCAGCGGCCAAAGCCTTCTTAGCCTACCGTGCCGCCGAAGTGCATATCGCCTTGGGCGACTTGGTTGACAGTCGCGCAGATATATCGCCTGAGGAGGAATTTGCCTGCCTTGAGCTACTGTTGGCCTCAGACAGCCTTTTTGTCTGGGGAAACCACGACCTCGCGTATCTTCCCGAGCGTCCGTGGAGGCCTTACGGTCGATCCCAGGAGTCGTTCTTTCGTGATCTCTATCACCAGCACCGGCACCGTTTTTCCGCTGCGTTAGCCATCGATGGCTGGCTTCTGACACATGCTGGCGTTGCTCCACAGCTTGCCAGGATCATGCCCCCAGAGATTGCCGGAGGAGGGGTTGAGGGCGCCGCAGGATGGCTCAACCAAGAGTTTGAGAAGCAGATACAGAAACAGGTCCCGGGCATAGTGGGGGGATCTCGTTACGGGCATGGCCCATTATTCCAGATCGCCTTTTGCCGGGGCGGTCAGGCTCATTATGGAGGTATCTTTTGGTTTGATGAGAGCGGCGAGCAGTCTCAGCCAGCTCCAGCATGGCCTCAGATTTTCGGTCACACTCCAGTTCCGACACCCCAACGGGGGAAGGGGGTGGTCATTCGAGAGGGGAAGGTGGCTGACGGGGCGGCGTGGATCAACCTGAACGCCGAGGCCGGTATCTGGGTCTACGACACGGACACCGATGAGATCGCAGAGATTAGGTAACGGAGATCGCGGCGGTGTAGAACCCAGGAAAGGACTTGTGAGAAAAGTTGCTTGGACGACGGACCCGCATTTTGACTTTATAGGGTTTGAAAAGTGCAGAGAATTCTGCATGGGTATTAATAACCTTGGCGTTGATGCACTTGTGATTAGCGGTGACATCGGTGAGGCCACTAATATCGAATCCTATCTCCGCCTAATTGCTGACAATGTGTGTTTGCCGATATACTTTGTTTTAGGAAACCATGATATCTACGGGGGATCGATTGCTGAGGTCCGAAACAGAATCTCCCGGCTATGTGCGGGATCTGACAAACTGATTTGGCTGCCGCAGTCAGAACTTGTTCAGTTATCCCCCGAGACATGCCTTCTTGGTCATGATGGATGGGCGGATGGACGAAATGGTAATTTTATGGGTTCTCGAATTTTCCTCAATGACTATAGACTGATTAGTGAGTTGCGTGAGCTGGGCACAGCAGAGCGGCAATATAGGTTACATGCACTAGGTGACGAGGCCGCAGAATATTTTACGAGGGTGCTTCCGAAGGCAATTATTGAATATAAAAATTTGGTTCTCATTACCCATGTGCCTCCTTTTCGTGAGGCATGTTGGCATGAGGGGAAGATTTCAAATGACCAGTACCTCCCGCATTTCAGTTGTCAGGCGGTGGGGAATGTTTTGCGCAACATGATGTTGGGTTCAGACGCGCAGATGACGGTTCTCTGTGGTCACACACATAGCCGCGGTGAAGTCAGGATCTTGCCGAATTTGGTAGTAAAAACTGGTCAGGCTGTCTATGGCAGCCCAGCAGTGAATGAAATCATCTTCGTAACATAGATCCACTCCATTCCATATTAGAAACTCGTTCAGACATCCTGAAGGGAAAACCTCTCGCTGCTCAACTCGTATGCCGGCTGGGTTTCTAGCCCTCATCCTGAAGTAACAAATGGCTTTGGCAAGCTATATCCTTGGACGGTAAAAGAACGGAAATAGCACCTGAAAGTGTTACACCCAAGAAAGTCAATATTGGCACGGGCGTAACACTTTTGTTGGCAGGTCTAGATGGCGTTGCCTTCTGAACAGCGTTCTCACAGTCGAGGCGGGGCGTGCCGCATCACATCAGGGTAGGGGGTGGGAACTCTTTACCGACCGCGCCGTAGCTATCCTGAACGAGATGAAGAACCACCTGGTTTTCATGTTATG
>Ga0209317_1001168_pt1 | contig 24721 bp, 24 predicted proteins | sample RifGroB2_FD_183994 | JGI IMG/M metagenome (GOLD analysis project Ga0209317, IMG submission 183994) | Soil microbial communities from Rifle, Colorado, USA - Groundwater B2 (SPAdes) (version 2) | ecosystem: Environmental > Terrestrial > Soil > Unclassified | place: Rifle, Colorado | collected...
GATCAGCGGTGTGAAGGTTAATATGCTCAGTAACGGTAGCTGGCTCATTTACTCTGCTCCTTTTACTTACAGGTCAAAATTAAGGCAATGCTTAAAGCGTTTAGCGGAAGAGGAATACGCCGACGATGACAACTACGCCGAGGGCCATGGACATGGCATAGTTATGAACCATACCGGTCTGCACGTGGCGGAAGATGCCGCTGAAGCCGCGTACCGAGGCCGCAACACCGTTGACGATGCCGTCCACGACCACCACGTCGAAGCCCTTCCAGAGGAAGTTGCCCAGCGATTTGGTCGGGTTGACGAAGGCGAAGTCGTAGATTTCGTCGACATACCACTTGTTGTACACGGCGCGGTGCAGTACCGGGAAGGCCGCGACAACTTTGGCCGGGAAGCCCGGGTTGACGATGTAGAGTGCCCATGCCAGGGCGATGCCGCCGCAGGCGATCAGGACGGATACTCCCATCAGGCCCCACTCGAGAGCGATGTTGTGCACGCCGTGGGCGCCGCTTGCCTCCATGTAGTGGTTGGAGTAAGCGAATACCGGCTCAAGATAGTGCTCGAAGTAGTTCGGGAAATCGCCCAGGGCATGGCCGATCACCGCGGGTACGCCGATCCAGCCGCCGACGACGGAGAGGAAAGCGAGAACCATAAGCGGGAAGACGATCACGAAGGGGGACTCGTGCAGGTGATGCCATGCCTTATCGGAAAGACGGGTCTTGCCGAAGAAGGTCATGAATACCAGACGGAACATGTAGAAGGCGGTGAGACCAGCGGCAACTGCGCCGGCAGCCCAAAGCAGGATGTTAGCGCCGTGGTGATGCGGGTTGGCAAATGCCTGCCAGAGGATCTCGTCCTTGGAGAAGAAGCCTGCGAAGCCCGGGATACCTGCGATGGCGATGGTCGCGAGCAGGAAGGTCCAGAAGGTGATCGGCATCTTCTTACGGAGCCCACCCATGTTCCTCATGTCCTGCGGATCGGCATCGGAATGCTCGTGGTGCAGGGCGTGATGCATGGCGTGGATGACGGAGCCGGAACCGAGGAACAGGCAGGCTTTGAAGAATGCGTGGGTCATCAGGTGGAACACGCCGGCGCCGAAGGCGCCAACACCCATGGCCAGAAACATGTAGCCGAGCTGCGAAACAGTCGAGTAAGCCAGGACGCGCTTGATGTCGTTTTGTGCCGTACCGATGGTTGCCGCGAAGAGGGCGGTTGCCGCACCGACGCAGGCGATGACCAGCAGTGCGGTCGGGCTCTTGATGTAGATGAAGTTCATGCGGGCAATCATGTAGACGCCGGCGGTGACCATGGTCGCCGCGTGGATAAGTGCGGATACCGGGGTCGGACCTTCCATCGCGTCAGGAAGCCAGGTGTAAAGAGGAATCTGTGCCGACTTGCCCATGGCGCCGATGAAGAAGCAAAGTGCCACCGTGGTAACTACTGCGCCCGGGACCAGAAGGTCGGCGTTAGCGGCCAGCTCGCGGAAGTTAACGGTCCAGACGTTGTGGGTGCCGCCCAGGAACCAGAAGAGTGTGAAGAGACCGAGCAGGAAACCGAAGTCGCCGACCCTGTTCATCACGAATGCCTTCTTGCCTGCGTCGCCTGCCGACTTCTTGTGGAAGTAGTAGCCGATCAGGAGGTAGGAGCAAAGACCAACGCCTTCCCAGCCTACGAACATGAGGAGCAGGTTGTTACCAGCCACCAGCAGCAGCATGGAGAAGGTGAAGAGGTTCAGGTAGGTGAAGTACCGGTAGAACCCTTCCTCGCCGTGCATGTAACCGATGGAGTAGAGATGGATCAGGAAACCGATGCCGGTTACCACCATCAGCATCATCGCCGAGAGCGGATCGATCAGGAAGCCGATGTCGGCCTTGAACGTCCCGGACTGCATCCAGGTGAAGATGGTCTTCTCGAAGACCCGCTCTTCGCCCGGCAGGCTAAGGAGCTGGAACAGAATCCCACAGGCGACCACAAAGGAGGCCAAGACGGCTCCGGCAGCGATCCCACCGATGACCTTTTCATTCTTTATCTTCTTGCCGAATAGGCCGTTGATGACCACCCCGATGAGTGGGAACAGTGGGATCAACCATACGTATTCAAACATTCCTGGCTCCTTTATTCTGTCGTTCTATAAGATCTTCTGTGGGAACGGCATTGCTGCCGCGATGCTTCTGTTGCCATTAAGCGCTGCAGGGATGCCGCTCCTGCAAATGCCCTCGTCTACAACTTCATCAGGTTGACGTCTTCTACGTCGATCGACTCGCGATTGTTGTAGAAGGCGATCATCAGCGCGAGACCGACGGCTGCCTCGGCGGCTGCCACGGTCATGACGAAGAACACGAAGACTTGGCCATCGATATTCCCCAGGTACCTGGAGAAGGCGATGAAGGTCAGGTTGACCGCGTTCAGCATCATCTCTACGCACATGAAGATGACAATGGCGTTTCTTCTGGTCAGCACACCGATGGTGCCGATGGCGAAGAGAATGGCTGAGAGTATCAGGTAGTTGTTCAAAGCTAACATGTCAGTACCCCTCACGTTGCGTGATTAAATTTTCTTTTTGGCCAGGATGACTGCACCGACGATGGCTGAGAGCAAGAGCAGCGAAGTGATCTCGAACGGGAGCAGGAAGTCGGTGAAGAGCGCCGTTCCGATCAGCTCGACATGTCCCGTGCTGATGATCTGCGCCTTGTCCATGGTGCCGGTGGCGCCGGTCATGGAGCCCTTGATCAGGAACCAGACGGTCAGAAACAGCGTGAACAGACCGACTACCGATCCGGCCAGCACCGCGTGGGTGTTGCGCTTGACTGTCTCCGTCTTCACGTTCAAGAGCATGATGACGAAGATGATCAGGACCATGATGGCGCCCGCGTAAACGATCACCTGGATGGCCGCCATGAACGGGGCGTCCAGCATGACGTAGAAGGTCGCAAGGCAGAAGAAGGTCATCACCAGCGAGAGGGCGCTGTTGATCGGGTTTTTGCAGGTGACGACTAGTATGCTGGAGAGCACGGCCACCGCAGCCACGACGAAAAAGAAGATCGATTCCATTGCTGCTCCTTTATTTCTTTTCTAAGAGTCTCTCTTTGGTGTAGGTGAAGTCGGCGCGCTTGTAGCTGGCGAGCTCGAACCCTTCGGTCATGCGGATCGCGTCCACCGGGCACGCCTCGACACAGTAACCGCAGAAGATGCAGCGCAGCATGTCGATCTCGTACTTGGAGGCGTACTTGTCGTGATTGGCGTCCTCGCCGGCTTCGACCGTGATGCACTTGGCCGGGCAGACGGTGGGGCAGAGGTAACAGGCCACGCACTTCGCCTTGCTGTGCGAGACGTTCAGCGTATGCAGACCGCGGAAAGTCGGAGCAATCTCCGGCCGCTCGGTCGGGTACTGCAGAGTGACCGGCTTCTTGAACATATGTGAGAAAGTGATCTGAAGACCTTTTAAGAGCGGCAATATCATTTTCGGCACCTCGCCTTGTAGAGTATTACGGTTTGAAGACTACTTGTTTAACAGCGTCACCACGATGCCGGTAACCACGATGTTCAACAGGGTAAGCGGCAGGAACACCTTCCAACCCAGACGCATCAGCTGATCGTAGCGGTAACGCGGGTAGGTAGCACGGATCCACATGCAGCAGAAGATCAGGAAGTACACCTTGGCTACGAACCAGAACCAGCCGGGGAGGAATGCCGGACCGTGCCAGCCGCCCAGGAACAGGGTGACGGTTACGGCGCAGACGGTGATCATGTTGGCGTACTCAGCCATGAAGAACATGGCGTATTTCATCGAGGAGTACTCGGTGATGAAGCCGGATACCAGCTCCGTCTCTGCCTCGGGAAGGTCGAACGGTGTCCTGTTGATCTCAGCCAGCGAGCAGATGAAGAAGATGACGAAAGCGAGCGGCTGCTTGAAGGCGTACCAGTTGCCGCCGGCCTGATCGGCTACGATCTTGTGCAGCGAGAGCGACTCGGAGAGCATGAAGACCGCCACGATGGCAAGGCCTGCAGCCAGTTCGTAGGAGACCATCTGCGCCGCGGCGCGCAGTCCGCCCAGAAGCGAGTACTTGGAGTTGGAGGCCCAACCCGCGAGCACTATGCCGTAGACGCCGAGCGAAGCCATGGCCAGGATGTAGAGCACGCCGACGTTGACGTCGAACACCTGCTGTCCGACCTGGTCGTAGTAGGCTGCGATCTGCAGCGGCACCGTGTAGCCGAAGACCGTGATGTTGCCGCCGAAGGGGATGACCGCGAAAGAGATAAATGCGGGGATCAGAGCCACTAGCGGAGCCAGCAGGAAGGCGAACTTGCTCGACTGGGAGGGGATGATCTCCTCCTTGAAGAACAGTTTCACACCGTCCGCGATCGGCTGCAGCAGGCCGTGCCAACCTGTCCTCATGGGGCCAAGCCGCACCTGCATGTGGCCGATGATCTTTCTCTCCGCATAGGTGGCGTAAGCCACGGTAAGGAGCACAAAGACAAAGGCTACGAGCACTTTGGCAACCATGGCTATGTAGTACGCGACTGGCAGTCCTAAGATTAGCGTATCCATCTGATAGTCTTCCCCTCTTTTGTGAATTTGAGCTGAGTGCCGTTTTTATCTAAATCCCCCTCTTGCGAGGGGGATCATATGTGCACTATTTCTTGGCGATGCTTACGTAGGTTACTGCGGAGCCGTCGGTGATCGTATTGATCGAGCCTTCGCTGAAGTGGTACGGTGCGAAGACGGTCCCTTGCGGTACGCGCTTGCCGACTTTGGCAGTGACGCTGACCGATCCGGTGCCTGAGGTTACCGTGACGCTGTCGCCTTCGGCAATCTTGAGCGCTTTGGCGTCGGCTTCGCAGAGTTCCGCGTAGCCGTCCGGGCAGACATACATCGGCCCTTCGCCGAAGCGGGACATGGTGCCGTTGTGGTAAAGCGCGCTCCCTGTTACCAGTGCCAGCTTGCCTGCCACTGCAGCTCCCGCCTGCGCGGTTACCGGGACCAGCTTGGCGCTGACGGTTACCGGGAGGATGGCGCCCACATCGGTGAGCCCCGCCTGGGTGAGACCCTTGTAAGCCGGGACGGTTGCTGCGATCTCGGCGAAGAGCTCTGCCTGGTTCGCGTAGCTGGAGCCGCCCAGGGCGACGTTGATGGTATTGAGTATCTCGAAGTCCGTTTTGGCGAGCCCGACCGGGCTGATTGCCTTGCGGACCTGCTGTACTGCACGGCCGAGGCTGGTGAAGGTACCGGACTTCTCCGCGAAGGAAGCCGCCGGGAGTACTACGTCGGCAAGCTGTGCGGTCTCGGTCAGGAACAGGTCGCATACCACCATGAACTCGACTGCCTCAAGCGCCTTCTCTACCTTTTTGCGGTTCGGGTAGGAAACTACCGGGTTCTCGCCGGCTACGAAGAGCGTCTTGATGTTCCCGTTAGCGCAGCCATCGATGATGGCCGTGGCCGAAAGGCCGGTCGTTTTCGGGTAGATGCCGAGGTCTGCTGCGCCCTGGCTGTTGTTCTTCTCGCCCATGATGAGCAGGCCTGCCCCTTCCTTGCCGATGTTGCCGGTCAGGATGGCGAGGTTTGCTGCAGCGTTGGTGAGTGCTGCGCCGTGTCCCGGGTAGCCGAGGCCGATCGGAAGCAGGATCATCGCCTTCTCTGCTGCTGCGAATTCCTTGGCAAGTGCCGTGATCTCTTCGGCGCTTACACCGCAAACGGCAGCGGCTTTCTCGGGAGTTGCATCGGCAAGAGCGGTTTTCAGCTCGGCCAGACCGGCAACGCCTTCTGCTGCGAGCCCCTGGTCGATGATGGAGCGGCAGAGTGCGTTGAAGAATGCGATCTCGGAGCCCGGTGCGTGCACCAGGGTCTTAGCGCCGGGAAGCCTGGAGAGCTTGCCCTTCTTGTCGGAGACGATGCGAAGCGTCACATCCTGTCTCTTAACACCCAGGTTGATCTCAAAACCAACTACCGGGTGGGTTTCGTAAGCGTCCGTCTTGACGACCAGAAGGAGGTCCGACTTCTGGATGTCGGCGATCACGGAAGGTGAGGCGACGGTACCGAAGGAAGCCTTGGCCCCTTTGGTGAGCGCCTCGTGGGCATAGCCCGCCGAGTGATCGATGTTGTCGGTGCCGACCGTGCCGCGGAACAGCTTCTCGAACAGGAAGAGCTCTTCGTTGGTAAGTCTTGCCGTGGTAAGCGCCGCGACTGCAGCGGGATCGCTTTTCCCTGCTCTAAGGCGGCTCGTTACCAGCTCGAGTGCCTCTTCCCAGGTTGCTTCCTGCAGCTTGCCGTTCTTGCGGATGAGCGGGGTGGCCAGACGCTTGTCGGAGTTGATGAACTGGTAGCCGAAGCGGCCGCGGGTGCAGAGCTGGCCGTTGTGGAAACCCTGGTTCTCGTCGTAAATGGTAGTGAGAACCTTGCCGTCCTTGACTCCCAGCGTGAGCTGGCAGCCGGTGCCGCAGTAGGAGCAGACCGACTTGGTCTTGTTCAGAGCCCACCAGCGCGCCTTGAACTTGAAGGGGCGCGAGTTGAGTGCGCCGACCGGGCAGACCGATACGCAGGATCCGCAGAACTCGCAGTTGAGCGGTCCGTCGAACTCGGTACCCATCTTCGCCTCGATGCCGCGATTGATGAAGGTATAAGCGCCGTAGGAGACGATCTCGTCGCAGATCCTGGAGCACTTGCCGCAATGGATACAGCGGTTCATGTCGCGCTCGATGAGCGGGTTGTCGTAGTCGATGGCGTGGTTGAACTTCTCGTCGGTGAAGCGGTTGCAGTCCACCTTGTACTCATAGGTGAGGTTCTGCAGGTCGCAGTCGCCGGCCGCGTCGCAAACCGGGCAGTCGATCGGGTGCTTCAGGAGCAAGAGCTCGAGAACCAGCTTTCTCGCCTTGACGATTTCGTCGGTCGAGGTCTTGACGATCATCCCCTCGGTCGCCGGAGTGGTGCAGGAAGGGATCAGTCTCCCCTTCATCTGCTCGACTTCGACCAGGCACATGCGGCAGCCGCCGAACGGATGCAGCTTCTTGTCATGGCAAAGGATCGGTATCTTCACGCCGCACGCCTTGGCGGCGTCGTAAATGGTGGCGTTCTTAGGTACCGTAACCTGTTTTTCGTCTATCGTAAGATTTACCATCTCGACCTCTGTTTTCCGTAGAATCCGTTCGACGTCAACGATCTAGAATCCGTTCTACGTTCTACGTTCTACGTTCAAAGTTATTTAAGCACCGGCTTCCGTCATCCACCAACGTAGAACGTAGAACGTTGAACGTTGAACCTAGAACTTTGAACCGCTTTTATTCAATGGCCATGAAGCGGCAGGCGTCGTAGCAGGACTTGCACTTGGTGCATTTTTCCTGGACCAGCTCTGCGATCTGCCCCTTCTCCCAGATGATTGCGTCGGACGGGCAGGCCTTGAGGCAGGCGCCGCACTTGACGCATTTTTCCGGAACAACTTTCCAGAGCAGCAGCTCCTTGCAGGCGTTGGAAGGGCAGCGCTTCTCCGTGATGTGCGCCTCGTACTCGTGGCGGAAGTACTTGATGGTGGACAAAATCGGGTTGGGAGCCGTCTGACCCAGACCGCAAAGCGAGGCCTTCTTGATGGTGAGTCCCATCTCGAGCAGGGTATCGATGTCTTCCAGTTTGCCGCGCCCTTCGGTGATGCGCTCCAGGATGTCGAGCATCGCCTTCAGGCCGATACGGCAGGGAACGCACTTGCCGCAGGACTCCATCTTGGTAAAGGTCAGGAAGAACCTGGCCACGTCGACCATGCAGGTGGTCTCGTCCATGACGACCAGACCGCCGGAGCCCATCATGGCGCCCGCTTTGATGAGCGAATCGTAGTCAACCGGGGTATCGAGCACCTCGGAAGGGATGCAGCCGCCGGAGGGGCCCCCTGCCTGAACTGCCTTGAACTTCCTGTTGTTGGCGATGCCGCCGCAGACCTTGTAGATAACGTCGCGCACGCTCATACCGGCCGGAACTTCGACCAGACCGGTATGCTTCACCTTGCCGGTTACCGCGAAGATCTTGGTTCCCTTGGTGGTGTCGGTGCCAAGGGACGCATACCACTCGGCGCCCTTGTTGATGATGTGACGCACGTTGGCGAAGGTCTCAACGTTGTTGATGTTGGTCGGGAAGCCCCAGAGGCCCTTGATCGCCGGGAAAGGCGGACGGGGACGGGGCATGCCGCGCTCGCCCTCGATGGAAGCCATCAGAGCGGTCTCTTCGCCGCAGACGAAGGCGCCGGCGCCCTTCTTGATCCTGAGATCGAAGTCGAGGCCCCAGCCCTGGATGTTTTTGCCCAGGTAATTCTTCTCGTAGCAGACGTCGAGTGCCTTCTGGAGACGCTCGATGGCCAGCGGATACTCGGCGCGGACATAGACGTAGCCGGCGGTAGCGCCGATGGCGTAAGCCGAGATCATCATCCCCTCGATGATGCAGTAGGGGTCCCCCTCAAGGATGGAGCGGTCCATGAACGCGCCCGGGTCACCCTCGTCGGCGTTGCAGATCAGGTACTTGTGGTGGCCGGGCGAGGCCGCGCAGAAGGACCATTTCATGCCGGTGGGGAAACCGCCGCCGCCGCGTCCTCTGAGACCGGACTTCTTCACTTCGTCGATGACGTCGGAGGGCTTCAGGTTCTTGACGCAGTGCTCGATCGCCTTGAAGCCTTCCTCTTCGAGGTAGGCCTCGAGACGCTCGGGGTCGATCTGGCCGCAGCCGGTCATAACCACGCGCATCTGCTGATCGACGAAGGTGTTGTAGTAGGCCTTGGCCTTCTTCTTCTCGATGACCTCGTTGGCTACGATGTGCTGGTCCAGGATGGCGGCAACGTCACCGGGCACCACGAAGTCGTAGGTGGTCCTGCCGAGTTCCGGGGTGATTATGTCGACCAGAACGTCGTTGGCGCAGAGACCGCGGCAGCCGGTCTTGACTACGTCGCAACGCTTGCCGATCTGGGCCACGATCCCCTTTTCCGCGATCAGTTTGGTGAACTCGGCCTCAACCTCTCTGGCGCCGGCTGAAATGCCGCCGGTCCCCTGACAGATAAGTATCTTTACTACAGCGTTTTCGCTCATGACAAATGGTCCCCTGCTGGAAATTGGTAGGTTCGACTACTTCATCGGCTTCTGTTTATAGATCTCAACGATTTCGTCCACCTTCTGCACGGTCATCTTGCCGAAAGTGTCGTCGTTGACCATAGCCAGAGGTGCCATGCCGCAGGCGCCCAGACAGGCAACCTTTTCAAAGGTGAAGCGCAGATCTTCACTGGTCTCGGCGTGTCCGATGCCGAGTCTGCCGAAGAAGGTATCCACGATACGCTCGGCCCCCTGCACGTGGCAGGCGGTACCGACGCAGACCCTGATGATGTAGCGGCCGCGCGGCTTCATGTGGAACTGCGAGTAGAAGGTCAGGACGCCGTAGATCTGGCTCGGGTAGACGTTGAGCCTTTCCGCGACCAGTTCGATGGTCGGCTTGGGAACGAACCCGTAGCCGTCCTGGATCCCCTGGAGCACCGGCATCAGGTTGCCCGGCAGCGTAATATATTTGTCGATTACTTCGTTGGCGATAGAAAGATCAGTTTCTTCTGCCGGGATTTCTTCGGCTGGAGCGCTAGACATTTACCCCATCTCCTTTTGTGAATATCGTTTTAGTTACCGGTCTATTTCGCCAAGAACGATGTCGAGCGTCCCGATGATAGCAACCAGGTCGGGGAGCATGGAGCCCTTGGCCATTTTCTCGATTGCCTGCAGGTTGACAAAGGAGGGGGGGCGGATCCTCATCCGGTACGGCTTGGTGCCGCCGTCGGAGACGATGTAGTAGCCGAGCTCGCCTTTGGGAGCCTCGACGCCCATGTAAACTTCGCCCTCCGGAACCGGGAAGCCTTCCGAAGCGATCTTGAAGTGATGGATCAGACCCTCGATGGAGTTGTAGACGCTCTCCTTCGGCGGGTAGCAGACCTGGGGCGCATCGGCCAGAATCGGGCCGGGCTTCAGTTTCTTCATGGCCTGGTCCACGATCTTGATCGACTCGCGCATCTCGATCAGACGTACCTTGTAGCGGTCGAAGGTGTCGCAGTTCTCGCCCACCGGCACTTTGAAGTCGTAGTTCTCGTAGCCAGAGTAGGGGTTGTCGCGCCTCAAGTCCCAGTCAACGCCGGAGCCCCTGAGAGCCGGACCGGTGATGCCGTAGTCGATGGCGTCTTCGGCGCTGATCACGCCGTTGCCGACGGTCCTCTGCAGCCAGATGGTGTTCTTGGTAAGCAGCCCCTCGTAGGTGTCGATGTGACCCGGGAAGGTGTCGATGATTTCCTGAACCGCCTTCTCGAAGCCGACCGGCAGATCACGCGACAGGCCGCCGACGCGGAAGTAGTTCGAGGTCATCCTGGCGCCCGACATCATCTCGTAGAGCTCCATAACCTTCTCGCGCTCGCGGAAGGCGTAGATGAACACGGTCATGGCGCCGATGTCCAGCGCGTGGCAGGCGATCCAGACCAGGTGGCTCTTGAGACGGGTGAGCTCGTTCATGATCACACGCACGACCTGCGCCCGCTCCGGGATCTCGATGTCCAAGAGCTTCTCGACTGCCAGCACGTAGCCCAGGTTGTTGCTCATCGGCGCCAGGTAGTCCAGGCGGTCGGTAAGCGGCAGGGTCTGGTGATAGGTACGGTGCTCGGAGAGCTTCTCGACGCCGCGGTGCAGATAGCCGATGTGGGGAGTTATTTTCTGTATCGTCTCGCCGTCCAGCTCTACTACGAGCCGCAAAACGCCGTGCGTACTGGGGTGCTGGGGCCCCATGTTCAGTGTCATTATCTCGTTGCTAGCCATTGATCGCCTCTATTATTGGATGGATATCGTCCACTAGTTTTCAGACTACGACAGTCGCCCTTTGTAAGGTTCGCGATCCGGTCCCTGCAGCGGGTAGTCCTTCCTGAGCGGATGTCCCACCCAGTCGTCGGTCATCAGGATGCGGACCAGATTGGGGTGGTTAACGAAGTTGATCCCCATCAGGTCGTAGGCCTCGCGCTCCAGCCAGTTCGCCGTGTTCCAGAGCGCGGTGGCGGAGTCTATCGAGCAGTCGTTCTCGGTTACCGGAGCCTTGATCCTGATCCGATCCTTGTTCGGGATGGAGTACAGGTGGTAGACCACCATGAAACGGGGGCTCTGACCCAGGAAGTCGACCGCGGTCACGTCGGTTAGGAAGTTGTAGCGCAGATCGTCCTTCAAGCATTTGAGGACATCCAGGATACTCTCCTTCTTCACGGTCACCGTTACTTCGCCGCGGAACTCCTTGCAGTCGAGTACGGAGTCTGCGAAACGCTCCTTCAGCTTCACTACAGCGCGATTATTTTCTGCCATGTCAGCCTTACCTTTCCCTTTGGTCGTTGTAGATTACGCGGCGGGTTCGAGTCTTTCGCCCAAGCCGATGGAAGAGCCGAAGGAGTTGCGCTCCTTGCTGATCTTGTCCTGAAGCTTCATCAGGCCGAAGAGCAGTGCTTCGGGGCGCGGCGGGCAACCCGGGATGTAGACATCGACCGGCAGAGCCTCGTCGATACCCTGTACCACCGAGTAGGTGTCGAACACGCCGCCGGAGCAGGCGCAGGCACCCATGGCGATAACCCATTTCGGTTCCGGCATCTGCTCATATACCGTCTTGATGACCGGAAGCATCTTCTTGGTCACCGTACCGGCGATGATGATGCAGTCGGCCTGGCGGGGGGAAGCGCGGAAGATGATACCGAAACGGTCCAGGTCATGCTTGGCCGCGCCGGTCGCCATCATCTCGATCGCGCAGCAGGCAAGACCAAAGGTCATCGGCCAGATGGAGGATTTCCTGGCCCAGTTAACGAGGCTGTCCAGCGAAGTCGTGATGATGTTTTCGCCCAGCGGCTGATCTACTCCCATTCCAGTGCTCCTTTTTTCCAAACGTATACATATCCTACGAAGAGGATTACTATGAAGACGCCCATCTCCATAAGGCCGAAAACGCCCAGCCTCTTGAAGAGCACGGCCCAGGGGTACAGGAAGACCGCCTCGATATCGAAGAGGATGAAGAGCATCGCGATCAGGTAGAACTTGATCGAGAACCGCTCACGAGCGCTTCCTACCGGTTCACAGCCGCACTCGTAAGGGGCAAGTTTCACCGCAGACGGCTTTTTGGGGCCGATGAGGGTGGAAAAGATCACCGAGCCTAACCCGAACGCGACCGCAATGACTACCAGCACCAAGATTGGCAGATAAGCACCAAGCATCCCTATCCTCCCGTACTTCTAAAGGTTTGTTTTCTGTTGCAAGCGCAGCAATATGCCGTATCGTGCACGCTTCTCCACCATCCGGATGACATTAAACGAGTTATCGATCAAGGTTTCCGGTTGCGAAAAACGTATACTGTATACGACAATGCGTCAGAAAATTATTTCATTTCGGCAACTTTGTCAAGAAGAAAATATTTTAATCTCTCAGAAATATTGACAAATATCGTATACCTGTCCCACCCCCTCCCCTGCGCGCCTCCCTAAAACAGTGTTGCAATTTCTTGTCAGACTTGATGCCTTTATTCACTTGACAGGAGAGCCGCCGCCATGCTACCAAACAGCGGCATTATCTAATAATTAACAGCGAGTTAGGAGAATCTACCCATGGAAAACAGCCGCTCGACCCAACTATTTCAACAGGCGCTCAAGTCCATACCCGGTGGTGTAAATAGCCCGGTACGCGCTTTTCGGTCGGTGGGCTCCGACCCGCTTTTCATCAAGAGAGCAGCCGGCCCCACCATCTTCGACGAAGACGGCAATGCCTTTATCGACTACGTAGGCTCCTGGGGTCCCATGATCCTCGGGCACTGCCACCCCAAAGTGGTCGCCGCCGTCAAGGCCGCGGCAGATAGCGGCTGCAGCTTCGGCGCACCGACCGAGCTGGAGATCACCCTGGCCGAGATGGTGATCGAAGCGGTCCCCTCCATCGAGATGGTCCGCATGGTAAGCTCCGGCACCGAGGCTACCATGAGCGCCATCAGGCTGGCCCGCGGCTACACCGGCCGCGACGACATCCTGAAGTTCTCCGGCTGCTATCACGGCCATTCCGACTCCCTGCTGGTGAAAGCCGGCTCCGGCGCCGCCACCTTCGGCGTGCCCGACTCCCCGGGCGTTCCGGCAGACTTCGCCAAGCACACACTGACCGCGACCTACAACGACCTCGATTCGGTGCGCGAGCTGGTGGCCGCCAACAAAGGGACCATCGCCTGCATCATCGTGGAGCCGGTAGCCGGCAACATGGGTACCGTGCCGCCGCGTGAGGGTTTCCTGGAAGGGTTGAGGGAGATCTGCACCGAGGAGGGGATCGTGCTGATTTTCGACGAGGTCATGTCCGGTTTCCGGGTGGCTTACGGCGGGGCGCAGGAAGTGTACGGCATCAAGCCGGACCTCACCACGCTCGGCAAGATCATCGGCGGAGGGCTGCCGGTAGGCGCTTTCGGCGGCAAGAAAGAGATCATGGGACTGCTCTCCCCGGCAGGCGGCGTCTACCAGGCCGGCACCCTTTCCGGCAATCCGCTGGCGATGAGCGCAGGGATCGAGACGCTGAAGCTGCTGAAAGAGGAAGGTTTCTACCAGAGGCTTGAAGAAAAGAGCGCCTTCGTAGCCGAAGGGATCGCCAAGGCAGCCAAGGATGCCGGCTTCCCGCTTTACTCGACCCGCGTTGGCTCCATGTTCTGCGCCTTCTTCTCCAAAGAGCCGGTCTACGACTGGACCACTGCCGCTAAATGCGACACCCAGGCCTTTGCCAAGTACTTCAAGGCCATGCTTGAGGAAGGGGTATACCTCGCTCCGTCGCAGTTCGAGACCGCCTTCGTCGGCGCCTCGCACACCGAGCAGGATCTGGAGCGGACCATCGCTGCTGCGGCGAAGTGCTTCAAGGCGCTGTAACGGGCTTACTTATAAGGCGCTGTAAAGTGCTTTAGGCGGGCTTTAACCGGCTTGACCCGAGCTTGGAACGAGCCGCTTGCAGCTTGTTTTTATTAAAAATTCGTTGCAGCTCAAGTCACCGCAGTGACTGCGTCAAAGATGCTTCTTTAACTGCAGCAAGAACAAATCAAGTCACGGTAAAACGACGCTTCATCGTTCCGTTTACGCGGCAACAAAAACGGCGCCCTAATTTTCAGGGGCGCCGTTTTTTTGTTTGGGGAATAAAATTCTGTCGTCTCTGTCCACCCCTCCCCTTTCCGGTGAGAAACCTCGGTGATGTTAAATACAGGAGGCATAGGGAGCGCAGTTTGTAGGGATACCCCTTGCGGGTATCCTAATGCAGAGGCAATGGCGAGGGCAATAGCAAGGCCGGACACCCGCAAGGGGTGCCCCTACAGAAAAGAGTGCTGTGTGAGGGGGCCCTGTTTCAGACCGCCAGTATCCTCTTCCTGATCCGCAGCATCTCAAATGCCAACTCCGCCATCGCCGCCACCCGCTGCAGCTCGAATACTCCTCCCGAGAGCCGCCCATTTTGATCATTGACGCAAATAACGGCCGCCACCTGTCCGCCTACCGCCACCGGCACCATGAGCGCCGGAGCCTGAGCGCTTCCCCCCATTGCCTGCATCAATTCTCCGGCGGCCGCTTCGGCCGGAAACTCCCCCACGTACAGATGCTTTTCCTGCACGACCCGCCGGAGTTGCGGAATCTCATCGAGCCCGACAGCATACTTGGAAAAACCGGGCACCTCGTCCCCATCGCTAACGGCCTGCACCCCGAGAGCCGAGCCACACCTAAGCCTCAGAAAAGCAGCACGGTCAAACTCCCAACTCAGATACGACAAGAGAATCGAGACAACCTGAGCCTCCCCGGGCGCATCGGCTAATTTTTCGGCCAGAACCTCCATCTTCACGCGCAATCCGCAACCGTTAGGCTCATGGGCCGCCGTAGCGGCGATGTTGCCAGCTTCCCTCTCCGTCCCCCGATGCAGAGCGATATTACCCGCGTCTGCTTCAGTTCCTTCATGCAGGACATCTCTGCGAAATGTTGTCCTTGCCCCTCCCTCCACAGGTATATAACGCATTGCCCGCTTGATGCCGAAGTAGCGCTGCAGCGTAATGTTAAGCCGCAGTTCCGAGCAGACCCTGGGCACAATGATTAGTCCGGTAATAAACCCGATCTCGTCGATTGCCTTGAAATCGCAGGGATCCTCCATGGCTATGGTCAGCCTCTTGCCATCCTTTGCCAAAGGCACAACGTGATAGCGCTGCACCATTTCCAAGGGAACTAAGGCAAGCACCTCCTCTGGAATTCCATCAAGGAGAGCCGCATCTACACAGGGGACGCCAAGCTTCTCGTTCAGCACCCGGGCCAACTGCTCCTCTCCGATGAGCCCCATCTCCACCAGGTTCGTGCCCAGCCTGCCGCCATAGATCGATTGCGCGTTTAGCACCTGCTCAAGCTGCACCTGGGTCAGAGCCCCCGCGTTTATCAGCATCTCGCCTAATAGCATTGCCGGCATGGAAAACCTCCTGAATTATTTGGAATAAACTGCGACGCCGCTGGAATCGTGAATGGCGCGCCAAAGATTGGAATAAGAGCTTACGGAACCAAATGCCTACGTGACTACCAATGAAATAAGGCAGATGCTGCCGGTGGCAGCTGCGCGATCGAGAATGGGTGCGCCTGGACGATCGCTCAAATGAAAAACATTTAACATTCTACCCACAGCATGCCACTACGCAACGGCAGAGCAAAAGATCGATAGGAAAAGATCATTAGAAGAAAATCGATAGGAGAACGGAGAAGAAGTGTGCTTCAGGGTAAGCCTCCCCTCCCTTGATGGGAGGGGCGGGGGGAGGGTGAAGCTGGATAAGCACGTTAACCACTACCAGGTGAACCGTTACTTGTGACAAAAGTGAAGTCAGCGAGTAGATCATTAAGATCAGCGGACCGAACTGAGCCACGCCTCTTTTCAAAGAGAGGCCGATTAAGCTATCCTGAAAGCAGAACGTAGCAGTGGAAGGGCATTGCCGCAGGTATACGCCAAAATCAACCAGCAAGATTTAAACCTAAGAGCGAAAAGCACAATGGCTGCAGCGGTAAATTACGATTATTGTTGAAGTGATAATCTCGAAAGTAATTGACATTGACACTGTTACCATGCTATTTAGCCTAGGTTTTCTTCCGTAGAAGTATACGGAAATGAGGACAACCGAAATGGATGAAGAGAAAAAAAGTCTGCTGAAAACCCTTGGGATGATTTCTACCATGGGGATCTCGGTAGCCGTGGCGATCGCCATTGGAGTCTTCATCGGTATCAAGCTGGACGCCTGGCTCGGCACTGGGCCCTGGTTTTTCTTTATCTTTCTTTTCTTCGGCATTGCGGCCGGTTTCCGCAACATCTTCGTAATAGCCGGAAAAGAACTGCGTGATGATGGACCGGATAAGAATAGATGAGGATAACATCTTCTGGTGGTTGGTCGCTGGAAGCCTGTTTTTGACAGTGGTACTCGGCGCGGCAACGGCGCTAATGATATCGCCAAGATTCGGGATCTCGGTTGTTGCCGGCGGCCTGCTCGCTACGGGGAATTTCTTCCGGCTAAGGCGCGGATTGGAATCGCTCCTGCGGGTACGTCCCAACAATGCCCCGCAGCTTGCAGTAGTTCGCTTGATTGTCAGGCTTGCCACCATGGGCCTGGTCTTATATTTTCTGATCGTCCATTTGCATGTCGACATCTTCGGCCTGCTGCTCGGACTTTCGGTATTAGTGATGAACATAATGGCATTTTCAATATACATGTCCACCCGTAAAGGAGGCTAGCTGCATGGTTCATCCGTATCTTTTCCTACATTTTTTCCGCGAGTTACTGCATCCGCTTGGTATCTCTGAGGCCGGCGCTGACGCCGTCGTCTACACCTGGCTCATCATGGCGGGCCTTGTGCTCCTCTCGATCGCCGCTACCAAAAGGCTCGAGGCAGTTCCTTCCGGTCTGCAGAACTTCATGGAAGTCGTGGTAGGCGGCATTGAAAACCTGATGGTTGAGACCATGGGCGAGAAAGGCAAGCCTTTTTTCCCGCTGATCGCGACCCTGGCTGTTTTCATCCTGGTATCGAACCTGATCGGTATGGTCCCCGGCTGCTTCCCGCCCACAGCTAACATCAACACCACCGCAGCCTGCGCAGTAGTCGTATTTGTCGCCACCCACGTGGTAGGCCTGAAAGAGCACGGCTTCGGTTACATCAAGCACTTCCTGGGACCCATTGCCTGGCTTGCTCCCATGATGTTCTTCATCGAGATCATCGGCCATTTCAGCCGCGTCATCTCGCTGACACTGCGTCTTTTCGGAAACATGAACGGTCACGAGCTGGTTCTGATCATCTTCTTCGGTCTGGCTCCGTTCCTGGTGCCGGTGCCGATGATGCTGATGGGCGTGCTGGTCTCTTTCATCCAGGCCTTCGTGTTCATGCTGCTCGCCATGATCTACATCCAGGGATCGCTGGAGCACGCGCACTAACAAACCAGATAAAGATTGAGATTAAGATTAAGGCTGCGGCTCAGAAAGGCCCTCTTCTTGATCTCTGTCTCATCTGACTCTGTATGCAGCGCTCAGAAAAGCTTCAAACTTATCTTAATCTTAATCTGATTTTCAATTCCTATACTATTTAGGAAATACTAAGCAGCAAAGGAGAAACAAATGGAATTTTTTACAATGTGTGTATTGGTAGCAGGTTTCGGCATGGCACTGGGAACCCTCGGAACCGGCCTCGGCCAGGGTCTCGCAGTTAAAAGCGCAGTTGAAGGCGTTTCCCGTAACCCCGGCGCATCCGGCAAAGTCCTGACCACCATGATGATCGGTCTGGCCATGATCGAGTCCCTGGCGATCTACGCACTGGTTATCTGCCTGATCATCCTCTTCGCTAACCCTTACAAAGACATCGCGATCGAGCTGGCAAAAACCGTTGTTAAGTAATTAGCTTTTTACCAAGCGATAAAAAAGGGCGTGCCGCAAGGCGCGCCCTTTTTTTGTGTGTAGTAAAGAGCCGAGTACGGAACCAAGTACCGAACCAAGGCAGCCAAGTGAGTCTACCTATGCACAACGCAGCCTGCCTACGGTGGGAAGGCTGGTGGCAAGGCAGGCACTTAGATTTTTGGCAACTTTTACCCGCCTTTGGAAATCTCTCCCCCCTTTGAAAAAGGGGGGTCGGGGGGGATTTGCCTTTCGGTGCCAGATCCGCTCCGTGGCACGCAAAGGCAAATCCCCCTAAGGCCCCCTTTGCTAAAGGGGGACTTAACCTCTTCCCCCTTCTATCCTTCATTCCCCTCCCACACCCCCAACCTCCCCTAAGTGCCCAACGCCCTTGACATTTTCCGGCTGCTATGGAATAGTCCGATCATGAAAATTATAGCCGACCTACATACCCATACACTCGCCTCCGGCCATGCTTACTCGACCGTCAACGAACTCGCTATTGCCGCCGCACAAGCCGGGCTTCAGGCACTCGCACTAACCGACCACGGCCCTGCCCTTCCCGGCGGCCCGCACCGCTACCACTTCTGCGCCATGCGCTTTATTCCCAGGAGCATCGCCGGGGTCAGGATCTTTCGCGGAGTCGAAGCAAACATCCTTGATCAAAACGGGACACTCGACCTGGACCAACCGGTGCTGGAGGAGCTTGACTTCGTGATGGCCGGCCTGCACGAGCACTGCGGCTTCAACAATGACAGCAGCAGCGGTATCGACCTCAACACTAATGCGCTACTAGCGGTCATGGACAACCCGCGGGTCAAATGCATCTCCCACCCTGGGAACCCTTTGTTTCCGCTGGACTACGAAAAGGTTGTGAAACGCGCCCTGGAGACGGGAACGGCGCTGGAGATCAACAACTCATCGCTCTCGCTCAGCCGCAAAGGTAGCTGCGACAACTGCTCTAAGATCGCCAGCCTGTGCGCCGAATTCGGTGCACCGATTATGATAGGAAGCGACGCCCATATCTCGCAGGGTGTAGGAGTTTTTGACGATGCGCTCAAGATCGTGGCCGAGGCGGGGATTGCTGAAAAGCAGGTGATAAATGCATCGATGGAGAGATTGCTGAATTTTCTGGGGCTTCCAGAATAGCTAAGGAAGCAGAGTAGCTGATGCAGCAGATTAGAGTCCCGCTCTTCGACATAGACTCCCCCCTTTGACAAAGGGGGGCGGGGGGGGATTTAGCTTTTAGCAGGGTGTAGCAGTTGAAGATATTGCATCTAAAGGCAAATCCCCCTAAATCCCCCTTTGTCAAAGGGGGACTTTTTGATCAAAAGCGGACTTCCTTGGCCAGCCCATACCGGTTGAATACACCCAACCTCATCTCGCCCCACCCGTAGGGGCAAATAATCATTCGCCCGCCTTACTCTATACCGCCTTACTCTATGCCGCCTTCCCCGCGCCACCCTTACCCGACAGCGATCCCGCCAGCACAGCCAGCCCGGCAAAAAGCAGCGGAATCCCGCAAAGCGCAGTCGGCGAAAGCGTTTCCCCCAGAAACACAATCCCCAAAACAGCAGCAGTCAGAGGCTCAGCAAGTGAAAGTGTCACAGCGGTAGCCACCGGAACGCTACGCAGCCCGCGAGCGAAGAGCCAATAGGAAAGCGCAGTCACGACAACGCCGAGATAGAGTACAACGGCAATTCCCTTGGGAGCTACCACCCACTGCAGGTCCGAAGTAAATAGGAACGGTGCGAGCAACAGCGCCCCGATTCCGAAAACCACGGCCATTACCGCGTCGGCGGTACGTCCCGGCAGCAGCCCTTTGATGGCCATGGTGTAACTCGCGTAAGAGGCGCCAGCGCCGAGTGCCAGCACAATCCCGACCGGGTCTATGGCAAGCCCCCCTCCCCCACCGGCCAAAAGCCCGCATCCCGCGAGCGCCAGCAAAGTCGCCAGAGTCCAGCTTCTACTTGGCCGCTCCCCCCGGAACACAATTCCTAAGATGCCTGCGATAACCGGAGAGCTCCCGATAGCCACCAGCGTGCCTACGGCCACGCCGGTCCTGCTGACCGCTCCGAAAAAGCAGAGCTGGTAGGAGGCGATGAAGGCGCCAGCAAGGAAAGTCGTCAAGATCGGCCACCGCTCGGTGCCGAAGCCTCCCCTGAAAAGAGCCAGCAACATGAGGACGCCGCCCCCTACCACCAGCCTGAGTGCGCCGAGGCTGCTCGGACTGGCTCCCACCGGCGCCAGCGCCTGCGTAGTGCCGCTGGTACCCCAGATGAGTCCTGCAGCAAGGATGAGGAGCGCGCCAGTCGTCACGCTTTGAACATGCGGCGCAGTGCAAGAGGCAGCCGGGATATTATCGGTGTCAGATTCCATTGAAGAGGTGACCTCGGGATGTATTGAAAGAAGAGAGATATGTCCACTCCCCGGAGGGGGAGGAGATAGAGTGGGAAAGTCAGCGATTCTTAGAAGAGACAGAGGGTTTCCCCCCACTCCCTAGCCCTCTCCCACCAGGGGAGAGGGGACTTTAAGATCCGCTGCCATTAATAACTTTATTAGTTCTGATCTTCCGCCACTAGTCCCCTCCCCCGGAGGGGGAGGGTTAGGGAGGGGGAAAGCTTAATCAGACCGCACCCGCTTCCAGCAAAACCGACTCGGTCTTCCCCCCTCCCGACCTCCCCCCGCTGGGGGGAGGAGAGTTTAGAGAGGTTGAACAAAGGTGGTACTTTCTCTGGGATAAACCGATAAAGGCGGGGTTGTTAATCAGGTTTACCATGCTGCCATCTGTAAAACCCCTCCATCCCCGGAAAGGCAAAGCCCCCCTCCCTTGATGGGAGGGGCTGGGGGAGGGTGAAGCCTTAGCTGTGCTCACGCGTTGCATGGAAGGTAAGATCCTTCCAGGTGTCCATAGTGTTGTCGAGCCGCCACTGACTGCCGGCCAGGTAGGCGAGGTTCCCTTCGCCGTCGGTATAGAGGCTCATCGCCTCCTTTTTCTGGAACTCGTCCAACCTCTTCCGATCACCGGTCACCCAGCGAGCGGTCACGTAGGAAACCGGCTCATAGACCGACTTTACCCCGTACTCGTGCTCCAGGCGGTGCATGACGACGTCGAACTGAAGCATGCCTACTGCACCGACGATCCAGTCGGCTCCCATGAGAGGACGGAAGACCTGCGTGGTCCCCTCCTCTGCAAGCTGTACCAGCCCCTTCTCCAGCGCCTTGGACTTGAGCGGGTTCAGGATGCGCACCTTGCGGAAATGCTCCGGCGCAAAGTTCGGAATCCCGGTGTACTTGAGATCCTCTCCCTGGGTGAAGGTATCGCCTATCTTTATAGTGCCGTGGTTGTGAATACCGATGATGTCGCCGGCATAGGCCTCGTCGATGTTGGTCCGGTCCTGGGCCATGAAGATGGTGGCGTTGGCGATCTGGACCTCGCGGCCCAACCGCAGGTGCTTTACCTTCATGCCGCGCACGAATTTGCCGGAGCAGATCCTGAAGAAGGCGATCCGGTCCCGGTGAGCCGGGTCCATGTTTGCCTGAATTTTGAAAGTGAATCCGGTAAAGGGCTCTTCGTAAGGAGAGACGGTCCGGCTGGCGGCCTCGCGCGGCAGCGGCGACGGGGCGTTATCCACGAAGGAGTCGAGCAGTTGCTGTACCCCGAAGGTGTTGATGGCGCTGCCGAAGAAGACCGGAGTCTGCCTTCCCGCCAGATATGCCTCGACGTCGAACGGGTGGGCCGCACCTTCCAGAAGCTCCACGTCGGAGCGCAACTCTGCCACCTGGCTTCCCAGAAGCTCGTCGAGCCTCGGATCGTCCAGGCCCTTGACGGTGACCACCTCGCCCACCCCGTGAGCAGCCTCGGGATCGTAGAAGGTGATCTCTTTGGAGTAGAGATGATAGGTGCCGCGGAAGCGCTTCCCCATCCCGATAGGCCAGGTCATGGGAGCGCACTGGATGTTGAGGGTGCTTTCGATATCGTCCAAAAGGTCGATCGGCTCGCGCCCTTCCCGGTCCAACTTGTTGATGAAGGTCATGATCGGGGTGTGACGCAGGCGGCAGACCTCGAGGAGCTTCTTGGTCTGGCTCTCGACCCCTTTCACCGAGTCGATCACCATCAGTACGGAGTCGACCGCGGTAAGGGTACGGTAGGTATCTTCTGAGAAGTCGTTGTGCCCGGGAGTATCCAGCAGATTGATCTCGAAGTCTCGGTAGGTGAACTTCATCACCGAGGAGGTGACGGAAATTCCACGCTGCTTCTCCATCTCCATCCAGTCGCTCGTCGCATGGCGTGCCGATTTCCTGGCCCGTACCTCGCCCGCCTGCTGGATCGCCCCTCCGAACAGGAGCAATTTCTCGGTTATGGTGGTCTTCCCCGCATCGGGGTGACTGATGATCGCGAAGGTGCGCCTCTTTTCAATCTCCTGCTCGTTGTACCGCATCAACAAAAACTCCCCTGGAAAACGCTGAAAAATCGCTGGACAAAAGAAAGGCGAAGAGGGTATCTTCGCCGAATCCTATTCAGGGTACTATAATTGCACGCTGGGTTTAAAAGGGCAATATTTTTTTCTCAAACGGGAACCTCAATGAACGACATTTACCAGACGATTCAACTGGCTGGTCAACAGGCGGACAGCGCGCAGATTATAGAAACTCTCACAGCAATCAAGGCAGGGCGCCTGAAAAACGACCTGAAGTTGCTCAACTTTTTCCGCGAAATTCCGGTAAGTTATGGAGCGAGCGTGGAGACCGTTGAAGAAAATCACGCTGAACTACTGGTACACCAGATTCAGGCGGTGGTGATCTCGTTCGAGAAGGTGACCGTCTTGAAGAGCAGCCACTTTCCCAAGGACGTCATCGCGAATGCGAACTACGTGAACGTTGAGAAATCGAGGATCGTTCTCTCCAGTTTCAGCTACGCACTGGTGCGAGCCGACCGCAGGATGTCCGTCAGGGTAGAGCTGAGCGAGCCGATTTACGCCTCCTTCACCGCCGAGGGAGTGACCACAGGCGGCAGACTGCACGACATGTCCCTGACCGGGGTCTCTATTAACGTCTCGGACGCCCCGAATCTCCCCTTGAGTCAAAACGGTGAACTTGCAGTAACCCTTCCGATCGGCACCATCACTGTGCCCGCCTCGCTGCTCAAAGTTTTGACGGTTGAGGACGGCCACCGGCTGGTCTTCGAGATAGAGGCTACCCGGGCCACAGAGCTCAGCATCTCCAAATACATCCTGCAGCGTCAGGTAGAAATCATCAGAGAGCTGAAGGATCACCCCGGCATCACCCCCAGCTAGCCATGTTTTTTGACAGCCATTGCCACCTCGATCATCCGTCGCTTCTGCCCCGTCTTCCCGAGGTGATCCGGGGTGCAGAAGCGGCCGGCGTCACAGGCTTTCTGGTCCCCGGCGTCGACCCCGGCGACTGGATAGCTATAGAGAATCTCTGTCGGACCTACCCCCAAGCGCTCCCCGCCTTCGGCGTGCACCCTATGCACGCGGCACTCCTCACCCCTACAGTCGAGTCAAAACTTCGCCACCTGAGCCTGTTAGCCACCGCGATAGGAGAGATTGGCCTCGATTACGCGCTTGCTACCCCGAGCAGGGAGATCCAGCAACTCGCCTTCCGCACTCAGCTACGCGTTGCTGCCGACGCAGGGCTCCCTGTACTGATCCATTGCCGCAAGGCGTTTGGCGACCTGCTCGCTATCCTTAAGGAGGAGCGGGTTCAGCGGTTCGGCGGCGTCATGCACGCCTTCTCCGGCAGTCCTGAGACTGCTGCCGACTGCATCCGGCTAGGGTTGCACATCTCGCTGGCGGGGAGCGTCACCTACCCAAATGCCCTGCGTCCCCCTGCAGTTGCGACCTCTATCCCACTGGAGCACCTGCTGCTGGAGACAGACGCGCCGGACCTTGCGCCTGAGCCTTATCGCGGCGGGATAAATTTACCGGCGTACTTGATGGCAACGGCCGAGCGAGTCGCACTCCTCAGGGCGATAACGCTGGAGGAATTGGCCGGTGTGACTACGGCAAATGCCACTCGCCTGTTCCGGATCGGCACCCGCATTGAGAGCCGCATCTAGCCCAACCTCCCACTTGTCAGATTCTCGACACCGTTTGACCTTATTAAAGAGTTCGGTATACTGCAGCAATCTATTTCATTAGCAGAGGGAGGTCAGTCATGGTCAAGCAATACACGGTGCAGGAGGCATTGAAACTCGCCATTAACTCAGAGAAAGAGAGCATGGATTTCTACCGGAAAGCTGCCTCCATGATGAAAGATGAAAGGTCCAGACAGGTCTTCGAGTTGTTGGCAAATGAGGAGATGGGACACCTGACCGCCTTCTTCGACCATTATCAGGGAAGCGACCTGGGAGACCTGGAAAGCTTCAAAGCGAGACCGGCGGACAAGGCCTCGGCCACCCATCAGGCTCTGGAGCAGGCGCTCGCCGCTGAAGTTCACGAGCAGAAGGCGCTGGAGATCGCTCTCCAGGAGGAAAAGAGCTGCATCGAGTTGTACACGGTGATGGCGAAGGAAATTTCCGATCCGCTGGTGCGGCGGGTCTTCGAGACCGTGATCCGGGAGACCCAGAAGCATTACGACATTATCGAAGATGAGTACATGCGGGTCATGACCATGGTGCACGAATCGGATCAGAATATATATGTAAGGGAGTAGAGCTGGGGGGGAGGAGGCTCCCCCCGCTTCAACGGCTCAAAGCTGGAGCTTTGCCAGCGATTGCATTCCCAAGCTGGAGCTTGGGAACGAGAAACGATTGCCTCGTTTAAGTCCCCTCTCCCGGTGGGGGAGGGT